>Ga0265297_10009920_pt1 | contig 12135 bp, 11 predicted proteins | sample Munlanlwell13791_FD_192502 | JGI IMG/M metagenome (GOLD analysis project Ga0265297, IMG submission 192502) | Leachate microbial communities from a municipal landfill in Southern Ontario, Canada - Leachate well 137-91 | ecosystem: Engineered > Solid waste > Landfill > Unclassified | place...
ACCTCCTCCGAAAGAGTTTTGTCAGGGAGAACGTCACCTATCTCGTTCGTCAAAAAGAGGATAAGTTGGGTTATCTGGCAGAGACGGTCTCCAAATCGAAAGGGACAGGGATCATCTATGTAAGGAGCAGGAAAAAGTGCCGCGAGATATCCGATCTGCTACGGCAACAGGATGTCGCGGCCGACTTTTATCACGCAGGACTTGATCCCGCTCTGCGCAGGGAGAAGCAAAACCGCTGGATGACTGGGGCTACCCGGGTGATCGTCGCAACCAATGCCTTTGGAATGGGTATCGACAAACCTGACGTGCGTTTCGTGCTGCATCTCGATCTCCCCGATTCGCTGGAGGCATACTTTCAGGAGGCGGGAAGGGCAGGAAGGGATGGTGAACGGTCGCTCGCGTTGATGATTTACAACGGAACCGACAAAAGGCGGTTGCACAAAATGGTGACCGACGCATTTCCCGAACAGGAGCGAATTCGTGCCGTTTATCAAGCGTTGTGCGACTATCTTCAGATTGCGGTTGGGACAGGTAAATACGGATTTTATACCTTTCAACCGGAAGATTTCGCCAGGAAGTTTAACTTTCCTTTTACAACGGTCTACCACAGTCTTAAATTAATGGAAAGAGAGGGTTACCTGGAGTATACAGATGATCCTGAAAGCTCTTCGCGGCTCTATTTTCTGGCTCACAGGGATGAGTTGTACCGCATCGAAACCGGCAGCAAAGATCTGGAGAAGGTGATCGGCATGCTTTTGCGCTCATACACAGGATTGTTTAACGATTATGTCCGCATTGACGAGGTGTTGATTGCCAGAAGGTTGGAGATGACATCCGAAGAGCTTTACCAAAATCTCAAGTATCTCTCTCAGCAGAAAATCATCCACTACATTCCACGACGGGAGGCGCCTGTCGTGCAATTACTTACCGAAAGGCTGGAGGCATCCAGGGTACGTATTTCGAAAGCCAATTACCATGATCGCAAAACCAATTACCAGCAACGGGTAGATTCTGTGATCGAATATGCAAGGTCGGAGGTACCTTGCCGCAGTGTCCGGTTGCTCACCTACTTTGGTGAACGCGGTTCCAAACCCTGCGGAAAGTGCGATGTGTGCACAGGTGAACATAAATCCGGGATTTCCAATGCTGAGTTCAATGAGATAAGCGATGCGATTTTGCTGTTACTGAATTCAGGACCAATGGAAATAAAGGAAATAAATAGAAATACAGGGGGGAAGGAGAAGAGTATTTTGAAGGTCACAAGATGGATGCTTGATCAGGGAAAGCTTGAAATGAACAGTTCGGGCCGGCTGACACTGAAACATGTTGGATCGCCCGGTTCGTCTGATCCTGCTGCAGAATGAATTGACCCATCTATTAATTGTTAACCAACATTCATTTTTTTGGTTTTAAACGCTTACTCACCGAAGTTTGATTACCTTTGTGGCTGAGAAGTTTTTGTCGTGAACATGGAAGAGAGATTAATTGATGAATCACCTTTTTCGGATGTTGTCTATTCCAGGAATGTGATTGAATTTGCCACTGTAGCCAATGAGTTTTGTACCTTTGCAGAGTCTGTAAATGACTACCCCAGAAGAGACTTTCTGGGAAAGTTACAGAAGATGTTACCCTTACTTTATCTGAAGACTTCACTGCTGCCGGGTTTGAATGAGCTGGAGGATTCGGAAGATTCACCTGAAAAGTTTGTTACGGAGAACGATTACAATTTTATCCTTCGGAAACTGGGTTCGAAGTTGGGGGAGTTTGACAGCTATCCTGAAATTCTCGAACCCGGTATGGCCTTGGGGGATGCCAGTGTCGAAGCCAATATCTCAGAAAATGTTGCTGATATCTACCAGGACCTGAAAGATTTTATTTTGTCCTACAGGATTGGAACAGTGGAGGTGATGCGGGCAGCCCTTTGGGAGTGCCGGAACAACTTCGAACAATATTGGGGGCAAAAACTGGTAAACGGACTACGGGCAGTTCACATGCTGGTTCACGGAAATACTAATATTGATTAGTTTAACCTCTACGAGGTAAAAAGCTTCAGGTGTTCGTTTTTCTACAATACTTTATCCGCTACGCGGAATGGGTATATTAGAGGGTATGAAAATTTAAGAAAAATATAAAGTACTGTATATAAGTAGAATAATGATATTTAATTCCATGAAGCAGATTGTGAATGGGTGAGTTTGATGAATGAAATCATCCCGTTCCGCGTAGCGGATAAAGTATTCTAGATTCAGAAGATGAGATGAACATTTTCCGCGTAGCGGATAAAGTATTGTAGTAGATGAGCGAATATATCAAAGAGTTTAAAAAAACCATTACAGATGAAGAGCTGGCTGAATTGCCTCTCACGGTATTTGAAGGAAATATTCACCTGATTGAAAAGGTGGAGGAGCTGACAGATGCGATCAATTATCTGAAAAACCATCCTGTTCTGGGATTCGACACCGAAACCCGGCCGGCATTTAAAAAGGGACAGAACCATCAGGTTGCGCTGCTTCAACTCTCTACGGCCCATGAGGCTTTCCTCTTCAGGACCAACCTGATCGGGCTCTCACCCGGCTTAATAAAGATTCTAGGATCCCCTTCGATCATAAAAGTCGGAGCGGCCATTCGCGACGACATCAAGATACTTCAGAAAATTGCCCATTTCAAACCGGGCGGTTTTGTCGAATTGCAGGAACTGGTGAAACAGTACGGCATCGAAAATTTCAGCCTGAAGAAGCTGGCGGCCATTGTCTGTGCGATGCGCATTTCAAAATCGCAGCGTCTTACCAACTGGGAAGCGCCTGTTTTAACTGAGCAGCAGCAAATTTATGCAGCCACGGATGCATGGATCTCTTATATGATTTACATCGGACTCACACAACAATAATCCATGCAACCACTGGCGCACGTCATTTTAAAGAAGGGGAAGGAGGAGTCGATGGAGCGTTTCCATCCCTGGATCTTCTCGGGCGCCATCGACCGGATTGAAGGTGCAGTGGAAGAGGGCGACCTCGTCTCCGTTCAGAAAAGTGATGGCAAAACCATCGCCTATGGACATTGTGCTATCGGATCGATTGCCGTGCGGATTATCTCTTTCGGGGAGAGCCTCCCGGGCGATGATTTTTGGAAAATCAAGATTCAACAGGCATACAACCTCCGCGAATCGATGGGTTTGACCGATGCCCCCGACACCAACGTTTATCGGCTGATCCATGGCGAAGGGGATGGAATGCCCGGATTGATTGCCGATTATTACAACGGAACTGTAGTGCTTCAGTTCCATTCAGTCGGTATGTGGCTGGTACGCGAAGCAATCACAGCGGCGCTCAAAGCCGTATTGGGCGATAAATTGGTGGCGGTTTATGACAAGAGCGCCAAAACACTTCCATACAAGGCCAATATTGCGGCAAAGGATGGCTACCTTTATGGGGAATCTTCTGCCGGAGTGGTGCTTGAATACGGAAACAGTTTCAAAGTTGATTGGCTCGAAGGTCAGAAAACAGGCTTCTTTATCGATCAACGTGAAAATCGAAAGCTTCTGGCAACCTATGCCAAAGACAAATCGGTTCTCAACATGTTTTGCTACACCGGGGGATTTTCATTTTCCGCCTTGCGGGGAGGAGCAAAATTGGTCCATTCGGTCGATTCGTCGGCCAAAGCCATCGGGCTGACCAATGAAAATGTGGAACTTAACTTTCCCGGAGATACCCGTCACGAGGCATTCGTTGCAGATTGCTTCGATTACCTGCAGGATATCAAGGACAAATATGATCTGATCATCCTCGATCCTCCTGCCTTCGCCAAGCACCGCGGCGCCCTTGCCCAGGCTTTGCAGGGTTATAAACGGCTCAATGCGAATGCCTTCCGGCAGATCAAACCCGGAGGCATCCTGTTTACCTTTTCCTGTTCACAGGTTGTGACCAGGAACAACTTCCGCGAAGCAGTCTTTTCAGCTGCCGCGATATCCGGTCGGGAGGTGCGCATTCTGCACCAGTTGTCCCAACCGGTCGACCATCCGATCAACATCTATCATCCCGAAGGTGAATACCTGAAAGGCTTGGTTTTATATGTAGAATAACATCGTTCATCTTATAGTTTAAGCAATTGAATTTCTCAGATTTTGACTTTACACACGACGTCATGGATGGATTGTCCTCCATGGGCTTCGAAAAATGCACCCCCGTACAGGAGTTTGCCATTCCTGTCATTTTAGAGGGGAAAGACCTAATTGCCTGTGCCCAGACCGGTACCGGAAAGACGGCAGCCTATTTACTTCCGATCCTGAACAACATCTCCCGGGAGGGACACACCGGCATGCATACCCTGATCATCGCCCCGACACGGGAGTTGGTTTTGCAGATCGATCAGCAGATCGAAGGGTTCTCCTATTTTACAGGAGCCTCCTCCCTGGCCGTTTACGGTGGGGGAGTGGGAGCCGCTTTCGACCAGCAAAAATCCGCGCTGGTGCAGGGCGCCGACATCATCGTCGCGACTCCCGGCAGGCTGCTCTCGCACATCAACATGAAATACTCCGATTTCAGTACCATCCAGACACTGATCCTGGACGAGGCCGATCGGATGCTCGACATGGGCTTCTTCGACGACATCATGCGGATCGTGGGTGAACTGCCGGTTGCAAGGCAGACGCTGCTTTTCTCCGCTACAATGCCTCCTAAGATCCGGCAGATGGCCGGGATGATCTTGAAAAATCCCGAGCAGATCAACATCGCCATCTCCAAGCCTGCCGAAAACATCATCCAGGCTGCCTACATGGTCTATGAAGGGCAGAAAGTGCAGTTATTGAGAGAGTTGCTAAAGGGAAAGACAGACTACAAAAGTGTTTTGATATTCACCTCCCGCAAAGCCAATGTGAACGGACTGGTACGCGAGCTTCGCAGGATGGGCTTCTCCGCCGACGGCATGCTGTCGGATCTCGAACAGAAGGAGCGGGAAGAGGTGATGCTCCGTTTCCGTAACAGGGAGACCCAGATACTGGTTGCTACGGATATTGTATCCCGCGGGATTGATATCGACAGCATCGACCTGGTGATGAACTACGACGTGCCTCGTGATCCGGAGGATTACGTTCACCGTATTGGCCGGACGGCCCGTGCTTCCCAGTCGGGAGTGGCTATTACGCTGATCTCCGACAACGACATGCACGACTTCAGGAAGATTGAAGAGCTGATCGAACGCGATATCATCAAGATTCCGCTTCCTTCCGGTATGGGCATCGGACCGGAATATAATCCTTCCATCCGGAGAAAGATGGCGCCCAGGTCATCTGGTGGTGGAAGAGGTGGCGACAGAAGGGCTCCTGCCAAGAAGGATTTCCGGCACAGGGACCGGGGGAATCACCAGGGGCATAAGAAAGCGGGGGAGTAAGGACTTGGGGAACCAGGGGACGACTAGGACGACTAGGACGACTAGGATGACTAGGATGATGGAAAGACTTAAGGACTGAAGAGAGGGGGAGAAGGGGCGAGTGGGAGAGGGGGAGACCAATTCCTCAGCAATTACTCACTGAGCCTGTCGAAGTGTGTAGCTTAATTCAAAATCTGAAAAGAAAACCGGTCCCTGAGCTGCACTGCCCTGAGCCAGTCGAAGGGTGTCCAAGTTGTGGCAACTAGTCGGGAATGGCCTTTGTTTCACTTCATGACCCCATTAGTGTTCATTCGTGGTTAAAACAGATTTCTACAAACTATTAACCGAAAAATCAGAGAACCTTCGTTTATTTTTTTGAAATCCCGTATCTTTGTAGAAATGGCTGCGTCATGGGAACCGTTGAACAGAATAATATTAGAACTGAATATTACAATGAGGCTATCCGCTATATGGATAATGCCAAAGAGACATTGAAAAAGGCAGGCAAGGAGGAGGATATTTACCAGGATGAAAAATATGTCAAAACTGCCTGTGGAATTGCATATTGCGCTGTATTAAAAGCGCTGGACGGTTATCTGTTGTTGAAAGATGTTAAAGTTCCCAAAAGAAGAAAGTCAATCGAATTTTACCGGGACAATATTGCGAAGATTGATTGCAAGCTGATGGCTTATTTAAACAATACCTATACAATATTGCACCTGGACGGGTATTATGATGGCATTGTATATGTAGACACCATTAGTGCTGGCTTCAAATCCGCCTATTTTATTATTGACAAGATCAAACCTGCAGCCTAGCGTGAAGAGGGGAGAAGGGGAGACTGGGCGAGGGGGCGAACTCTTAGATTCTTTTTTATCAGAGTCATTACAAATTACAGATTAAAAATTACAAATTAAAAATGGAGGAAGCGTTTCCCCCATTTTTAATTTGTAATTTTTAATCTGTAATCTTTTTAGGATCAATCACAATGTGTTTGATCGACTCATTCCTGCTCCCAACAGAATACGAGTAGGAGATGTGGATAAGTCCGTCGCTGGTTTGGATGAGGCAGGGATAAGAGAAGCTGGCCTTGCGGTCGGGTGAATATTCAATCACCTCTTTTTTGTACCATGTGTTGCCCTCATCGTCGGATAGGTAGAGCGAAAGCTTGTAACGGCCATCATTGATGTCATTCCCAAAATAGAGCCATTTCCCGTTTTTCATGGCATAGATTTCGACACTCGCTTCATTGGGAATATCCGTTTTTTTAGCCGCCGTCCACGACTCTCCCTGATCATTGGAAGTGCTTACCTGTACCCGTGCAGGGGCATCCCCGCTGTCGCGCATGTAGGCAACAATTTCGCCGCTTTTCCTGATGGCCAGGGCTGGCTGGATCGGTCCGCGGCCAACAATTGGAAGGCTTGGACGCCAGGTGGCGCCATTGTCGTCAGAGATGGCCACCATCGACATGTTCAGTCCGTCGGAGTAGAGCGGGAGCAGGATCCTTCCGCTGGCCAGGGTGACTGGCTGAATGCGCGTCATCCATCCGAAGCTGCGTTTCATCTTGTCTTTGCTGGCCTCAATGATCATATCGTCGTATTTTGGGGCATAGGCAGCCCAACCGCGGTCGGGTTCTTCGAGATCTTTGAATTTTTTGGCCACCTCAGCGGTAAAGTTGTCATCCGGTTTCAGGAGGATATCATCCTGCCAATCCCAGATTGGCGCCCCTTCATTCATGAATTTGGTTGAAGTGCGAAAGCGGAGGACAGAATATTGCCACTGGTTGGCCTGTACTGCCACCCAAAATAGAAATAATTTCCCCTCCCTGGTGATGTAAAGGACCGGGTTGCAATCCGGAATCCCTTTGGTGTCGGCCATCAAAAATGGGGTAGCCCAGGTGGTGGTTCCTTTCTTCTGCCACGAGCCCATCACGCGGACATCGTCGGCGTTACGCTCTCCGTTCCCCTGGAACCAGCAGGATAACAGGTCGCCATTGGGAAGCTGCACGATGGAGCTGCCATGGGTGTGTTCGGGTTGGAAAGGGAACATGATCTCCTGTTGCACAATGGCCTTGGAGGTCTCGGTGTTTTGTGCCTGCATGCCACTGAAACCCAACAGCAGCAAGCCGGACATAAGTAATTTTTTGAACATCTGGTAATTTATTAGTAGTTGTAGAAATCGGTGTGAAGGTAAGGATTGATTTGGAAAGTTGAAATCATTTCCCCAAATTTTATAACTCATAAACTACCGTGAAGCCTAAACACGAAAAGATGTTCTCTATAAAACAGCATTTACTTCGGGTTACTTTGTGTTTTCCTTTGTGACCTTGGTGGTTAAATTTTTAACACGAAGGTCACAAAGGGATGCACAAAGGGCACAAAGAATTGGTCAATGTTTATTTCACCGGCTGCTCATGGGTCTCTAAACCAAACAAATCGAATGGTTTTTTGCTGAGATTATCCTTGAAAAGAACAATGGTAAGGATGATAAAAGCGGTAAATGCCAGAACGATCAGGATTTGGGTCCAGGAGGTCTTTTGAATGGGCTGCCTGTCCTTTAATTCGCAAACTTCACCCGGACAGTATTGCGCTTTTTCCTTGTAAACAAGGGAGTAAAATTTACATCCCAGACAGATTCCGAATGCCGATTCGAAGAAGAGGAAGATCAGGCATATCAGGCAGATAAGTCCGGTGATTGGGCTGTAGGAGTTGACCACCACCAGCAGAATAAACATGGTCAATGCCAGGATGATACCGATAATCCAGGCGAATTTTTTCTGTTTGGCGCCAACATATTCGGGCGTTTGGTTCCGGACAATCAGGCGGCCGATAATTAAGGAGGGGGCAAACCTGGGACTAACCAACACCCGAATTAAAATATCCGTCAGGAAGATTATCACTGCATACTTGAGTGGGGTAAAATTGCCTTTTGTCACAACCGTTACGATGGTGATAAACATCATCAGAAACAGGATGCCGGCCGCGGCCCTGATTTCACGCTCGTTTAAAACAGGGATGTTGTATCCCGGAACATCTTCGCCGAATTTGATTATTTTATTCATAGGATCAGAATTAATCAGAATTAATCAGAATTTACAGAATTTGCAGAATTGATCAGAATTCTCAAATATAGGAATAATTACAATTAATTGACAAATGTGGTTAAACGGAGTGAAAACCATGTGTCAATATCCCGGAGTTACCTGACATTGGATTGATGCGATTGTATAACGCTCCAATTGCCATCAATCTTTTTATAAACAAAAGACCAAAAGAATTTTACGGAAAATGATTTGCCTGAATTCAGATCGATGGTTGAGTTACCATAAGCGGTCAAAAGGACAATGTTATCCGATAGAATTGTTATTTTCTCTTTTTGAATTGTCATGGTTTGTCTGGCTACACCCTGGGATCTGTCTTTGAAAATGTTGATCAGTGAATCATACCGCATATAATAGGAATCATTTGTAATAAACCCTGCATGATACCGGTCATCAACCCCCTTGCTAATTCTGTCGTAATCCAGGGCCTCAGCCGCTTTTACCATGGTATGAAAGTGAGTGCTAACCTCATTTTCAATCTTTAATTTTTGCCGGGTTGGGACGTTTTTACCTGTTGAAAGTTCTATAAATCCTAGCATAAGGAAACCTAACAATGAGAAAGCAAGTACTTTTTTCATAATCCGTTGTTATTAAATTAAACCTAAACAGTATGGATCAAAGTGACCTCCCTCCGCTGCCGTAGTTTTGTAATCCACAGCCCGAAGGAGGTGATCCTGTAAAGTTATATTTTAACTATGGTGCATCAATGTGCACCTAGTTTCTGTTCTCCATTTTCTTTAAAATTTCCCTTAACAGGTCGTTGTGTTCCTGCTTTAAAGAGATAAACTTATTGACCCAGGTGTAAATTAAATAGAGCAGGCAAGAAATTAGCGCCAGATAGAAAACGGAAATAAACAGTGGCAATAACATGAAGCTTGACATAATGGAAGGTTTTAGTTATTTATGATTGAAATATGTATAATCTATTCAACTTTATATAGATTTTATGGTTGGAAGATGAGTGGCAGATTTAGTGGTTGACTGAGTTAAAAAAAATCGAATTAGTTATCAATGGCTTTGTATAACGGCTGAGTATAGCAGCAGTAAAGGATTGTGGACTATTTGCCTGTCTTCCGATACCGAAGTTTGAGCGGGACAGAATGTTTGATTTACCACTGAAACCCTTATTGCTGTTACACTTATTATGCGCCTGGCGATTTTGTTTCTATCTTCTAAAAGTCAAATTTTCTCATCAAATATTTTGGTTGATTCATTACTTGTTTATTAATAATGTCATTCTATGTCTTATACTTCTGGTTTGGAATTATATAATGTATTGATTGAGTTAATATAGTCTTCATCCATAGCATTCATTTTTTTATACAACATTCTAAAAAAGAAATTTGGGACTTTAGCAGGTTCTTGTCTTGTAGAGAAAATTTCATCTTGTATATCTCTTAACTCTTCATTACTGACTTCTTTTTTTATGCGAATAATAATGTCAAGATGCTTAGAAATTGCCTCGCGTTTTTCAATTGCAGAGTTGTGTCCTCGTATAAGCGAAATAAAATGTGTATAAAATGAAAGGATAGAAAAGCAAATGGAAAACAGGGTTAATCCCTCAACTTTCATAACTACAAAAAATGAAAATAATAATACAGAATATATGACAAGTATCCAAATTAACCAGTCCCTGAAATGTTTTCTCAAATCATTATCCCAACTTGTATTTGAGTGTTGCAAAATTGCAACTCCGATATTATGAGGTATTGAAGGTAATAGACATTGTGAATACCAATTTTTTATAGCTTCCCCCTCATATTCCAATGACAATTTTGATATTTCTGCATGGTCAGGCTTGGATAATGTAGATTTCCATGGTAAACAATATAAGGCTGTATCAAATTCCTCTTTAATAATTGCACCTTTGGAAGTATTACCTTTCAATTTTCCCGTGATAACCTGAAGCAGAATAGTTAAAAAGAAAGAGCATCCAAATAATATTAGTTTTATTGTTTCATCTTTTATTAAGACATAAGAAATTGGATAAGCTATCGCGAGAAAAATAAGTGAATAAGTGAACTTTGTCTCCCACTTTTTTGCTTTTGAATAAGCAACCGAAGAAGCTTTGAGCAGTTTGACAAGTTCTGAATCATTTTGTTTTTCAGTAATTTTGTTCATTGTTGTATTATTTTGTTTTTTCTAGAAGTTTTATAAATGGCCTATCTTCTTCTATTGAAAATCCGATGGTTCGATAGGTAAACTTATCATCACGTTTTGGATTTAATGTCAATAACTTACTCGTTTTCCGAATTATAAAACTCATTTCTTCATTATTTTCTGCATTTATTGCAATTCCGTAAAAATCCAAAGAGTGGCCATTATAATTTATTTTGGAGATTTTGCATATACTTACATCTTTTATTTTTGAAATTCTATATGCTTTTGGAAGCCCGTATGAAGATGGAAAAACATTAATAGCTGGTAAAAACGAAACTACATCTCCCAAGCGCGGAGAAAAATCGCAATCTTCAAAATGGAAATAGAAATCTTTCTCGTCTTGTTCAACCTTTTCAATTTTTCGAATATGCCCTTCTCTTCTTTCATAATCTATCCTGATAATTTCATCAATGACATAACCTATTTTCTCAATTTCCTGATCTTCTTTACTGATAATTCCTATTTCTCGGTTTTCTTCAATTACAACAACTTGATTAATTGTTAAATTCTCAATTTCCTCTCTTGAAACTAAAAAATCAAATATTGTCTTTTTTAAAAGCGATAATATCCCGACTGTCAAATTATACTTTGAAATTATTATGCCATAATGAACTATTTTAGCATTTCTGTGAAATTTATGTAATAATCCTAGTCTAGACAACTCTTGTAACTCACTTTTACTGAATTTGTAATTTTCATAATTAATTCCTGTATCTATATATTTTTTAACATATTCATCGGGGTGTATCTCCTCCAATAATAATTTTCTGGTATCTTTTATAGTAATAGAACCTGTTTTGTTTAATGAGCTTAATTCAATTTCTTCTGGCAATAAAAGAAACATGTTAATCTCATAATTTTCAATCTTTGATTCATCAATTTCAAGAAAATGATTTGATTGTTTCCCTTGTTGAAAATAGTTTTGGGTTATTATTCTTTTCTCGGTAATAATACCGCGATAAATATTATTGAATATAATTGGTGTGTCGCCATGAAGTATCTCATCTAAATTTAGGTAGTTGAATATTTTAATTTTAATACGGTCATATCCTCTTGATATTAAATTGTATTCTGATATAAAGCCATTTTGGTAATATTCACTTAATGATTGAGAAATTATTCCAGTTTCAGGAATCTCATTATTTCCAAAATCATTCAACTTGACAACAACTTGAATTTCAAAATTTAAATCACGCAGAGATTTTAAATTTTCTTTACTAAGGTTAACACTAGGAACTTTAATATCTGTCAAATAACTAGACCCTATACTTTCAATTGTACAACTTATGGAATTATCTAGAATAACCTCAAAACCATTCGTAATGGTTTTGAGGTTATGAATATCTGTTAATTGAATTTTAATTCGATTTCGTTTTTTAGCATATTTGTAACTATTCAGTGATAAATATACAGAGGAATCTTCAAAAAACTATCAAAATCTGATTCTTGCACAAAAGTTCTTTGACATTCTACAAATTGGGATAGCTTTTTTTCTTGTGTTAATTTGTTCC
>Ga0265297_10009921_pt1 | contig 12135 bp, 11 predicted proteins | sample Munlanlwell13791_FD_192502 | JGI IMG/M metagenome (GOLD analysis project Ga0265297, IMG submission 192502) | Leachate microbial communities from a municipal landfill in Southern Ontario, Canada - Leachate well 137-91 | ecosystem: Engineered > Solid waste > Landfill > Unclassified | place...
GAGGGCCAGCCGCCAGGCTATCCTGGCAATATAGGGCATGTCTTCTCCGGCCGCTCTTCTGACTATCATAGTAGTAAATTATAGCAGAACTCGGGCCAGCCTGAAGGGGCAGCCGGCTGGAAGGCCAGAATCTTAGCCTGGTTATTTTTTGAGCGGCGGGAAAATCTCCGGGCAATTTTTGATCTGATATTCTTCATAAACAGGATAGTCGCCATCGCGATTTATCAACCAGAAACCGGACTCAAAAAAATCAAGGGAGCTCCATTTCTCTAAAAACTGGTCAGGGAAGAGCAAAGCATAGAGGTAGGTTCCTTCCCGGTCAAAGACATCGAGTTGCCAGCGGCCAGGAGCAGTAATCCTGAAGACGCCGAGCTGACCGCCTGGCAAATAACTCAGATGGAGCATCATCATCAATTGATCAGGATAAACGGCCAGCATTTTCTTTACTGTCTCTTCGGGGCCTTTTCTCATACCAAAAACCGCCTGAAGAAGCTTTTCTTTGTCTTCATTTGAAATTGATACCCTCTCAGCCGGGATTTCAATTACCATCACCTTCCGGCCAGCCTGGTCAAAAATTTTTAGCTGGTAGTTTGATTTCAAGGCGACTGCTATTCTGGCTTCTGCCTTATTCATTGACCAGATGATATCATCAGTTCCATAGGACTCAGAAAAACCACCGGCCCTGTCGCTCCAGCGGATCATACCCAGCTCAGGGCCCTTTAATAACTCTACCGTGGCCGCTGTTGTTTCATTTTGATCTATTTTTTTAAGCAGCAGCTTCTTGACCCGTCTATTATTTTCCATAACGGTCAGGTCGGTCAGATAACAATCAGGCCGGAGGAAATAGGCTGACAGATCAGGAATCTTAAATTCTCCGAGAAGCTGGCCGCGGCGGTCGAACCTGGCCACTTTCATATTGCCCACCCCCCAGATTTCGTCGCCCTCAAAATCCAGCCAGAATCCGGTATAGGACAGGAATTCACCCGGTCCCTGGCCAACTCCTATAAAGCTACCGAGATAAGCTCCCTCCCTTGAAAAGATTTTAGCCGCCGGTTCATTTGGATCATAAAGAATGATCTGCTGATTGTCTCTCAAGCACCAGAAGTATTTCAAATTAAAGTCAGGGACTTTATAGGGATTGAGTTCAAAAGTTTTCTCGGCTTCGACCTGAATAGTGCCTTTCAGGGGGTGAGCCGGATTGATGACCTGACTCACCCCTCCTGTTTCTTTGACCTGAGGCTTTTCCGCCTGTTGGCGGCAACCGGTCAGTCCTGAGAAAAGAATAAATAAAACCAGAATTCCAGGAAAGATACCCCTTACTTTTTGCCTTTCCATTTTTGTCCTCCCCGGACAGACACCTTTTATACTATTCTAATCCAATCTGACTCGAAGAAAAAACTATTTTTTAACCGGCACTGGCTTGAGCAGGAGGTCCTGAAAATCATAGCTAAAATCGGTATCCGGTGAAAATGGCTTCATTTTCACTTCCTCTATCGAGCCATCAGGATTTAGAGAAAAAGTCACATAGGCATCAGCTTTGAGTTCAGGGTCAGACCAGCGGGCCACAAAGGTATCATATTGCCAGTGTTCAAGCTGGCCGGAAAGATCAGGTGAATGTTTGAAAGTCATCAATAACCGGTCGCCTTCATGTTTAATTTCAATTTCTCCGTACCAGGCATCGCGATAAAGACCCGCATATTTTTCAAGTGGAAGAGATGGTTTGGAATTTTTATTTCTCTCATCATAGGCTTTTTTAATTTCATCTTGAGTCCTCTGGCGGCTTCTCTCCCGGACTTTAGCGATAGCCCCAACCCAGTCAACGGCCGGGGCCTGAAGATAATAGTCAGCAATGGCATAGGTCAGAGATTGATAGGCTTCATCGGCTTCCTGATTGGTCAGAATGGTTATTCCCAGCCCTATTTCCGGCATCAGCCAGACCTGCGAGACATAGCCAGCCAGGCCGCCGGTATGGGTCACCACTTTGTACCGACGGAAATCCCTCAGCCTGACACCCAGACCATAGCCATTAAAATTCATGGCGGCAGCGGCCAGCTCTGGAGCCGGTTTATAGATTGGTATCGGTGTCTCCATTGAGGTTATTTGGCTCATGACCTTTTCTGAAACTAACTGGCTCCCATCGGGTAGCTTTCCCTGGTTGAGTAGGACCAGCATCCATTTAGCCATGTCTTCGGCGCAGGAGTTAATCCCGCCGGCCGGATTGATATTATCTGGAAGATAGGGCTTGATGGGTCTGACCTGCCCTTCAACCCGGGCATGAGGCCAGGCAACATTGGTTTCCTTAGCGACCAGGGAACAACGGGTATTACTATGAGTCATCCCGGCTCTTTTCTGGATTTTTTCCCGGACAAAATCTTCCCAGGGCATTCCGCTGATCCTGGCCAGGAGTTCTCCGGCCACGGCAAACATCAGGTTACTATAAGCATAAGTTGTACGAAAGGAATAGGCAGGTTTGATGAAACGTAGCCTTTGAAGAATTTCTTCTCTGCTCAAGGTGGTGGCTGGCCAGAACATCAAGTCCCCTGCCCCCAGGCCAAGGCCACTGCGGTGACAGAGAAGGTCTTTGACCATCATTTCTCTGGTCACATAGGGATCAGACATCATGAATTCCGGGAGATAATCAACCACCCGGCTATCCCAGCTGATTTTGCCTTCATCGACCAGTGTGCCCAGAGCCACCGCTGTAAAGAGCTTGCTGTTGGAGGCGATGCCGAACAGGCTTCGAGCGTCAACCGGGGCTGGCTCGCCGAGTTTTTTGACTCCATAACCTTTAGCCAGAACTACCTGGCCATCCTTGACGATGGCTAAACTTAAACCGGGGACCTCAAAAGCTTTCATGGCTCTGGCTACCAGTTTATCCAGATTGGGTGGCAGAGAGGCTTTTTTGAGGCTAGAAGCGGCTGACGGTGTTTGAGCGGCAAGTGGAAATGGGCTGATGAGGAATAAGCTGACGACAGCTAAAAAAATAGCAAGGCTTAATGTCCGGGCCAACCTATTTAGTTTAAGATTTGATAATGGCAGCAGCGGATAATGCTTAATCACTTAAGACTCCTTTCCCTGAAAATAGGCTTAGATGATATAAATCTATTTTTGATTTTATCACGCTTCTAATCGAAGGTTAAAGGAAGAAATTGCCAGGCAGATTCATGAGCCTGGTCAGCTCAGCCAGATATTAAGAACAAAATGACCGCCGGATTCAGCTGGTCATTTTTTCCGTACTTTCCGTCGGCCCATGATTCCACCCTGGAGGAACAAGCCAGCGCCCAGGACGAAGCCGAAGTTATACCATCCTCCATTATTGTGAACCTCATAAATCCGGATATTTTGGCTGAATAATGAAATTATGAAAGTTACCGGCGAGATAAAACCATGCCAGAGTCCGGAAATAAATCCAGCTATATGTCCACCTTCATCCGGTGTCTTCTCAGCCGTATTCGGGCCGGCAGCACAGGCCGTCAGGGATAGAACCAGCAACAAGATCAGGGTCACTACCTTCCATTCTTTATTCTTCAATTGGCCTCCTCTTACCTGGAGATAATTATCATCCGGGCTTATAGCCCAAAACTTTTAGTGCCAGTCAAGCTCTTTCCGGCTCTTAGGCCAGGAAGGCAGAAGATGAACAGGCTGCGCCAGCAACTTATTTATTATCAAGCGGTTCCTGAGGCCCGACCCCATCCTGGCAGGCAGAAATTTACCTGATAGCCGTTGCCACATTGCTGGCACCTCAGGTCGAAAACCACCTGCCGGCATTTAACTCCCTTCTCCAGGCTTTGTTTTATGGCCCACTTTCCGCCGCACCGTTCACATTTTCTGGCCATAACCAGAAAAACCTCTATCTTCGCTATCGGCTTTTTTGGCTGGCCGGACGGTAGTTCTACCCTTCTTTTTTTGATTTCATAAGACAGTCCCTGAGTATCCTTTAATTCCTGCAAAAAGTTTTTATAAAAGTCCAGGCTCTCCGCTGATTTTTTAACGGCCAGTTCGCGGCCGGCCCCGGTTCTCATATTAGCCGGGAGGACAGCTGCATAGGTCATTTCTTTACTCAGATGATTCATAATGGCCCCGTGCAAATTCCGGCCGCGGAGAGTGGTTTTAATAAAAAAATTAGCTACGCCAACCAGCCCGAATTTGGCCAGAAAATCAGCATCATGAATAACATCAGTTAAAGGATCGCCGGTTACCCCTTCCCGGTGAAGATCGATCAGAATATCCTTTAGCCGCTGCCGGTCCTTCTCTTTAACGCCAGCCGCTTTTAATAGTCCAGAAGCCACTTCGATTGAAGCTTCTTCCTCCGAGATCCCGTCCCGGTGGTATAGGCCGCCTTGAAATTTCCCGGCATCATGGAGCAAAGCCGCCAGGCCAGCCAGAGTGGCGTCCTTTTTTTCAGCTTTAGCCATCTTCCAGGCTAAATAAGCGACATGAAGGCTGTGCTCCCAGAGAAAACTATCTTCAAGTTCAGCACCGGCAAACTCTCTCTCGCTTTTTTCTATGGCCTGCCTGATTTTATCTGCGGTCCCCGGATAACGCCGGTCAATCGCCCGCAAAAACTCAGACTGCTGCGTCTGGTGTTTTTTGACCGGCTTCTTTTTTGTGGAAGGCTTGGTGATCATTGGTTACCCTCTCTCCAAAATTATTGACGGCCGAATTATCATGACCATTATGGCCTTCTCCTCAGCCAAAAATCAAGCCAGCCTTCAATTTTAATGATATGATAATGGCTGGAAAAGCAGGCGAGATAAAAATGGAAAAGGGCAAGACCTTTAAGGAACTAACTGCCATCATTCTGGCCGGAGGGCAGAGCCGGCGTATGAGCCGCGACAAAGCCAGCTTGCTGGTTAACGGCCAGACCTTACTCGAACAGGTCATCGGGCAGTTAACCGGCCATTTCCGGGAAATAATAATAAGCGTGTCTAAAGGCCAGCATTATGAGTTAAACAATGTTCGTCAGGTTGAGGATCGTGATGAAAACGCCGGTCCCCTGGCTGGTTTGCTGACTGGCCTGCAGGCTTCTTCTTCAGAAATATCGCTGGTTGTTCCTTGTGACCAGCCCGAGGTCGATCTGGAAATAGTCAGAGACCTGCACCAGGCTCTCGGCCAGCATGATCTGGTTTATCTCAGGCTTGACGGCCAGATTCCCCATCCCCTTTTTGCCCTCTACCGCCGCTCACTCCTGCCGGTGATTGAGCGATTGATTAAAGAAAAAAAATTGAGCGTCCTTTATCTCCTGCCTGAGGTCAAATCCTTAGCTCTGGATATTCCGTCAGACAGAATTCCCTGGCATCTTAACAGTTTTGAGGATTATCAAAACTATCTCCAATACCTGAGAAGAAAAAACCAGAAATCAGATGGCGGTTAAACACCCTGTTTTTCATAGAGATTAAAAAATATCGCCCGGCCAATCAACTCTTCAATGATGACCAGGGCCAGGATTAGAACTGGCCAGAAATAACCTTGCAGCCAGGCAGAGCCGCCCGGCCAGAAAATGTAAAAGCCGGCTAAAAAAGCCAGAATTAAAAGCAGAAACCTGATTCTTGATAATCTCTTAAGCCCCGAAAATTTTTCAGGCTCAATCCTGTTTTTCAAAGAAAAAAGACCGGCCACCTGGTCAAACACCAGCAGATAGATTAGCGAGATAAATAACGTTATCTGAAGAATGACTGTCAGCTGAAGCCTGGAGTCGGGCCAGGCTTCAAAAATGGCAAGGCCAGTCAGAGGTAAGAAGCCAGCTCCGGTCAGGAGGGCAGTCAGATAAAAAGAAAGGGTCGTTCTGAAGCTATTCCAGGCCGGGACGGCGGGCAGGCGGTAAATTTTCGACATAATGAAAATTAGAGCCAGCCCGACCAGAACTTCCAGAAAAGATATTAACAGAAGAATGGCGGCCGGCCAGCCAAAAAAAATAGAAACGGTCAAGAGTAATAGGCCGGTGAAAAACAGGCAGGCAGCCAGTATTTCCCGGCTGAGCCAGGAAGTTTTTAGATTGACCACAGCCAGATAGGCTGAGGAAGGGTGGCCAAGGTGTAACAGCGAAATAAGCAGTGAGAGGCCCATCAACAGAAGAAGACTCAAGGCCGGGCGAAATAAGCGGGGGTATAGCCAGGCTGAACCAAACTGATCCAGATGGCGGGCATAAATCGCCAGCAGGCCAAAAAGAAAAATAAAAGATCCAACCACCGCCTGCCCCAGGACGGTAAAAACGATTAAAGGCCAGTCTTTAAGATTGAGCTTCATGGGGCTTCTCCTCGGACCATCGCGGCCGCCGCCGGCTGAGTTGAGATTTTTATGATTTTCGAGGCCAGGCCCAGCAGGAGAAGAGTTCCAAAATACTGCGGCTCGGGAGTGGGGGCTATCAGTAAAAACGTCATCCCGGACAGAAGAAAGGCAGTATAAAGGCTGAGCTTAGGACTGAAGAGAATAACCAGTAGCAAAATTAAGACAGCCGCCGGGCCATAAAATTCAGGCCGGCCAATCAAATAGAAAAAACTGGACAGAATATTGGGATAAAAAGTGGTGTAGGTGTTTCTTTGGCTGAGATTAAGGTTATAAAAAATGGTGCTGTTGATAACGTTTAAAGGCCCGAAGGGCAGCATCAAAAGCCAGGAAACTGCCAGCGACAGAAGGGCTTGCCCGCCAACCTGCAACCAGCTTTTAAAATCCCTGAGCTTTAACTGCCAGAAATAATAAGTGGCGGCTAAGGGAATAAAGAAAAATTTAGCACTGAGGCCCAACCCGATAACTATGGCCAGCAGCAGGATATTAACGGTCGATGGCTTCCTTTTCTGACGATAAAGCAAGGCCATAAAAATTGAAACCAGCAGCATATTCATGGCTGGATTGGTAGTAATTTCTGAAAAAACCAGAAGTGGCAGAAAAGCCAGCAAATAGCGGTAGCCTGAACCCCTGAAGGTTAAGACCAGAATGATGGCCGCCAGAAACTGAATAAACATCAGAAACAGACTTAAACTCTGCAGGTCCCAGACGTGGAACAGGCGGTAAAAAAGCCAGTAGGGATAAAGTTCTAAAGGGGGATAATTGAAATTCTGATAAACGGTCTGCCCCTCTCCATTCCGGTGATAAATCCTACCATTTAAGTAGGGATTCCGCCCTTCTTCCAGATCCTTAAAGACTGATTCATAGGTCCTGGTAATTTCCGGATCTGGCCTGGGCCGGGTCAGCTGATAAAAGCCAAGAGCCAGTCCGGCTAACAGGATCAAGGCTAAGATTGATTTATGATTGAGAAACTCAGGCCGGAGATAATAGATGAACCAGATAACCAGGAGCTCCAGGGAGAGCTTTAAAGCCAGTTCATAATGATGGCCTGAAGGCAGAGGACGGGCGACAAATAAAAACAGGGAAAAAAGTAAACAAATCATTAACCCGGCTGGCCAATAGTACTTGAGTAATTTTTCTTCGGTCCCGGCTGACGGGAGAGAGGCAAAATTCACGACCGGTAGCTCTGGGCTCATGTTTCTCGCTTTCACTAACTTAATCTTTAATTTAAAGAACTGGAGCTACTTCTATTTAGATTCTTTTTTGCCTGGTTTCTGATATTTTTTGGGTCCAAGAGGTTGCCATTCGCCGTAGGATTCCTCAGACAGGCGACACTGACCTTCTGATGTCCAGGTATAACCATAATTATAGCCGAACCACAGATACTGGTCGCCGCCACCGTTTTCAGTGGTGATAATGTAGCGGGCAGCTACATTGCCAATGCCCAGGGCTCGGCCGCCGGGTACCTCGACATCGCCTTTGTTAGCGTCGAATGGAATCCAGCCGTAGGGCGGCAGATAAACTTCATTCCAGCGGTGGAAAACATCGTCGTAACTGGCGTCGTCACCCCGGAGGCTGACCGTGCCGACATAGCGGGCTGGCAGGCCGAGAGCCCGGCAGAGGGCGATCAGGGAATAAGTATATTCCGAACAGGAAGCAGTCCCGCGGCGCAGGACAGTTGGAGCTGGATTCCAGCCGCCAACCGGTTTAAGGTTATAGCTCAGATGATCAATTAAATATTCATAGATTTTCCTGGCAAGCCAGTAGGGATTTTTTTCGCCGCCGGCGATTTTTTTCGCCAGTTCCTGAATAAAGGGATCGTGGGTACAATATTTATCGCCATCGGCCAGATATTTTTCTTTTATCTCGGCAGGAATCTGGTCAAGGCTGCCGACTTTATCCGGATAAATGAAATACTCAACCGCATAGATTCGGGCTTTGGCTGTCCAGCCGGTTTGAATCAGGGCCGGTGCTTTTAGATTCTTAAAATTAAAATGAGCCAGCTGCTGTCCCCAGGCGTCTTTGATCATTTCTGTCGGTTTAGACAGAAATTCAACCGGAGAGAGAAGTTGCTGATTATCGCGGCTGGCGGGGACAGGAAGGTAAATATCAAGATTGGTGACAAGGCCAGGACCATAATTGCGAAATTCCTTGACGAAGCGGAGCTCCAGTTCTTTTTCGTCCCAGAGAGTCATAATCTCATCGTCAAAAACTTTTACCCGGTAGAGCTCATCATTTTCATAATCGACATTCCACAGATACTCGCCATCGAAAGCCAGACCAGCCGGGAAGGGGCCATAAGAACGGAGCGAAGACAGGCACCAGCCTGAAGAGGGATCAACCAGAAAAATGCGGTCGAGGGAACGGTCCGTTACCCAGAGGTAGTGCCCGTCAAACTCCAGGCCGGCTGGTTCACTGCCGGGCGAGGGGAAAGTCTGAATCATCAGGCCATCGACCGGTGAAACCCGCAGCAGGCTCTTCTGGCGAACATCGGTCATCCACAGGTCGTGGCCATCCCAGGCGAGATCGCGGGGCAGGTCGCTATTGGATTCCAGAGCCTTCAGGACAGCACCTGTCTCCGGGTCAAGGCAGTAAACCAGCCTTTCAGCTGAATCAACATGCCAGAGATGCTTTCCATCCCAGGCTAAGCCTTCCGGATGAAAACCAGGTGTATCAAATGATTTGATTATTTTCCCTGAAGCTGGATCGAGCTTAAAAATCTTATCCAGCCGGCTATCAGCCAGCCAGAGATAATGGCCATCATAAGCCAAACCTGTCGGGCAGGGTCCGGGAGTCTTAATAACCTTGACCACCTCGCCAACTCTGGCCTGGGCCAGCGAAAATAAAAATAGGACCATCAAGGTGAGACCAATGGCCTTTTTCATTTCTTCCTCCTGAAAATGGGGACACAATCTATATTTCCTAATTTTTCGTCCCCCGGTCTATTATATGAATCAAATCCTTTTTTGCCAATGGTCTTTTTATCCAGCCGGATATGTCTTGGGGTGGCAGCAGCCTTCAGTCGATCTATTTTATAACCCAAACTATAGGAATCAAAGATAAAAAATGTTAAAGGGACACACACCTACACCTCTAAAAAATAGGAAATATAGATTGTGTCCCCTGTTTTCAGAAACTGAAGCCCAGGCCACCGTTGAGACGCAGGCCGCCCAGGTCTACCTCGACATCATAAGGCTTGACCTTCAGACTCCCATATTTAACTTCAGCCGAAATGAACAGCCTTTTCAGCGGAAAATATTTAATTCCGCCGGCTACAATCAGGCCTGTTTTATTCCCATCGACCGGATAATTGCTGACATATTCGCTGTCAATTAGCTGCTTGTAGGAGTAAAAGCCCAGACCGATCCTGGCATAGGGAGCAATATTCATCAGCCTTAACTCGTAGCCAGCAAAGATTTCGCCCCCTTTGACTGATAGCTCGGCCGATTCTTCATAAATCCCAATGACTCCATCTTTTTTAAACCCGGCCTCATAACCACCGCCCAACATCAGCCCCTTCCAGATCAAGGTGACACTGGGGAAAAAGTTCGTCCCCTGCCCGTAGACATCCTTGAGCTCTGAATTATTTAAGGTTCTCAAGCCGAAAGACAGCCCAACCTCAATCTTAGGTTTTATTCCCGCCGCCAGGCTTTGACCGGCCAAAAAAGCTAAGGACAAAGCCAAACAGACAATGATTTTAATATTTTTGATATTTCTCGCTATAATTTTTCTCTTCATTTTCTTCCTCTTATTTCGAATCAGACAGGTTCCTGGCTGCCACTTTGGTCCGGTAAGATTTGGTCTTCAGAACTTTTTCCGGCACTGCTGGTGAAGCAGAAATCCCAACTGGATCACTTTCTCTTTCATATTCATCAACCGCCGTCACCTGATAGGAATAATTGCCTGGAGCCTTTAGCCCGCGGTCATCGAAGGAATACTGGCTGCCACCCACCGTGGCCAGCAGCGAGTAAGTGCTTTCGTTATTGGCTTTGCGATAGATCTTGTGGCTGACAATATTCGTACCGTTGGCTGGATTGGCTGCCCAGCTCAGGCGGTTAATGTTCTCCTTGAAAAAGATAAAATTGTTTTCAAGTTGCGATAAGCGGAGATTAATTGGTGGGTAAATAGGAGTCAGCCCGGCAAAGGTCTTAAGGCAGATATCATAATCAAAATAATCAGTAAGAGCATCCCACCCGGTTCCATCTACACTGACTAAACCCATCCCCGGGTTAGAAACAGCCGCGGAAGTATAGCCTTCAATGCGTCCTTCTGTCGGGATTGGATAATTATAGCCAACTGTCCTTAACTTTAAAATCACTGAAAAGTACTGACCAGTTGTAAGAGCAACTGGATTATCAAGTTCTACTGTAAAATAGCCAGGCGAATTTATTGACCCACTTTTAGTAGACTTAAGTTCTCCTGACCTCGGCTGTCCCTGGGCTACGCCCACATAGATATAGATTTCATAGTAGTTCTCTGCCGAGGAGGTGTAAAAGCCAACAGCTTCCAGCGGCAGGTCGGACTGAGCCTGGAAAACATTGGCCATCCAGGCGGTATCCTGGCCATAGCCCAGGCTGGTGATCCAACCCAAGGGATCATATTGGTAATTAACCACATATTTTCCTGGATTTTCAGCTTTAACCACCCCATTAACGCCCTGGCGCCCGAAATAGGCATCATAGTAGGAGACATAAAAATAACCATGATCTCCCCATTGCCCACCCCAGCTATTTTTGACAATAAAGGCGCCGTTTCCCTCTGGTGCTGAGCTGAATTTGGCCGCCTCAAAATTATCATCCCAGCCGACTATGGCCACCGCATGACCGCCGCCAGTGTTACCAGGATTATAATAGGTCTTATTAGTTGAGTTATAGCTGCCGTCATCCCAGACCATATCGGTATAGACCGCTCCATAATTCATCACTGCCTCTTTAATCAGATTATTATCCAGAGGACCAGATCTGGGAGGGATCCCCATGACTTCCTGCACATGTTTGGCCACTGGATAACCGTTGCCCGAAACATAAGGGTCATCTGTTTCATTAACAGGTCCGCCCCACCTGGCCAGATAAGCAGTAGCCATATCCAAAGTTCCACCGTAACATGGTTCATAGTCAAAACCGTGATTGTTAATCAGATGTTCCTCAGAAAAATCGCGTGGTTCAGCTGGCATTAAAAATGATTCTAAGGAACCATAGGTGGCAAAGGCCCAGCACGAGCCACAACTACCCTGGTTTCTGACCGGGGTTAGCCTGTTAAGAGTCCGCAGATCATAGGAAACAGGCAAATCAATTTGCCTGGATCTCCTGGTGACAGATAAATTCTTTAAATAAGAGAAATCAATAGGGCCGGGGATTAAGCCAAGTGGATGTCCTTCGGCTGTATATCGTAAGACTTTGTCCCGCTGAACATTATATTCCAGAAAAGCCTTGTTGACCGGGGCCACGGATAGCTTTCTGTCCTGAGCAGCTAATATCCCAGAAAAAACTCCAAGCCCGATAATGATAAAAAGCAAGATAAGAATTGGGATTCTTTTTTTCTTCAAAGATAAGAATAAAGATTCTGCTCGTTTCTCAGTCTGAACCTTCATATTGCCTCCCTTGATGACTTTATTATTTGAATAAAACTGAAATTATAAAAAACTCAGCCACCTGTCAAGTTTAATTTAGACTTCTTCGCTGTTGTTGACAGTAACCAGCCCTGGCCTGACTTTTAAAGCCGAAGGATGAAGCCTGATAATAAACGCTGGGCGAGTGATGCCGGCTTCGGGCAGAGGAAAGACAGTTCTTACCTGGCCGTATTTTTCCATAAGCTCATCGAGTGGGCCAAAATCCAGTGCCCTCATTGGAC
>Ga0265297_10009922_pt1 | contig 12134 bp, 16 predicted proteins | sample Munlanlwell13791_FD_192502 | JGI IMG/M metagenome (GOLD analysis project Ga0265297, IMG submission 192502) | Leachate microbial communities from a municipal landfill in Southern Ontario, Canada - Leachate well 137-91 | ecosystem: Engineered > Solid waste > Landfill > Unclassified | place...
GAATGGCGACAGAGCGATGGAGGAATCACTCCCGATGGACGTGTGATTGAGAAGCCTCCAGAGCTAATAGAGGCCGAGACGATTGTAGACCTCTGTGAGGCTTGGTCGTGTCCTCCCTCTGTTGTTCTTGAGGAAGATGCCAGCAACCTAAGGTATCTGAATATTGTAGCAAGGGGCACCAATGAGCAATGAAGTCGAAATTGTCATTTCGGATCGGGATGCCACCGGTCCGGGTGCCGCATCTGCAAAACGGAGAATGGAATCCCTCAAAAGGGATACCGAAAAGACCTTAGGTGATGCCGGTAAGCAAGGTGGCACAAAGTTTCGCGAGAGCCTCAAAGATGAGGTAGACAGAGGCACTCAAGACACAAAGAAAAAGAGCAAGGAAGCCGCACAGGCCATCGTATCGTCATTCGATCAGGTTGATGATAAAATGGTTGAAGTACGGCGCAAGGTTTCCGATTTGGGTAAAGAGTTTCTTAGAACAGGCGATGTTGACGTTTATAAGAAACTCAAGGAAAGCCGGACTGTTCTTGCGCATCTTGAAAAGGTCAAGAAAGAACATGAAAGGGCAGGCGAGGATTCAGGTCGATCCTTTGCTAGTAAGTTTGGTTCTGCTCTAAAGGTAAGCTCCAAGCCAATCATGATTGGTGTAGGTGCAGTGTCAGCCCTTGCTCTTATGGAAGGGATGGGACAGGCTCTTGCTGCCGGTGGGGCTATTGGAGTTGCTGGACTAGGTGCGGCAATTGTCATTTCTCAAAAGAAAGAAATGAGACTTGCTGGTGCCGAACTAGTCGACACCCTTAAGCAAGAGTTTACACGCAATGCTGAACCTCTTGTTGAGCCACTACTCAAGTCCTTTACAAAGATTAAGGACACCCTTGTCGGTCTCGGTCCTCAGTTTAAGGGTCTTTTTGCTGACTCTGCCCCTGCGATTGAGGCAGTTACCGATGGCCTTACGGGATTTATTCGTGGATTCCTTCCTGGATTTAGAGAGTTTATTCAGGAGTCCGGCCCTGGACTTAAGGCCATTAGTGAAGGTGTCACACAGCTAGGCTATGACCTTGGTACCGCTTTCTCTATTATGAGTGGCGGTTCAGATGAAGCGGGAGATGGTCTAAAGAGACTTATCGAATTCATGGGGGACCTCACCATTGCTGCCGCTGGAGTTGTCCGTGGAGTGGAGGAAGCTGGTGAATGGTTAGGATCACTTGGGTTGCTCTCTGGAGCAATCGATAAGATCTCAGATAAGATCGGCGGAGAGCATAACGAGTCTACGTCTCAGGCTGCCGATCGTCAAAAGGTGTTCGGTCGTGCCCTGGCGCATTCAGCGCGAGAGATGAAGGGCTTAACAGATGCGGCTATGGAATACAATCAAGCCGCACTTGCTCTTGCTGATTCTGATATAGCACTACAGCAAGCCATTGACGACGCGACGCAAGCCATTAAGGATAACGGTAAGACTCTAGACATCAACACTCAAAAGGGCAGAGACAACAAGAGTGCGCTCTTGCAAATCGCTGGAGCATCGCTAGAGGCTGCCCAGAGTGTCAAGGAAATGGGAGGCTCTCAAGCATCGGCCACCAGGCGTCTGAATGACGGTTACACGGCTTTCGTCAAGGCTGCCCGTGGTGCAGGCATGACCAGAACTGAGGCCGATAAGCTAGCTCGGTCCTATGGCCTACTGCCCAAGGTGAAGGAAACTAGGGTAAAGGCGCCAGGCGTCACAACAGCTAAGCGTCAGGTTGACTCACTGAGAAGTTCTATTAGTAGGCTTAAGGGTAAGGACGTCTTTGTAACTACCCACTTTGTCAGTACGGGAGGTGGCTCTAGGTGGGGGAACCAAGTCAAGGCCACCGGTGGTATCGTCGGGAGTGGGCTCCAGACGGCCCAGACAGGCGGTATCCGGGGCGGCAGCAGTGTGTTGGTAGGGGAGCACGCCCCTGAGATCGTAGACCTTCCTGTCGGCTCCAGGGTCCGCTCAGGGCCGGACACGGCGCGCGCCCTGGCCGATACGAGCGGAGAGCTGCCCCCACTTGAGGTTAAGTTTAAGTCTAGTGGCAGTAGGTTTGAAGACTTACTTATGGAAATGCTCAGGAACCATATTGATATCCGTTGGGGCGGAAATGTCGATAAGGCATTCAGGAGGCGGTAATGGGACCTGACGAACTGCATGTTGAAATGAACCCTACTGGCAGTGCATGGGTTGATATTACATCAGATGTTCGTTCTGATTCTGGTATTGTCATTACTCATGGTACTCCTGGTGAGGGTCAATCAGCATCGGCATCAACTGCAAATTTAACATTAAAGAATTTGAATAATCAGTACAGTCCAGGCAATCCAAATAGCAGTTACTATCCTTATCTTAATAGAAACACACCCATTAGGATTTGGACTGAAAGTTCAACACAATCTCTTTATATTCCATACAATAATCATCTAAACTATGCTTCAACTCCTGACTCAGCTTCTCTTGACATTACTGGAGATATAGATATTAGGGGTGAAATAAGTCTTGCTGATATTGGTAGGACTGTAGTAATTGCTGGAAAGTGGGGCGGAGTATCTGCTCAGCAATCATGGCGCTTTGGTAAAGCATCTAATGGACTGTTTTTGATATGGGTTGATAGTAGTAATGTAACTCATACTGAATATTCCTCAATTAGAGGAATGCGGTTCAGGACTGGACATAGGCACGCCTTTAGGGTTACGCTAGATGTTAACAATGAGTCCAGCGGACACACCTTAACTTTTTATGAAGCTGACACAATTGATGGGCCATGGGTTCAGCTTGGGGATACAGTTGTCAAATCTGGCACAACTGATATTCGCTCGACAACGTCTAGTCTAACGGTAGGATCAGACGGTAATTCTGAATATACGAATTACACAAACGTTCATTCTGTTATTGTAATGAATGGTATTGAAGGAACCGAGGTTGCAAATCCTGACTTTACTATTCAAACAGTAGGTGCAACATCTTTTGATGATGTTGCTGGAAATACATGGACGCTTGTTGGGGATTCTGAAATATCTAAGCGTAGCGATAGGTTTCATGGAGAGCTTGGAACGCTTAGGGGTTTTGCTGATATTTCAGGAAGAGATAAGCAAGTTCCTGTAGTTGCCTCTGGTCCATTAAGGCGCATCCAGCAAGGTACCTCATCAACACAGTCGACTCTCCGCCGCGCTATTCCAAACGTGCCAGGACTTGTTGCATATTGGCCATGCGAGGAAGGAAGCAATGCAACAAGTATTTCTAGTGCGATTTCTAGTGCGTCAGGAATGGTAATAGCTGGCACGCCATCCTTTGCGGGGTATTCAAACTTTAAGGCATCGAATCCAATTCCGTCCGTAGGGACATCTAGATGGACTGGACTTGTCCCCAGCTATACATCAACAGGCATTGTTCAGGTAAGATTTATTATTAACTTTCCGGCATCTGGGCTAGTTAACAATGATGTTATTTGCTCAATTTATCCCGGTGGCACTTTATACAGAGCTGATCTTATATGGACTACGAATGGTGGACTTCAATTAACTAGCTATGATAATACTGGAGCATCACTTGGTACCGTCGGCCCTGGCGCTTTTGGTGCGGAAGATGTTGACTTTAGGGTGTCGGTTGAATTTGAACAGAATGGCTCAGACGTTGATGTTGGGGTTTGGGCTATTTCGCCAGGGGTGTCAAATGGTGGTATTTCTGACACTCTTAATTCATGTACTGTAGGCGCATGTAAGCGTGTGACCATTAATCCTAATCAAAACGCTGATGGGATTAGCGTTGGTCATATTTCCGTACAATCTGCCGTAGATACTCTTGACGCTTTATATGATGAACTAAATGCTTGGTCAGGGGAAAGTGCATTAGATAGATTTACACGATTGTGCACTGAGGAAAACATAAATAATAGAAGAGAAGCTCAAAGTTCTGTATCAACGCAAGCAATGGGCTACCAAGGGATTGACTCAATAATCAATCTCTTAAGAGAGTGTGAAAATACAGATGGTGGCATGTTGCTAGATGACAGGCATGCCATTGGCTTACTTTACAAAAGCAAAGGAAGCCTTTTTAAGAATGGTGCGGATATTGAATTTGACCTATCTGCTAATGTTCTAAGTCGCCAACCTGAACCCATCTATGATGATCAGCTTATTCGCAATGATATTGAAGTATCGCGCACTAGTGGTTCGTCAGTAAGAATTGCTGACACAACATCTAGGCTTTCAATTTCTGACCCTCCAAATGGGGTAGGTGTATACAAAGATTTCATTAATGTCAATCCTGAAACTGATGATTATCTGTTGAATATTGGTGGATGGCTATTGCATCTTGGGACATATGAAGGTGCTCGCTTTTCGTCAATAACGGTTAATCGTTCAAGTAATCAGATATCATCAAATTCATCCCTTGACGACCAAATTCTTTCTTTGGAAATTGGCGATACAATCTATCTTACAAATCCTCAAGATTGGATTTCCGACAGGACAGTACAATTACTTATTGTTGGCATGACTGAATACCTGTCAAATTTTGAACACATTATTGAGTTTAACTGTCAACCTGCCGAACCATGGACTGTTGGAGTTTACAATGATGAATTATCAATTTACGATACTGATGGTTCAGAACTAGCAACTCCAATTGAATCATATACTGCCACCTTTGCTGGCACTGGTACTCGCTCTTATGACGGCACGGATATCACTGGAGACATTGATATTCGTGTCAAGGCCAGTCTTAATGACTGGACTCCTAGTGCACGTCAGACCTTAGCGGCTAAGTACCGGCCGACGGGCAACCAACGCTCATGGCGATTCCAGGTTATCTCGGCAACTGAGGGTACTCCTGGATGCCTAAGGCTCTACTGGAGCAATAATGGTTCTGCTGTCTTGCTGGCAACATCAACTGATGCTACGGGCATTAGTGATGGTGCCGTAAAGTGGTGTCGCGTAACACTTGACGTCAATAACGGTGCCGCCGGATGCGATACAAAGTTTTACCTATCTGATGATGGCGTCAACTGGACTCAATTAGGAAGTACGGTAACCCAACCCTTTACAACGTCAATTTTTGACAGTACCGCACTTTATCAGATCGGCGCCGATGATGGAGCCGCACTCGGCCGACCTCTCAGCGGCGTTGTGTACGGGGTACAGGTGATCTCTGGCCTAGTTGGTGGAACGTCGCTCGTGCCCTACCATGTCGAGGACTGGACAGACGGCTACTCAGGCAGCGCGACAGGGGGTAACACCCTGGCCGCAGTCAGCTCTACCGCATACATGGCTATCAGTAACACCGAGTCAACTTACTGGACTACCGATGCGGGACAATATCCAATTGACCTTAAGATGAATGGAGAGATAATAAGGGTCGCTGGATGCACTGGCACTGGAGCGTCTCAGACCTTTACGACATGTACACGCGGTATAAATGGTGCTGTAAAATCTCACGAATCCGGAGATGATTTCAGTCTTGCTAATCCAGTATATTACGGGTAGGTAAAAAATGGCACTTGCTGGGGCAACGGTACTTGCCAAAAGACGTGTTCTCTGGACTCCTACGTGGTCTAACGTTACTCAGGGAGATGGCGCAATCAATGAAGGGTACTATGTAGAAAGAGCGGACGGATGGGTTGATTTTGCATTTAGGTTGCAATTCGGCACGTCTCCATCCTTCTCTTCTACTATCCAGATAAATCTACCGTTTGAGTCCTGGACAGGATCAGGGGCAGAGGTCCAATTGACCATTGGTGGATGGACTTTTAGAGATACCGGATCAGGTCATCATTATAGTGGTTCTCTCGGAATATGGTCATCGGCCGGAACCTCAGCATCTTTTAATGGTGCTTGGGACGGCACAGCACCTAGAAGTAGAATAACAAACGCCGTGCCCGCAACCGTAGCCGTTAATGATGTTCTATCTGGTAACGGATCATTTTTGCTAGCAAGTGAAGTGTAATCAACCGGAGGTGAGGAATGAAAAGGTGCCCTCATGCAGTATGGGACCCATTGGGAGATCAGACTCAACCTAAGATGACTGCACATGATATCGTGTGCGTTCACACTATGGTTGGGCATCTAGTGGGTACGCGTGCCATGTTTAAAAAGAATGGATACGGTGGTACGGAATCCACTTATGGTATTGGTGGTGATTGGGGACCTGATCAGCTAGAGAAGTGGAATGGCCACGCTTTCCAGTGGCAGGATAGAGCGCATACTGCCGATGCTAACTATCAGGGCAATCCTAGAATCATCAGTATCGAGACTGCCGATAACTATCCTGCAACAGCGGCTAAGATTGTCCGATGGACTCCTAAGCAAGTAGATAAGCTAGTTGAAATCATTGCTTGGGAGTGCGGCCTGGCCGCGCACTCTGAGTGCCCAGAAAGTTGGGATTGTCGTAAGGGCGTGACGTGGAGCGGGATTAAGGTCGCGATTCCGCCTGTGCTAGTTGCTGACTCGTGCAGCAACCGCCGTGGTTTGGCATATCACCGTATCGGTATTGACCCGTGGCGCGCTAGTGGATGCCAACAGTGGTCGACTGCGTACGGCAAGGAATGTCCAGGACCGGTGCGTATTACACAGTTCCGGAATGAAGTAATTCCGAGAGTCCAACAAGTATTGAAAGGTGAGGATATGCCTACTGAAAAAGAATTTTGGTCATGGGATGGTTTGCGAGCCCCAAAGAGGGAAACGAATCCTGACAATAAATATTGGGCGGCTTCCACGTATCTTCGTAAGATTCTTGACCAGATTGACGCTGATGCTGCCAGACTTGTAAACATTGCTCGGGACGCGTCTGACGCCGTGGCTCAATCTGAAGCGAATAGAGATACGCTCGCTTTGCTGACGGCTAAGGTAGACGGTCTTGACGTCGAAGCGGCCAGGGGGGCGATCCTGGCAGCTGGAGAGGAAGCCGCTAATAAGGTCACTACTGCTGGAGAGGCCCTGCTTGCAAAGCTTGACGCTCTGGTCATTGACATCAACAGGGGATAAGTGGTGTCTCTATCGACCAGCGGGGACGATATGACAGACGAAAACGCTCAGATAATGGCGGTAGTGGTGGGGAAACTTGAGGTGATGGTTCAGGAGTTACTTCGCCTGTCCCTTCGCTTTCAGGATATTCTTGACCGCCATGGTAAGGAACTAACAGACGCAAAGTCACTTGTTGCAGGGCTTGAGCAAAGAGTAAAAGCCCTAGAGGACGATAAGGCACGTCGACCAACCTGGCCAACTGTCATCATGGTTGGCATTGCAATTGTTACCCTTGCGGTAACACTAGGTCTGATTGGAGCGCAACAATGAACTCACCCGAGGTTCGTCCGTGGCGACGTACCCTGAGGACGGCAGTGCAGACAGCTCTAGCGCTCGCCGTTGCTGTCCCTGGCATCTACAGTGCGGCGACCGGCAATAGCCCAGAGGAGGCGACAGGATGGGCAGCAGGGGCGATTCTGCTCGCCGCTACTGTTGCCCGCGTGATGGCCGTTCCTGCCGTTGACGCGTTCCTCAGCCGGTATGGTCTGGGCAGCGCTAGCCGCGCTGAGCTGACCGAGTGACACAACGAAACCCCTGCCGGACTATCCGGCAGGGGTTTCGTTGTGTCTGGATCAGGTGAGACGGAAATCGGGATCGATCACTAGTTCCTTGGACAGGAGTCTCAGCACGCTACTCGGGTCGATTCCCAGCGTGTGACACAAGGCCTGTCCGCAAAGTCCAGCGGCTCCGATGTCTTTGAATGACGCCAGTTCCACCAATTCCGCAATGTCCTTAGCCGCTGAGGCTAGCTGAGACTTGGTCACGTATGCCATGATGACTCCTCTGCCGTGGTTGGTGAGACCATCCTAGCACAGCAAAAAGCCGGACCGCATCGCTTGCGGTCCGGCTTTTTGTGTTACTTCTTGGGTTTCCTTCCTGTTGCTCTGGTGATGTTCCTCCATGATGCCCTGCCGACCTCAGCGGAGGTGCCCCCTCGGGCAATCAGTTCGTTGGCCTTTGCCTCACGTTCCTGCCAGTATCGTTTGGTTCCATAAGCGACTGGCAGGCTTGGGTCGTAATCGCGCCGACCACCAGAGCTGCCCTCGCGTCGATCGTTACCGGCGTTCCCGTACTGAGACATTAACCTTCCTTCCCCCAAAGATCAGAACGATACCAGCACCGATGATGATTGCCTCACTCTTCCATGGATCGGGTGGTAATCCTGGTGTGTGCCTCCGCGGTCCCGGAGGATTGTGATAGGGGTAACCCCCTCCACCTCCTTCCCCTCCACCGCCAGAACATCCGGCGAGGATGGGGAGCGCTAGAAGCATGACGACGATAAGTCTCCTCATTCGTTCTCCTCTGTGCTGTTGTCAACACATAGAGCGTATCACACGTCTTTACGTTCCGCAACCGAGACTCGGATAACCTTAACGGTCGGCATGTCAAGGATTTCGGTAACGGAGTGAACCGGGGAATCAGGCTGCGTTAGCTTTTGCCCCCAAAGAGCCATCACTCGCTCATGCCTGTATCTGTCTGGCGATTCATCCAGTACAGTTCTAGAGCTATCGTCATTGAACTTAATTTCAACCGTATATCTTACCATGGCCATTCCCAAAAGAGGTGAGTGAACAACCAAATAAGAAATAGCGCTAGACTACTCCTGAGGAGGATCGTTACTAGTCGGGGTGGTCGTGGTTGACGCTTGAGTCGGAACAGCCGTCGTAAGATTTCCGATAGTGTGTCCCCCGGGGCTTTGTTCAGTAGGGCTGACAGTTCCAGGAGTCCGAACGTTAGTGCCCAGATTATCCATCCTAAGGTTATCAGACTTAGTGATTTTCGCTGAGGTACTTGTTGATCGGCCACGGTGGCTCCGTGTCTCTGGCGCCTTCGTAAGGCGCATAGTCGGCTTAGTCGTGATGTGCATGGTCGGCTTAGTCGTGATATGCGTGTGTTCTGTCGTCGTCACCGCTGGAGGCGTTACCGGTGAGGATGGCGCTTCCGAGAGGAAGAGCAATCCAAAGAGAGAGCCACTCAGGAATGAGGTAACCACTGGTGTAATCACCCTGAGTGGAGTCAGGGGAGGCAGTTGCCATATGCGCACCTTCCGCATAGGTGCAGTGTCAGAGAGAAAGATCTTTTGAGTAATCATCACGTAATGAGAGTGTAAGCTCCATAGGACAACAGTGCGCCAATGCCAGAAAGAACCAAAAGCATCGGAACGAGAATTACCATGCACGATCGATTTGGAGGCTTGCCGCCCGGGTGCGGGTGACCGCCTCCACGCTGACCGGGACTACGTGGCTGAGGAATGCTCATTGCTTACTCCATTCAGTAAAAAGAAAACCCCTCGTCCCGGGTAGGAACGAGGGGTTTCTTTGTTGGATGTTACTTGGTCGTCGCCTTCTCGGCCGGGGCAGACGCGGCCTTCCGCTCGTTCGTGGGGACGTAAGGAAGACCGTCCTCCCCGACCGGCTTGCCGTCCTTCACCTTGCCGCCGAACACCTGGAAGCGCGCGAGGGCAGCCTGAGCGTCGATCTTCGCCAGTGCGGCGCGCCGCTCCAGTTCCTCACGGAGCCTCTGCTCCAGGTTGGCGATGCTCTCCTGCGAGGACCGCCACGCGGAATACGCAAGGTCCTGATTGGTGACGCCGGCCTTCCGGCCGCGCTTGCCGGTCGTCGTGTTGGCGGTCTGCTCGCTCATGGTTGTTGCTCCTCAGTAGTGGTTGGGGAGGCTTCCCCGGTGCGTGTCACACGTTACCACATCCATTGAGCAAAAGCAAACCCCCGGCAAGTCTCATGGATGAAAAACCCGCCGGGGGCTGCCTGTCGTCAGCGAGGGTGCCAACCACGAATCACCCGCGACGACGCCTCTGTGCCTCCCTGATGGCCTCCCCAGCGGCCAGGGCGTCACGCCTGGCCACGGAGTCCAGCCATCCGGCATACGAGCCGGAGTAAGCCGCGTACGCACGCTGGAGGGGTTCCCTACGCTCTGCCCTCAGCTCACGAGCCACCTCAACCGGTGTGAGGTACGTCTGCCCGAGGGTGGCCGCTTCCTTAACGTTCTGCTGGTTCGCCTTCATTCGTCGGGTGTTGTCGGCGACACGGTCCGTCTTGCGCTTCTCGCCACGGATGTAACACGCGGCACGACGCGCCTTGAGCTTGGGGTTTCCCATGCGATGCGACGCGGGGTTGCCCTTTGCGCTGTTCTGATTCGCCATGTTCCTACCTTTCGGTCAGGTGATTTAAAACGGGGGGCATTTTGTGAGCCGTGCCAGCGGCACTAATGCCCCCCGTCCGGGGACTGGCATCCCCTAATAAAGCGTCCCCGGACAGGGAAGCGCCTTATTTTGCAATAGGAATGCAGGGCAGTACACGCTAACGCCTTGACGTTTGACACCCCTTTGCGGGGTCAAGGCTTTCCCTGGCAGTACCGGGGTTCCGGTTTCCTGCATTCCTGTTACTAGAATGCTCCATCAACGGCTTCTCAGGGAAAGTTACTCCCTCCACCTCCGGCAGACACGCTAGCCCGCACCTCAGCATAGACTGCTAAGGTCTTCCTGATTCTACGATAGACTGCATATCAGGCTTCTCATGTAGACCCTGTTTCAATCCTGGACTATCAGGACTGAGGGTGGCTCGTTTGGCTTTAAACCCACATCAGATACACGCGGTGAGCCATTCCGCTGGTATGGGGTTACTAGGTCCGTTCCGTATGCGACTATTTCTATCCTGATTATTGTACGCGGTGGACCAGACCGTCAGGAAAGATCATCCCGGATTGCGGTTGCCATACATCAACCGGGCGAACAGTGTTCAGCATAGTTACCACAGGAATTGGAGCATGCTGGGCAACACTTGTTTGAGGCGTGGAAAGGGGTGGATTCGAACCACCATCAACGATCGGAACGTTGAGGTAGCTACTCCTCAACATTGGGCGCCCGTCCGTCGCTACTTTGCCATTAAGCTACCCTCCCGTGACCCTGAATATGCGATAAGAGAAAACATAGCGCGCGCTACTCGCCAAGACTGGCGTTTTTGCACATTCAGGGTTGGCTATTTATCACGGTACACCTGTGAAAGGTTGCCACCCTAGTCTCAATGCTGGAGTAGAGACCAACCCGCGTGCGCTAGGACGGAATCGAACCGCCACCCTCCGGATTAACGTCCGGCGCTCGCACCTGATTAGACGCCCAGTCTAACCGTCATGAGCCGCTAGCGCGCTCGCTCTTACCGGGCGAGCCTGCCCCTTGCCGCCCTAGGAACGGTGGGGAAGTCTATGCCCTGTTTCCTTCCACCGGTACAGGGCCGACCGGTGCTGATTTGACGCCATGAGAGGAAGCGGCCTAACTACCATAGCGTCAAGGGAAGTCTTTAGAACCGCTCTCCTACTAGGGATCGAACCTAGAACCTCCGGATTAACAATCCGTTGCTCTGCCGATTGAGCTATAGGAGAATGCCAGTGCCGAACGGTGCGCTCAACGCCCGTGCGTGTCATTGCAGTTTCGGCACTGCCCTTGCTACCCTATCTGCGATTCTCGGGGGAAGATCTTACCGGAGAGGATTCCTCATCCGATACTGCTAGGGGACGCTACCCCCTAACCTAGCTCAGGGGTCATCCTCTCCGGTCAGCTAGTGGCGAACGGGTCGTCAGCGGGAGCCTGAGCGGCTTCCGTCTGAATCTTATTGAGGCTCTCCTGAGCGAGCCTCAACTCGTCAGGCGTAGGGTTCTGGAGAACCCAAGCCTTACCGAATCCCTTGGTCTTACTGGGCTGTTGGCCGAGGCGACCAACGACCAGCTTGCCCTTACCAACCTTGGGCTTGAGCTGACCAACGATCGTCATGCCAGCAAGCTGATAGGCGTCAAGCTGACCGGGAATGCTGTCCCCGATGCGGTCGTCAGGTTCGCCGTCGCACACGACAATGTCGCACACGACATATTCATACATCTTGCCCTCTTGCCCCTTGAGCGTACTAGCGCGCTCACCGACACTCTGAGGACTGACGACCAGGAGGCGACCGTTAAGGTCTTCCATTTCAAGGAAGCCCTTGGCTCCCTCAAGCTTACCTGTGAATCCCATTTTGCTCTGTCCTGTTCTGCTCTGTTCTCGGATGGGTTGCCAGGGCTACATGGAAGGAAGGACGTCCGTAAAGGAC
>Ga0265297_10009923_pt1 | contig 12134 bp, 10 predicted proteins | sample Munlanlwell13791_FD_192502 | JGI IMG/M metagenome (GOLD analysis project Ga0265297, IMG submission 192502) | Leachate microbial communities from a municipal landfill in Southern Ontario, Canada - Leachate well 137-91 | ecosystem: Engineered > Solid waste > Landfill > Unclassified | place...
ATCCTTCCTGTCCGAGCCAAACGAAACCAGGGTAATTTTAACCTTAAGTATATCCGAAAGTCTCTCCAGATAACCCCTGGCATTAGGATGTAAGTCCCGTAAACGCCTCGGCTTAAGCAATATCTTAGGCCATCCGGCTAATGTCTTATATACCGGCTTAAGGTTATTCAATACTTCCAAATCGTGAGGAAATTCCCTGAAGAGCTTACCCTTGTATTTATAAGCAGTGCAGACCTTAACTTCTTTTAGGCCATCCAGTATATCTATCTTTGTTATGGCTAATTCGGATATCCCGTTTAACATGACTGACTCTTTTACCGCTACGCCGTCAAACCAGCCGCACCTTCTTGGCCTGCCGGTAGTTGCTCCGAATTCATGGCCTCTTTCGCGCATAAACTTTCCGAAACCCGCACTAAATTCCGTCGGGAAAGGGCCTTCTCCGACTCTGGTAGTATAAGCTTTGGCCACACCGATAACTTTGTCTATTTTTACCGGAGATACGCCCGCACCTATACAGGCGCCGCCGGAGGTAGTCGAAGAAGAAGTGACAAAAGGATAAGTCCCGAAATCTATGTCCAGAAATGTCCCTTGCGCGCCCTCGAAAAGGATATCTTTTTTTTCTATTATGGCCTGATTTAATAAATGCGCGGTATTGGAAATATAGGAAGAAAATAATTTCCCATAATGCAAATATTCCCGATAAACAGGATTAAAATCAAATCCGCTGTGCCGGTAGACCTTTTTAAAAATCTCATTCTTCTCTTTCAGGTTATCCTTTAATTTTTCGCTGAAGACCTTAGGGTTAAGCAGGTCAACCATCCTGATGCCGCAGCGGATAATCTTGTCCGCATAGCACGGCCCGATCCCCCTGCCGGTAGTCCCGATTTTATTTTTCCTTTTGGATTCACGCAGGCAATCCAGAATCCTGTGGTACGGCAGGATTACATGCGCCAGCGTGGAAATCTTCAAGCGCCCTTTAAGATCAATGCCCGCTTTTTTGATTGCTTTTATTTCGCTCAGGAGCACTAAAGGGTCAATGACTACGCCGTTACCGATGCAACAGATTTTTTTCTGGCGCAAGATCCCCGAAGGCATAAGATGGAATATGTATTCTTTATCCCCCACCACTACCGTATGCCCGGCGTTGTTGCCGCCCTGATAACGCACAATATAATCTACCCTGGCCGATAAGATATCAATTATCTTGCCCTTGCCTTCGTCTCCCCATTGCGTACCTACTAACACTATATTCATTTTCTTCCTTTTCCCTATATACTACCTGCTAAATACTACATACTGAATTTTTACGGCGTCATGGTGAATATCTTACGCGCGATATCCGGATATTTCGCCACAAATTTCAATTCTTCGTCTACCAGGGGCTTCTGGTTATGCACATTGGCATAGCGGACTAATTCCAGGACTTCCGTTGCCTCACGATCGTCTTTAAAAGCGATTTCCAGCTTGTCATAGACATTCCGGAAACCCTTTATCCCGGAATATTCACCGGCAGTAATCTTACGGCCCGTATCAATTACCTCCGGCTCTCCCCGGCCTAATTCTTCATAATCGTAAAGTTCGTAATTACGCCTGTCCTTAAGCGCGCCATCCGCGTGGATCCCGGATTCATGAGCAAAGGCATTTGCGCCCACTCCCGGCTGATTGATCGGGATAGGCACGCCGAAGGCATAAGAGGCATATTTGCAGATCTTCCAGGCGGTCCTAAGGGTTATCCGGTCGTCGAGCAAATAATTTTTCATAGCGTTTCCGTATTTTATAGCCAGGATCACCGAGACCAAGTCCGCATTCCCCGCACGTTCGCCCATTCCGTTGACACAGGTATTGATATAGGCGTCGCATCCGGCGTCGTTAGCTGCTTTTGCTCCGGCAATGGAATTGGCCACGACCAGCCCTAAATCATTATGGCAGTGCACCTCAATAGGAATATTGACCGCTTCAGCCAATAACTTTATCCTTGCATAGATGGAAAACGGGGTATCGCACCCTAATGTATCACAATAACGGATCCTGCTGGCACCGGCGGTTTTGGCTGCCTGGGCAAACTTGACCAAATAGTCTATTTCAGTGCGCGAGGCGTCTTCCGCGTTAACGCCGACAGACTCTACCCCTAAATGCCCGGCTTCTTTAACGGCTTCCGTCATCTCTTTTATTACCGACTGGTGGTCCAGCTTACCCTTAAATTTATGCACGATCATCTGGTCGGAAGTGGATATAGAAAGATTCACATGTTTTAAATGCGGCACGAGTTTAAGGGCATTTTTAACGTCATCCTGCGTTGCCCTAAGCCACCCTTCTAACCTTATGGGGACAAGCGCGCCTTTTTTGACCAGCTCAAGGTTGGCATTAAGATAATTTGTTTCATGACGGGTCAGAGGAAAACCAAATTCAGACTGAAATACCCCCATTTCATTTAGATAAAAATTAATCATGGTCTTCTGTAATTTAGACAGGCAGATGCGCGATGTCTGCACGCCATCACGGTTAGTAACGTCAATAAGGTAGATTTTTGGCTTAACCATAACTGACTCCTTCTTTATTTTTTAATTTTCTTCTTCAATTCCTCTTTGGGCAGCGCGCCTTGCGAAGAAAAAATTTCGCGGTTATCCAAAAGGTACGTTGGCCCGAACATAATTTTGAGTTCCTCACCCAAGCTGCAATTTTCTCTCAATAAAGCCTGCCCTTCCGGGCCGCGGCTACAGGATTTTATTTTTTTAGTATCCATCCCGCTGGCGCAATCCTCCCACCAGGAACTGTTTATATTCTTAGCCCGGCAAGCTAGATAATCCCAGAAACCCTGAGGATAATATTTTTGCACGCACACCGCGCGTAAATCCTCTTCAGCCTCGGCCTTACCGTGCCGGGTATCTATTTTATCGCCCCGTATAACAGCTAAAAGATGCAGCGTAGGATTGAATTCCCTAGTAATGTTCAGTACCCAAAAAGCATCTTTATCAAAAAGGCTTATAAATAAATCCAGTTGACCCTGGCGCAACTTACGGCCAAGAAAATAGCCTATGCCGCTAACCTGGGGTTTTAACATATAAAAATCGCCCTTCTGCTCTAAAGAACCCTTGAGGCCGGAAAAGTTCTTTTCCCGCTCTACTTCGTTTCCTAGGAGATATAAAGGAAGCCCGGTTGCTTTCAGCTTCTTAACCAGCTTCTCCGCTTTTTTATCCGGGTAATAAATATAGGAAACTTTTAACCCCGGAAATTGCTTTTTAAGAAAATCAATCACCTGGGCCGGGTTACAGCTGGAACATTCCCGGGGAGTAACTATCGTAAGATTAATCTTGGCTGCCTTACTGAAGAAACAGCTGGCATTGATACTGCCGGCGTTCTGGCAGGCGCCCACCAGGCCCTCTTTTTTACAATCACTATCCGAAAAACAGGGCGGCAAGATAGAAAGGATACCCGGGTCAGCGCTGACTTTATCCGAAAGCCTGATATCTTCCACGTTGACTTTATCTATTTTATTCCCTTTAATGTTTAAGGTGGCCCTGTTCAGCCTGCGGCCCTGCCAGGAGGGCCTTAAGATGACCGCACTGCTTGTCCTAGCAAATAACTCCTTGCCTTTACGGGCGTATCCGTCGATAACAACGGAAATCTCCGGGATATTCTCGATAATTTTCAAGTCCGCGTCTTCCCCAAGGTTGCTTAAAAGAATAACCAGCGTTACGCCTTTTGCTTTTAATTCCCGCACCGCTGTTTCTACGGCTATCCTCGGTTCAATGAACTTTACCCCTGCCGCTTTCTGTTTTACGCCGTAATTAGTCAGCCCGATTATGCCCACTTTTAAGCCGTTTATTTCTTTAACACTATACGGGACGATATCCTCAAGCTTCAAATTAGCAGAAACAAAATTTAATTTTACCTTACTTATATTTTCTTTTAAGAAATCTTCTCCGAAATTGAACTCATCATCGCTGATCGCCAGAGCATCATATTGCATCAATCCCATCGCCGCCAGGTTGATCCTGGAACGTTGCATATCTAATTGCGTATTCTGGGTGTTCTGGTCAAGCAGCCCGCCGCTGAAGAAATTTCCCGAATCCAGAACCAGGGAATCGGGATGTTTTTCTCTCAGCTGCTTGATCAAGGTTGCCCTGCGGCTCACTCCCCCATCCTCCTCAACCGGGCAATTGCAGGGATAGAGCGCTGCGTGCGTCTGGCCCGTATAAATGAGCGTCAATTCTTTGTCTTGCGCATAGGCCCGGGTAAGAACTATTAAAAATAAACCGCAAACTACCGCGCATACAACCGGGATAACGGTTTTTTTCATACCTTGATCCCTTTTACGGTTAAAATATTCTCCATTTTTTTAAGCTTATCCGCCAGTTCTGCCGATACCGGGCTATCCACATTTAAAACACTGATGGCCTTACCTTGCGGCTTATCCCGGCCGAAAGTCATCGCCGCGATATTAACATGATGTTTGCCCAAAACAGTACCCAGGCTGCCGATTAAACCCGGCCGGTCCCAGTTTTCAATATAAATCATTTCACCGACGGGATAAAGCTCTACGTAATATTCGTCTATTTTAACAATCCTGGCCTGTTTATTCCCGGAAAGCGTGCCCCAGATTGTCCGTGTCCCCTTATCCGTTTTTAAGGCCAGCTTGATAAGATTAACAAACTCTTCTTCTTTGGAGGTCTTGGCTTCTTTAATCTTAATCCCTCTTTCTTTAGCCAGGGAAACCGCGTTGATAAAATTAACAGTTTCTTTTAATATCGGGGATAACAGGCCCTTAGAGAGCGCCAGGGTCAGCGGGCTCAAGTCATACGCGGTTATCTCTCCGCTATAGCTTATATCTAATTCCTGGAACCTGCCTTCAACCAGCTGGGCGGCAAATGCCCCTACTTTTTCAGCCAAAGCAATATAAGGATTAAGCATCCTGCAGACTTCCGCTTCCAGGCAGGGGTAGTTGGCGGCATTGCGTATTCCTCTGCCCAAGAGAGCGTCGCGTACAATTTCCGCTACTTCAATAGCAACATTCACCTGAGCCTCCTCGGTAGAAGCGCCCAGGTGCGGAGTAACAATAATATTATCCAGTTTTAAAAGTTCGCAGTCGGCAGGTAAAGGCTCTTTTTCAAAAACATCCAGGGCAGCCCCAAAGACTTTGCCTTCTTTTATGGCGGCAACCAGCGCCTGCTCATCGACAATGCCGCCCCTGGCGCAATTAATGATGCGCACTCCTTTTTTCATCAACGCAAATTGCGCAGTGGATATAATATGCCTGGTCTCGTCGGTTAAAGGGGTATGCACTGTGATATAATCGGATTGCTCAAACAACTCTTTTAGCTCCACTACTTTAATCCCTAAGGATTCGGCGACATCCCGCGATAAAAACGGGTCATACGCCAAAACCCGCATGCCAAAAGATAAAGCCCGCTTGGCCACTTCCCGGCCTATCCTGCCAAAACCGACTATGCCTAAGGCTTTGCCATAAAGCTCAACACCCATGAACTTGGAACGTTTCCATTCGCCTTTCCGGGTAGAGGCATTTGCCTGAGGAATATTCCTGGAAAGAGAAAGGATCATGCTGACTGCGTGCTCCGCCGTAGAAATGGTATTGCCCGCGGGGGTATTCATGACAATAATACCTTTTTGCGTCGCGGCAGGCAAATCTACATTATCCAGCCCTACGCCTGCGCGGCCGATTACCTTGAGTTTAGACGCAGCGTTAATTATATCCTCGGTAACCTTGGTTGCGCTCCTGACTAAAAGGGCCTCATAATCCTGGATAATTTTTTTTAACTCTCCGGGTTTCAAATCCGTTTTCACATCAACCTGAAATTCTTTAACTTCTTTGAGGATATTTAAACCCTCATCCGATAACGCATCGCTGACTAAGATCTTAATCATTAGATTATCTCCTTCGACTCGCTTCGCTCGCTTTAGGATGCTTCGGCTTGAAGTGTTAAGCGTAAACGAAGCACTTATTTCAAAAATATTTCCTCGGCTGCCTTGACCCCCGCACCCATCGGAAATTTATACCCCATCTGGGCGAGGACCTTTTCTAGGCAGGAGATGCCTGTAATGATATCAAACTCTGCAATAAAACCCATATGCGCAAACCTGAAAATCTTGCCTTTTAATTCTGCCTGGCCGCCGGCTATAGTTACGCCGTAAGTATCGCGCATAGTTTTAACCAGCTTTTCTCCGTCTAGCCCCAAAGGGACTTTGACTGAAGTCACTACATCTGAACCGGCCAAGGGAGCAAATAACTCCAGGCCCAGGGCTTTAGCCGCTGCCCTGGTTGCCTCCGCCAGTTTCTTGTGCCGGGCAAAGACCGCATCCAACCCATCTTCTTTGATCATTTTAAGCGCTTCATTAAGGGCGATAATTAAAGTGATCGCCGGAGTAAACGGAGTATCTGTCTTATCCCAAGCTTTTTTGGCTTTCCTCAAATCAAAATAATAGCGCGGGCTTTTGGAAACCTCGATTAATTTCGCCGCTTTGGGGCTGACAGATATAAAACCTAAACCCGGAGGAAGCATAAGCCCTTTTTGTGAGCCTGAAACAACGACATCGCAGAACCAATCGTCAGTCTTTAAATCAATTGCTCCCAAACCGCTGATGGCGTCCACCACCAATACTGCCGGGGTATCCTTGACCAGGCGCCCGCAGGCAGCGATATCATTAACTACACCGGTAGAAGTCTCGCAAAGAGTAACAAATACCGCTTTTATTTTAGGATTGGCCTTTAATCTTTTCTCCAACTCCGCGGGGCTAACTGCCTTACCCCATTCTACATCCAGGACTTCCGGTGTAATCCCGTAAGCTTTACCTATCTCGGTCCATCTCTCGCCGAATTTACCGCCCTGGACAACCAGGGCTGTATCACCGCAGGAAAGGATATTTGTTACCGCCGCTTCCATCGCGCCGGTACCTGAAGAAGCCAAAATAAAAATATCATTTTTGCTCTGAAATACGAACTTTAATCCTTCGGCCGCCTCCTTCAAAACTGCCTGGAATTGCGGGGTGCGATGATGAATAATCGGCCGGGCCATGGCCGCGCGAACCTCAGGCGGTAAAGGCGTAGGCCCCGGCGTTAATAAATAATTCTTCCTCATTGGTAAATCCTCCTCCATGTCTTCGTTTTAGGAAAAAGTCTTAGGGAAACGGTCCCTATTTACTATTTTTTCTTTTGCGGCGGAATAACTTCGTCAACCAAACCGTAGGTCTTGGCTTCTTCGGCAGACATAAAATAGTCCCTGTCTGAATCCTTTTTCACCTTCTCCAGTGCCTGGCCCGTATGGTGCGCGATTATCTCGTTAATCTTATCGCGCATTTTTAAAATTTCCTGGGCATGGCGCGATATATCTTCGGCCTGGCCCTGGACTCCGCCCCAGGGTTGATGGATCATAATCCGGGAGTTCGGCAGAGCCTGGCGCTTGCCTTTAGCCCCGGCGCAAAGAAGCAGCGCGCCCATACTGGAGGCCTGGCCCACGCAATAAGTAGCTATATCGCATTTTACAAACTGCATAGTATCATAAATGGCTAACCCGGCGGTAACCGAGCCGCCCGGAGAATTAATATAGACATTTATATCCTTGCCCACGTCTTCCATCTGCAGGAATAATATCTGGGCGATGATTAGATTCGCCACATAGTCATCAATGGGCGTACCGATAAAGACTATCCGGTCCTTAAGCAGGCGGGAGTAAATATCATAAGCCCTTTCATAACCTCTTGAGGTCTGCTCGATAACCATAGGAACCAAGGTCTGCATTTTCGTTTCCATTATCCCCTCCTTTATCGCGTTAGGCATGCTCTACCTTCCAATTGGCCTCTCTAAATAAAAATTCCATTACCCGGCGCGGCATATGATCATCGAGTGCAATATTTTCTTTTTTAGCAATCGCGCTTAAGACCAGGTAAATCCTGACCTGCTTTTGCGCCTCGGGCTCCAGCTCCTTCCGCATTTTTTCATCCTCTTCTTCTAACTTTTGGCGCGCTACCCCTTTTAAGGCCAAATCCACTTTTGCCTGCCGGAGCATATCTTCCAGCTGGCGTTTAACCAGGCCCTGCGGTAATTTAAAATCTACCTTCTTGATCAAATCTTCAACAATTTGACTCTCTATTTTCTGGCGTTCGGCGTTTTCCTTCTGGATAAAAATCTGCTTATCCAGGACTTTTTCCAGCTCGCTGAGGTCTGGATAGCCTAAAGATTTAGCGAGCGCATCATCTGCTTTATCCAACTTACGTGATTCCTTTAAAGAATCGATGGCGCGCTTTACCTCATCGCTGGCAACACTAACGGCCTTATAATCAATTTTAATCCCTTTATAATCCTTAACGTCAATCTCCGGGCTGACCTCTACCCTGGCTTTAAAAGAAAGCGAGGAGCGGTCTAACTTTACTTCGGATATCTCGGGTAATTCTATTACATCCAGACCCTCTTTATTAACCGCTTCGTTATAGCTATCCGGAACTAATTCCTTGAGTACCTGCTCCTGGGCCGTGCCGGCATAATTTTTTTCCAGGATATCCCGCGGGGCATGGCCCGGACGGAATCCCGGAATTTTAGCCTCCCCGGAAATACGCTTGAAGACATCTTCAAACTTGTTTTTTACCACCTCGCCGCTTACTTCAATGTTAAGTTCCCTGATGTTGCTTTCCACCTTCTTCACTTCTGTCTTCATTTCTCCCTTTCTTAAGCTGAGTGCCTCTAGTTTTACATCCTGAATTTTTCTCCCAGGTAAATCTGGCGCGCCTGGGGATTATCAATTAATTCCTCCGCTGTCCCGGAAATAAGGATCCGGCCCTCGGCAATTAAATAGGCCCGGTCCGTTATTGAAAGCGTCTCTCTTACATTATGGTCAGTAAGCAAAATTCCCAACCCCTTCTCCTTTAATTCCTTAATAATCTCCTGCGCCTCATTGACGACGATCGGATCAATCCCGGAAAACGGCTCATCCAGGAGAATGAAAGAAGGGTTAGTGACCAGGGCCCGGGTAATCTCCAGGCGCCGGCGCTCTCCGCCGGACAAGGTAAAAGCCTTATTTCTGGCTAGATGCGCTATATTCAGTTCGTTGAGCAGGCTCTCCAGGCGCCTTTTGCGCTCGGGCCGGCCCAGGGGAAGCGTCTCCAAAATAGCGAGAATATTTTCTTCCACGGTAAGTTTGCGGAAGATGGACGCCTCCTGCGAGAGATAGCCGATGCCAAAGTGCGCCCGCTCATGAATGGATAAATTAGTTATATCATTATTATCAAAGACGATCTTACCGCGGTTAGGCGGGATAATCCCTACCACCATATAAAAAGTAGTAGTTTTACCCGCGCCATTGGGGCCAAGCAGCCCGACGATCTCCGAACGTTTGACCATAAGGTCAACGCCCTTGACGACCTGCCTTCCGTTATAAGATTTACTTAATCCCTGTATTTCCAAAAGATGCATTTTCTAAGCCTTCCGTAGAATAGAAAACCAGTTTGGGCCTGCCGCTTAAAACTACCCGGCTATCGGCAGCAGTATACACCGCTTCTTCGCTATACGAAATATCCTCTCCCCGGACGATTTTGACATTACCCCGCGCAACTATCTTATCAATCTTATTATTGCCCATGATCTGGGAAGTTTTGTTTTCCTGGCGGCTATCTTTTCCGGCGCTAAAATAAAGGTCCATCCTGTCGCTATAGATGGTTAAATCCGGCCTTTCTACTTTAACATCCTTATTAAAAGTGGCAATGTTTTTTTCATAATCTATTTCCAGCGACCCTTCGCAGGTAATCATAGTCTTTTCTTTTACGCCCAGGCCGCTGGAATCAGCCACGGCTTTAAGAGAAGGATTAATATCTACCCGGACATCTTTATTCAAGGCAATTTTTTTAAGGTTCGGTTCGCCATGCGCTCCGGTAGCGGTAATATTTATATTATCTTTTTCTATATTTACCCTATCTTTGGTGGTGACCAGTTGCTTATTTCTATCCCAATCCATAGAATCGGTCGTAAGCCGGGCGCCTTCGGAGGTAGTAATTACCACATCTTTTTCCAGGTGCACTTTGCCGCTGGCTTTATTAAAATCGCCGGTTTTGGCGGTAAGGTTTATGTCCTCATCTTTACCGTATAAGTTACCGTTTACATCTTTTAATTTGACTTCATCCGTGAATATATCCGCGGACTTACCGGCCAGATCCCAGCTCTTCTTGCCTTTTTCGCCGTAACCTGATAGGGAAAAATCTCCGATTTGCTGGTCTGATTCCGGGCTATCCGCAGTAGCGCCAAAGGCCAGGTTGGAAAATAAAAAAAATATGAAAACCAACGCCGTTCCCTTAAGCTTCATAAAATCTAACAATCTCTTCCCATTTACCCTTAGCTTTAAGGATTAGTTCGGCAATCTCGCGCACAGCTCCCCGGCCGCCGTGATTGATAGTGATGTAGCCGGCAACTTGTTTAATCTCGGGACAGGCATTAAATACGGCGATAGGTAAACCTACTCTCTTCATCAATCCCAGGTCTACCAGGTCATCTCCCACAAAACAAACCTCATCTTTGGTTACGCCGTATTTCTTTAAAATTTTATCCAATATCGCGCTTTTAGGAGAGATATCTACGAAGACTTCAGCTACATGCATATCGCGCGCCCTGGGTTTAATCGCCCTTGAACGCTTGGCGGTGACGATAATAGTCTTAATCCCCGCTTTGTATAAGGCATAGGCTCCCATGCCATCGTGCACATCAAAAAATTTTGAATCCCTGCCTTTAGAATCGTAAATAATCCGGCCGTCGGTCAAAACGCCGTCCACGTCCAAAAGCAAGACTTTTATTCTCTTGGCGCGCTCTCTTAATTCTTCTTTAAATGTATTCTCGGGCATCTCTCTAAACCAATCCTGCCTTTAAAAGGTCCTGCACATCCAGAAGCCCTACCGGATGTTTATTTTTATCTACTACGGGCAATTCATCAATCCTTTTTTTCCGTAAGATGCCTAAGGCCTCCAGCGCCAGCATATCCCGATCAACAACAGTAGGGTCCTTGGTCATAACCTCTTTTATCCGGCGTAAAGCCAGATTCCTGTCTCTTTCAACATGGCGGCGCAGGTCGCCGTCGGTAAATATCCCTTTTAATCTTCCCCTGCCGTCCACGACAGTAGCCGAACCTGCCCGGGCCTGGGTGATTTTAAGCAGCACCTGGGAAACTTTCTCATCTTCTTTGACTATGGGGTTGGCCGGGCCCGAGCGCATGATATCTCCTACGCTTAAGAGCAAACGCCTGCCTAAAGCCCCACCGGGATGAAAAAAGGCAAAATCTTTTTCTTTAAAACCTTTTAATTCCAACAGGCACACCGCCAAAGCATCCGCCATAGCCAGGGCTGCCGTGGTTGAAGCGGTAGGAGCCAGGCCTAAAGGACAGGCCTCTTTCCTGACCGAAACATCCAACACTATGTCACTGTATTTTGCCAGGATAGATTTAACATTACCGGTAAGGGCAATTATCTTACAGCCTATCTTCTTCAATAAAGGTACGAGTTGCTTTATCTCCGCGGTTGAGCCGCTGTTTGAGAGTATGATCACTACATCTTCGCTGGTCACCTTGCCCAGGTCTCCGTGAATAGCCTCGGCAGTATGTAAAAATAAACTGGGGGTGCCGGTGGAAGCCAGGGTCGCGGAAAATTTCTGGGCGATGATCCCGGTCTTGCCCATCCCGCTGACAATGGCCCGGCCTTTTGTTTTAAAGATGATATTGACGGCGTTTTTAAAATTACTGCCTATGCGCGCCCTTAAGTCTTTTACTGCCTGGGCCTCAATGTCCAGGACTTCTTTTGCCCTCTTGAGCACATTTATCTTCATAGCGCTTCCTCGATCGATTTAACCTGCTTTAAAAGTTTTTCCAGGTCTTTCAGATTAATCATATTCGGGCCATCGCAAAGAGCGCTCTCGGGTTGAGGATGTACTTCTAAAAATAAGCCGTCGCAGCCAAAGGCAATTGCCGCCCTAGAAAGTCCTTCGACAAACTGGCGCTCTCCCCCCGAAGAGGTACCCTTGCCGCCAGGGACTTGTATGCTGTGCGTAGCGTCGTAAATTACGGGATACCCGAATTCACGCATAATCTGTAAAGCCCGGAAATCCGAAACCAGGTTATTATAACCAAAACTCACTCCCCTCTCGGTAATGA
>Ga0265297_10009924_pt1 | contig 12134 bp, 5 predicted proteins | sample Munlanlwell13791_FD_192502 | JGI IMG/M metagenome (GOLD analysis project Ga0265297, IMG submission 192502) | Leachate microbial communities from a municipal landfill in Southern Ontario, Canada - Leachate well 137-91 | ecosystem: Engineered > Solid waste > Landfill > Unclassified | place...
CAAAAAACCGCCATGAAAGCGGTTTTTTGTTTGGAAAAAATCAAGCTGCCTTCTTGAATATTTCCGCTTTTATCTTTTTGACGATCAAAGGATTTTCCTTGAGAAACTGCTTGGAAGATTCCATGCCCTGGCCCAGCTTCGTTTCCTCGAACTGCAGCCAGCTGCCGGCCTTCTTGATCACTTCGTACTTAATGGCGGTGTTGATGATGTCAACCAGCTTTGAAATACCTTCGTTGTAATAAATGTCGAATTCTGTCGTCTTGAAAGGGGCGGCCACCTTGTTTTTGACTATCTTCGCCTTGATTCTGGAGCCCACTATCTCGTCTCCTTGCTTTATCTGGGCCCTTCTTCTCAATTCTATCCTTACGGAAGAATAGAATTTCAGAGCCAGGCCTCCGGAAGTGGTTTCGGGATTTCCGAAAATAACCCCTATCTTCATCCTGGTCTGGTTGAGGAAGATGACGGAAGTTTTGGTTTTAGCAATGATACCGGAAAGCTTTCTCAAAGCCTGGCTCATCAGTCTGGCCTGCAGGCCTATGTGCTGGTCTCCGACTTCCCCGGCAACTTCAACTTTGGGAGTCAAAGCCGCCACAGAGTCTATGATTATCAAATCCACCGCTCCCGACCTGACCAGGCTTTCCACTATTTGAAGGGCCTGCTCCCCGGAATCAGGCTGGGAAATCAAAAGGTCGTCCGTGTTCACTCCTATCCTTTTGGCGTAATCCGGATCCAAGGCGTGCTCGGCGTCCACGAAAGCGGCCGTGCCCCCCTGCTTCTGGGCTTCGGCTGCGCAATGAAGGGCCAAAGTGCTCTTTCCTGTTGCTTCAGGCCCGTATATCTCAACGATCCTGCCTCTGGGAATCCCTCCTATGCCGATGATCAAATCAATGGAAATGGCTCCGGTGGGAATGGCTTCAATGTCAACAGGCCTCACTTCCTTAAGCTTCATTATGGAGCCTTCCCCGAACCTCTGCTTTATCTCGTCTAAAGCCTCCTGGAGGTCTTCTTTTCTCCCGTCCGTTTTCACTTCTTTTGGCTCTTTTTTCTTTTTCATATGGTTGAAGAGTTAGTTTTCCGGCTCTTCTGAACCGGTGTAGACTTCTCTGGGCTTTGCCCCCTCTCCGGGGCCGACGATTCCCTTTTCTTCAAGCATGTCCACAAGCCTGGCCGCTCTGGCATATCCGACCCTCAGCCTGCGCTGAAGAAGGGAGGCGGAAGCTTTTCTGGATTCTATGACAACTTTTTTCGCCTCTTCATACAAGGGGTCTCCTTCCGAAAATCCGTCTCCCTGGGCTTCCAAAGCGCCGGTCAAAGACTGGAAGTTGCTGTTTTCCATTTCAGTGGAAATATCTCCTCTTTCCTCTTCTTTATTGTTGGTAACTATGTATTCAATGACTTTTTTCACTTCTTTTTCCGAAACGAAGACTCCCTGTATTCTTTTGGGCTTCACTATTTCAGCTGAAATGAAGAGAAGGTCCCCGAATCCCAGCAGTTTTTCCGCTCCGGAAGTGTCAATGACCGTCCTGGAGTCAACTTGGGAAGCCACCTGGAAGGTTATCCTGGAAGTGACGTTCGCTTTGATCAGCCCGGTGATGACTTCCACTGACGGCCTTTGGGTGGCCAGTATCAAATGGATTCCTACCGCCCTTGCCATCTGGGCCAGCCTGACGATGCCGGCTTCCATTTCTTTTCCCCTGGCTGCCATAAGGTCGGCCAATTCGTCCACTATCAATACTATATATGGGAGCCTTTCCATTGAATCCAGATTGTTGTGGTAAACTTTGTTGTATTCGTTTATATCCCTGGATTTCGCTTCGGAAAGAACTTCAAACCTCCTTTCCATCTCCCCTATGAGCCATTTTAAGGCGTTGACCGCTTTTTGGGAATTATGGATCACCGGGCACAAAAGATGCGGGATCTGGTCGTAAATTGAAAATTCCACCCTTTTAGGATCAACCAGAATCAATCTCAAGTCTTCCGGGCTGTTTCCGTAAAGAAGGCTCAGGATAATGGTGTTCAAGCATATGGTTTTTCCCGTTCCCGTGGCTCCGGCCACCAATAAGTGGGGCATTTTCCCGAGATCGGCGAAAACCGGATTTCCCGCCACGTCCCTTCCCAGGCAAAACGCCAAAGAAGAAACTGCGTTCTGAAAGTTGGAATGCTCAACCATGTTTCTCAGCCTGACGATGGCCCTAGTCTTGTTGGGAACTTCTATGCCGACCAGAGGCCTGCCCGGAATCGGAGCTTCTATTCTTATGGGATGGCTTGCCAAAGCCATGGAAAGATCGTTTGAAAGAACGGTTATTTTCGAAAGCTTTACCCCTTCAGCGGGCTTTAAAGCGTACTGGGTGACGGTCGGGCCGAAGTTGACTTCGGAAACTTCGACTTGAATGTCAAAATTCTGCAGAGTCCTTTTGATGATGGCTGAGTTTATCTTCACGTCTCCGGCCGTAGCTCCCCCTTTGTCCTTTTCCAAAATCTCCAATGGAGGGAATTTGTAGCTGGAAGCCGCCCTGCTGGTGGCTTTCCAGTTAATCTTCATCTCAAGGCTCTTGGCCAGATCCGCTTCCGGCGAAGATATTTCTTTCGCTTGGGGAGCTGGGCCCGGATTGAAATCGATCGAAGATGGAACGTCCTTCACCTTGAATTTAGGGGTGAATATCCTGCGGATCGCCACCTGCTTTTTTTCCGATCCGGAGCCAAAATCATTATTTTCCTTTTTTCTGAAGGGCTCCAGAATATTCGGCCTTCCTGACAAATGCCAGAATATGGCCAAAGATACCAGAATGGCTGCAGAAAAGAATATTTTTGAAACCACTCCCCCGAACAGGCTTAAAAGAGGAAGGGAAATGAAATGTCCCACTTCTCCCCCCTCCTTGGCTTCCGTTCCGAAAGAACCCATGAGCCCGGCGATTCCCAATATTAAAAGGGCCTGGGTGAAAAAGACGGGCCAGACCATTTTCTTTATCTTGGTATTCAAAAAAGCCACTGCTCCGGCAATAAGGGCCAAGGGAAGGAAGAAAAAAGCCTTCCCGACAATAGTTTCAAAAATTTCGGTAAGGGCTTCCCCGACCATCCCCGCTTTGTTAAAAAAAGACAAAGAAACAACCACCGCCCCTAAAACCAAAGCCGCGCTTCCGAGCCATCTTTTCACTTCCGTCGGAAGACTGAAACGGCTGGGCTTTTTTTCTTTCACCAGCCTCTTTGTTTTTTTGAAGTTCCTTAAGTTTTTCTTCTTTGGCACTCTTTTTTGAAAATGAAGCGGCCGGCTGTCCTTTCAAGGCAGCCAGAGAAAACGCCCATTTCCGCTTATTTCTTGAATCCCGTCCCTACTGGTATAAGTTTACCAATGATTACGTTTTCCTTCAAGCCGCGGAGCTTGTCTTCTTTTCCCTCAAAAGCGGCTTTTATGAGAATTCTGGCCGTTTCCTGGAATGAAGCGGCTGACAGGAAAGAGTCCGTGGTAAGCGCCACCTTGGTGATTCCCAAAAGTATCTGCTGCTCTTTGGCCGGCTTTTTGTCTTCTTTCTTCAGCCTTGCGTTCTCTTCAAGGAATCTGGACTTTTCAACCACTTCTCCCTGGTCGAATATGCTGTCTCCCCTTTCTTTCACCTTCACCCTTGAAAACATCTGCTTTATGATCACTTCCACGTGCTTGTCGTGGATGACCGCTCCCTGGGAAACATATATATTCTGAATGTCCCTCAGAATGTATTGCTGCGTTTCCTGGGCGTCAGTAAGGGAAAAAAGCTCCTTTAAGTCAACATTGCCTTCGAAAAGCTGCTGCCCTTTTTTGACGGGCTGGCCGGGAGCCACCCATATGGCCCTTTTAAGGGGAACTTCATATTCAACGATATCGGACTTTTTCGTTTTCCTTTTTGATATCTTTCCGAAAACCTTGATGCGGATGACTCTCTGGGGGGTGATCTCCAGCACTTCCCCGTCAACTTCAGAAACCGCAGCCTTTCCTTTGGGGGACCTGCATTCAAAAATCTCTTCAACTCTGGGAAGACCCTGGGTAATGTCTCCTCCTCCCGCCACTCCTCCTGTATGGAAAGTTCTCATGGTAAGCTGGGTGCCGGGCTCTCCTATCGCCTGGGCGGCGACTATTCCCACCGCCTCTCCCAATTTGACCAAATCGTTCTTGCCGAGATCCCAGCCGTAGCATTTCTGGCAAACCCCGTTTTTAGTCTTACAGCTCAAAGGGCTTCTTACCGGTATTTCCCTTACGTTGGCTTCGTCTATCTGGGAGGCTTTTTTCCAGTCTATGACGTCCCCTTTCTCAACTATCATCTTTTTAGTCAAAGGATGGACTATCCTCTGGGATGCCACCCTGCCAGCTATCTTGAAAATAAGATTCTGGCCTATCTTTTCCGCTTCCTCTTTTTTAATGACAATGCCCTCTGCGTCTTTGCAGTCTTCTTCGGTTACTATCATTTCATGGGCGACATCAACCAGCCTTCTGGTCAAATATCCTGCGGTTGAAGTCCTGAGGGCCGTATCGGCCGTTCCTTTTCTGGCTCCATGGGTTGAAATGAAATATTCCAGCACGTCCAGCCCTTCTTTGTATGAATGCTTTACGGGAAGCTCGATAATCTGGCCTGCGGGATTGGTCACCAATCCCTTCATTCCCGACATCTGGACCGGCTGAGACCAAGATCCCCTGGCTCCCGAGCTTATTATGGAAAAAACGGGATTTGATTCTCCCAAAGTCTGGGGGACAAGCTTTTCTATCTCCGACTTCACTTTCTGCCAGACCTCAATGGCCCTGTCTTTTTTCTCGTCTTTCGACAAAAGCCCTTTTCTGTAATGGGAGTCTATGTCCTCTATCTCTTTTTCGGCTTTGGCCATGATGCCCGCTTTTTCAGGAGGGACGATAAGGTCGTCCATTCCCCAGGTGATGCCCGATAAAGTGGAATATTCGAATCCGAGCCTCTTTATTTTATCCAAAGAATCCTGGGCGGTCTGCACGTCTGAGGAGCTTATCACCGTGCTCACTATTTTCTCGAGTTTTTTCGAATTCACTTCCTCGTTGACGAACGGATATCCTTTAGGAAGGGTGTTGTTGAAAAGGATCCTTCCCACCGAAGTTTCAATGATGCCTTCTTCCATCCTCACTTTTATCCTCGCCCTCATGTCTATCACTTCAGAGTCGGAAGCCAGAATGGCTTCGTTCTTGGATCCGAAAACTTTTCCTTCACCCAGAGCCGCTTCTTTTATCCTGCATATCCAGTAAATGCCCAAGATGATGTCCTGGTTCGGGGCGACTATGGGCATGCCGGTTGCGGGCTTGAGCAGGTTGGCGGAAGAAAGCATGAGCTCTTTGGCTTCCATCTGGGCCGTATCGGAAAGCGGAAGATGGACGGCCATCTGGTCTCCGTCAAAGTCGGCGTTGAAAGCCTTGCAGGTCATGGGGTGTATCCTGATTGCCTGGTCTTCTATGAGCAAGGGGTAAAAAGCCTGAATGCCCAGCCTGTGCAGGGTCGGAGCTCGGTTCAACAGCACAAGCTTGTCTTTCACGCATTCTTCAAGCATGGCCCAGACTTCCGGGGTTTCCTCTTCAATGAGCTTGTTTGCGCTTCTGACGTTGTAGGCCAGCTCCCTGTCCAATATTTTCTTTATCACGAACGGCTTGAAAAGCTCCAAAGCCATTCTCTTGGGGATGCCCACTTGGTTGAATTTGAGCTCAGGGCCCACGACAATGACCGATCTCGCAGAATAATCCACTCTTTTTCCCAAAAGATTCTGTCTGAACCTTCCCTGCTTCCCCTTGAGCATGTCGGCTAAAGACTTCAGCAGCCTTTTGCCTCCGGTTGTCGCGGTGGTGGTCTGCCCTTTTCTCATGGTGTTGTCTATCAGGGCGTCCACGGCTTCCTGGAGCATTCTTTTCTCGTTCCTGACGATCACGTCCGGAGCGTTTATCTCCAAAAGATATTTCAAGCGGTTGTTCCTGTTTATGACCCTTCTGTAAAGGTCGTTCAGGTCCGAAGAGGCGTATCTTCCCCCGTCCAGCTGGACCATGGGCCTGAGTTCCGGAGGCAAGACTGGCAAATGGGTCATGAACATCCATTCAGGCTTTATCCCCGCCTTCAGCATTTTCTGGATCACTCTCGCCCTTCTTAAAATTTTTCTTTTTTTCTCCGGAGTGGTGTCTTCCGCTTCTTTCAAAAGGCTTTTAAAAAGGCTTTTCCAGTCAGTTTCTGAAAGTATTTTCCTCAAGGTTTCAGCTCCTGTTCCGGCCTCAAAAACCTCCCCGTATTTCAGGGAAAGATCGCTGTATTCCGTTTCAGACAAAACCTTCAGCTCCTTTATCTGATGAACTTCTTCCAATGTCCTGCTTTTCAGGGTCTTCAGCCTTTCAAGGCGGGTCTTAGTCTGCTTTTCTTCGATTTTCCCTTCTTTTATTGAGGCCTTTTCCTTTTTTACTTTCTGCTTGTATTCTTTTTCTATCTCGTCTGCCACTCTGGCTTTGGCCTCCTGGTCAACTTTGACGATTATGTAGCTTGCAAAATATATCACTCTTTCCAGCTGCTGCATTGGAATATCCATTATTATCCCCATTCTGGAAGGGACTCCTCTCAAGAACCAAATATGGGAGCAGGGAGAGGAAAGCTTGATGTGCCCCAGCCTTTCCCTTCTCACTTGCGACTTGGTTATTTCCACTCCGCATTTGTCGCAGATCACTCCCTTGTATCGGATGCCTTTGTATTTTCCGCAATAGCATTCGTAGTCCTTGGAAGGGCCGAATATCTTTTCGCAGAACAAGCCGTCTTTCTCCGGCCTTTGGGTCCTGTAGTTGATGGTTTCCGGCTTTGTAATTTCCCCTCTGGACCAGTTCAGAATCACCTCCGGAGAAGCCAGCGATATCTTTATTGATCTTAAGTCTGCGACTTTCATATATATATAAGGTTAGTTTTAGTCTTCTTCCTTGACGATTCCTTCTTTTACGTCAAAATTCAAAGCCAGCGACCTCAATTCCGCTATCAAGAGGTTGAAAGAAGCGGGAATATTCGGGTTCTTTATTTCCTCTCCCGTAAGAATGGCGTTGTACGTGGCCGCCCTTCCGACGACATCGTCAGACTTGATGGTAAGCATTTCCTGGAGGATATGGGCAGCTCCGTATCCTTCCAAAGCCCAGACTTCCATTTCTCCGAACCTCTGGCCTCCGAACTGGGCCTTGCCCCCCAAGGGCTGCTGAGTGATCAAAGAATAAGGGCCGATTGACCTCATATGGATCTTGTCTTCAACCATATGGACCAGCTTCATCATGTATATGTAGCCGGTAGTGATCTTTTCCGGGAATCTTTTGCCCGTCTTGCCGTCGTAAAGCATCACTTTCCCGTCTTCGGGAAGGCCGGCTTCCTGCAAGGCTCTCTTGATGTCTTTTTCCGTAGCCCCTGACAGGGAAGGAGTAACTGCGATATATCCCATCTTTTTTGCCGCCCACCCCAAATGGGTTTCCAAAATCTGCCCGATGTTCATTCTTGAAGACACTCCCAAGGGATTCAAAACGATGTCCACGGGCGTTCCGTCTTCCATGAAAGGCATTTCTTCTTCAGGCAGAACCTTGGTGATGACCCCTTTGTTCCCGTGGCGCCCGGCAACCTTGTCTCCGGCCATTATCTTCCTCAGTTGAGCCACTTCCACCCTGATCCTTTTAACCACTCCCGGCTCCAGCTTGTATCCGTCCTCCCTGGAAAAAACTTTCACTCCGACCACTCTTCCCCTTTTTCCGTGGGACATGAGAAGGGAGGTGTCTTTCACTTCCTTGGCTTTTTCGCCGAAAATCGCCCTGAGCAGCCTTTCTTCCGCGGTGAGCTCGGCTTCCCCTTTGGGGGAAATCTTTCCGACTAAAATGTCGTTCGGCCCCACTTCGGCCCCTATTCTGACTATTCCCTCTTCGTCCAAATCCTTAAGTTTTTCTTCCCCGACGTTCGGAATGTCTGAAGTGGTGGCTTCCGGACCGAGCTTTGTTTCCCTGACGTCGCAGCTGAAGTCTTCAAGATGAATGGAAGTGAAAACGTCGTCTTTGACAAGCCTTTCTGAAATGATCACTCCGTCCTCGTAATTCTCTCCTCTCCAGGGCATGAAGGCCACGAAAAGATTTGTTCCCAAGGCCAGCCTTCCTTTTTCAATTGCTCCTCCGTCGGCAAGGACTTCGCCTTTTTTCACCTTTTGGCCCTTTTCCACGACCGGCCTCTGATGCAGGCAGGTGTATTGGTTGGTCCTCATGAAATTGGTGAGCTCATAAGTATGAATCTTCGTTCTTTCTCCGTCTTTAGATTTGAGCTTGATGTGGCTGGCGTCAACTTCTTCTATAATCCCGTCTTGGACGGCAAAAACCGCCTGTCCGGAGTCAAAAGCGACCTTCCCTTCCCTTCCCGTTGCGACCAGCGGAGTTTGCGGATTGACCAAAGGAACCGCCTGGCGCTGCATATTTGAACCCATCAAAGCCCTGTTGGCGTCGTCATTCCTTAAAAACGGAATCAAAGAAGTGGCTACGGAAATGCACTGTTCAGGGGAAACATCGGCGAACTCTATCTGGTTCTTGGCGACCAAGGCCGCTTCCCCTTTCACCCTGGCTTCAACTTTTTCCGGGATGATGTTCCCGTTTTCGTCAACCTGCAGCACTCCTGAAGCTATATTATACCTTTCTTCCTGGTAAGCGTTTAAATATTCCGTTTCGCTTGTGATCTTTCCGTTTTTGACTTTGAAATAAGGCGTTTCTATGAATCCGTAAGGGTTTATCCTGGCAAAAGTGGCAACGTGCCCCACCAGGCCGATGTTCGGCCCTTCAGGAGTCTGGATCGGGCAGATCCTTCCGTAATGGGAAGGCTGCACGTCTCTTACCTCAAACCCGGCCCTTTCCCTGGTAAGCCCTCCTGGACCGGTGGCAGAAAGCCTTCTTTTGTGCTCAAGCTCGGCCAAAGGATTTTCGTTGTCCATGAACTGGGACATCTGGGAAGAGCTGAAAAATTCCTTTATCACCGCCATCACCGGCTTTGAATTGATCAATTGGGAAGGAGTGAGGGTGCTTATGTCCAGAGTCGACATCCTGTCTTTTATGATCCTTTCCATCCTCATCAGCCCGACTCTCATTCTGTTCTGCAAAAGCTCGTTCAATCCCCTGACCCTCCTATTGCCGAGATGGTCTATCTGGTCAGGTTCAGAATCGGGAGTGTTGTTCATCCTTATTATCTCCCTTAATACCTCTACTGCGTCTTCCGGCTTCAGAACCCTGTCTTCCACGGAAATGGCCTGGCTTTCCTCTTCCATTTTCTGCTTTTTAGCCTGGGATTTTATCAACAAAGGCAAGCGCTGCCAGGTTTTCCATCTCCCTACTTTTGAAAGGTCGTACCTCTCGAAATTGAAAAACATGTTTTTGAAGAGCTCTCCTGCGCTTTCCGGAGTCACCATTTCTCCCGGCCTCAGCCTTTTGTATATCTCCACCCAGGCTTCCTCCTGACTTGAGGTAACGTCCTTGGCCAAAGTCTGCTCCATGTATTTCACTTTCGGATCGTTGTCTTCTTTTGAAAAAAGGTTTTTGATGGTTTCTGTGTCTCCGACCCCCAAAGCCCTAAGCAGGGTGGTGGCTGCCACTTTCCTTTTCCTGTCTATCTTCACTCCGATGAAGCCGGAAGCTTCCGTTTCGAACTCAAGCCAGGCTCCCCTGTTCGGAATTATCTTGGCTCCGAAGTATCTTTTCCCTCCGAGAGTTTGAGCCGTAAAAAAAGCTCCGGGCGATCTGATAAGCTGGGCGATGGTCACTCTTTCCACTCCGTTCATTACAAAAGTCCCCCTTTTCGTCATCATGGGGAAATCAGCCAGGAATATTTCCTGCTCTTTCACTTCTTTGGTCTTGAGGTTCACAAGCTTGGTCTTTACCCTGAGAGGGGCTTCATAGGAGTCGTCGTTCTGCTTCGCTTCCAGCTCGGATTTGTATTTTGGCTCTTCCAATTTATATCCCAAAAACCAAAGCTCAAGCTCTTTTTTCGTGTAGTCCCTGATCGGAGATATTTCAGCCAAAAGCTCCGGCAGTTCCCTTTGCCAGAACTTGTCCCAGGCTTCCGTCTGGATCTTGAGAAGGAAAGGAGGCGGAAGATTTATTTTTGATTTGCCGAAATAGTTTATTTTTACCGAAGATTCTTTTGAGGACATAATGATATTGGTTTGCTGTTCCGCAAACAAAAAAATACCTTAAACCATCGCTTTAAGGTAAGGATATTATTAAATTTTTCAAAAAAAGGCCCTCAGAATTTTATAATCCACAATTATGCAAGGATTAAAACAAAAGCCAAATATGCACCTCTGATTTTAACCAATCCAGAAGAAATGTCAAGTCTTTTCAGATATTGATGAAATCCTTCACCAAGGAAGCGGGGATCCCGATCACTTCCCCTTCCGGGCCTACCTGGGCCAGCCCCACCATGGCTCCTTTGACGTCGAACAAGGGAGAGCCCTGGATTCTTTCTTTTTCCAAGATGTTAGTCAGGAAAAAATCTTTTGACAAGCTGCTGATTATCCCCTCGTTCAAATAGTAATAGGGAATGCCGTCTGAATCAGAAAGTATGCCGGCCAAAAATATCCTTTCTCCTTCTTTTTTCTGCCCCAGATCCGCAAACTCCGCCGCGCTCAGGTTTGAAGCTCCCAGCTTCACCAAAGCCAGATTACTTTCCTTGTCCCTTTTCATCACCTGATAGGAAGCCTGCTTTCCTTCCGCGAAAAAAAAGAAATCCTCTCCCATCGGTATAAGGCTGTTTAAGGTGACGATCAAACCGTCGGAAGTAACGGCCAAGCCGGATCCTTCAAGAGTCTTTCCTTCTGCCGTTATTGTCTTGACGTAAACCACGGAATTCTTGACCTTAAGAGCCGCTCCCTGCAAGGCTTCGTTTTCTTGGATGTAGATTTCGCTTTTTTCAATAACATTCACCGGCTGCTGGTCCAGTCCGTATTTGTAGAAAAGCGGGCGCTCGATGAAATAAGGCCAGAATATTTGGTCTGCAAAAATCCCCCCGATCATCCCGACTATGAAAATTATTAAAATTTTTGAAATTTTTTTCAGCATGCGAAAAACTATTTTGCGACAGCTTCGGCCTTCAGAGATTTTTTCTGAAAAGGCAGGGAAAAAACTATTTCCTCCCCTTTCACTCCCACATGGGCGGCTTCCCCTTCCTTTAAGTCCCCTGAAACGACTCTCAAAGAAAGAGGGTCCAATATCATTTTCTGGATCACCCGCTTTAAAGGCCTTGCTCCGAGATTCGGGTCGTATCCTTTTTCAGCCAAAAAAGCTTCCGCTTCCTCCGAAATGTCTATTTTTATCCCTCTTTTCCCGAGCCTTTCTCTCACCTTGTTCAATTCAAGTTCGACGATCTTCTTGATTTCTTCCTTGGAGAGGTAGTTGAAAATAACCACCTCGTCCACCCTGTTCAGGAATTCGGGCCTGAAATACTCCCTCAAAGCCGACATGACTTTTTCTTTCAAGGATTCTTTTTTTTGGTCCTCCCCTTCCATGAATCCCAAAGCCCCCATTTCCGAAATATGCTCTGACCCTATGTTCGAAGTCATTATCAGAATGCAGTTCTTAAAGGAAGTCACTCTTCCTTTGGCGTCTGTCAGCCTTCCGTCCTCAAGTATCTGCAGAAGTATGTTGAAAACGTCCGGGTGGGCTTTTTCTATCTCGTCCAGCAGAATCACAGCGTAAGGCCTTCTCCTTATCTTCTCTGTCAGCTGCCCTCCTTCCTCGTATCCGACGTATCCGGGGGGAGATCCTATCATTTTCGCTACGCTGTATTTTTCCATGTATTCTGACATGTCCACCCTGACCAAGGCGTTCTCGTCGTTGAAAAGGAATCCGGCAAGGGCTCTTGCGGTTTCGGTTTTCCCTACTCCGGTCGGGCCTAGGAATATGAAAGATCCGAGGGGCCTGTTTTCTTCCGATATTCCGGCCCTTGACCTCCTTATGGCGTTTGAAATGGCGACTATCGCCTCTTTTTGGCCGATCACCCTCTTTTGAAGGATGTCTTCCATCTTTTCCAGCTTTTTGGCTTCTTCTTCAATGAGCCTCATTACCGGGATTCCGGTCCATTTCGAAACCACCTGGGCCACGTCCTCTTCGGAAACATCCTCTTTCAAGA
>Ga0265297_10009925_pt1 | contig 12134 bp, 15 predicted proteins | sample Munlanlwell13791_FD_192502 | JGI IMG/M metagenome (GOLD analysis project Ga0265297, IMG submission 192502) | Leachate microbial communities from a municipal landfill in Southern Ontario, Canada - Leachate well 137-91 | ecosystem: Engineered > Solid waste > Landfill > Unclassified | place...
TGTCAGCAGGATCCCCGTTTATGGAAATGGAGAGTTTGAGCTTGTCTGCAAATTTCCCATTCTCCCGCACGCAGATTATTTCCCGGGGCAGCAATCCCCCTTGTCTATTAATTCATGTACTGATGGTAGAGCTGCGGGATGATATTCTTGACGAAATAAATAAGCTGTATTTTGAGCGTTTGAGGGTAAAATCTGAGCTGGATAATCTGGCCATAGAAGACAGGAGCAAGAGGTTTGATAAGCAGCTGAAGTTTGAGGAGTTGACCGCCTCTCTGGACTCACTTACTGGCGGGTATTATTCGGATCAATCGCGGTTGATTATATCTAAGAAATAATTAACAGGGACAGCTACCTTTTAAAAGGTAGCTGTCCCTGTTAGCCGGCTTGCGCCACCATAAGTTATGCCCTCATGAAAAATCTTGCAATTATCACGCGTTTGTGATAATTTATTACGACCTGCCAATTTATTAACCCTTTTATTATGAAGGAATTCAACTATGAGTACACTGCATTTTACGGACACTAATTTTAGAAAAGAAGTCCTGGAGTCTAAACAGCCGGCAATGGTTGATTTTTGGGCGAGTTGGTGCGGGCCATGCAAGATGATCGCCCCGCATATTGATGAATTAGCTAAGGAATACGCGGGTAAAATGAAGATCGGCAAGATTGATGTTGATGCCAACCCTAAAGTCGCCACTGAATATGGAATAATGTCAATTCCTACCATTATGTTTTTTAAAAACGGGAAGGTTTCAAACCAGGTAGTTGGCGCGCTCAGCAAGCTTGACTTAAAACGTAATATAGAAGAAAATCTTTGATGCGTAAAATCTTTATCGCCGCCACTAAACAGAATGACGGCAAGACCACAGTTTCTCTGGGAATAATCAAAAACCTGCAGGAGAAATTCGGCAAGGTAGGTTTTATTAAACCTATCGGCCAGCGTTACCTGGAAGGAGAGGGGGTAAAGATTGACGAAGATTCCATTCTTATCGAGGAGGTTTGCGGCATAAAAAGCGGGCTCAAGGACATGAGCCCGATCGCGGTTGAGAAAGGTTTCACTGAAAAATATATTATGAAACCGGATAAGAAAAATATCTCCAAGCAGATTCAGGATTCCTTCCGCAGGATTTCTAAAAATCAGGAGTTGGTGGTAATCGAAGGGACAGGGCATGCCGGGGTTGGTTCGGTTTTCGATCATTCTAACGCCTCCGTAGCCAGGCTTTTAGGCTCAAAAGTAATTATTATTTCCTCTGGCGGGATAGGCCGTCCGATTGACGAAATTATCTTGAACAAGGCCCTCTTTGAGAAAGAGGGGGTCAAGGTGCTGGGGGTAATTGTAAATAAGGTCCTGCCTGACAAGTTTGATAAGATAAGCCGCCTGGTGAGAAAAGGGCTGGAGAGAAAAGGGATTGAGGTTTTAGGTGTGCTGCCTTTTAACCCTATGCTTGCCCGGCCTACATTTGAGCAGATTCTGGAAGAAACTGATTTTCAAGTACTTTGCGGAAAGGAGTACCTGGAACGTTCTGTTGCCAGGGTAATCGTTGCGGCAATGGAGGCGCGCGATGCGGTGCGCTATATCAGCGAAGATAGCCTTATGATTACTCCCGGCGACCGGGAAGATATGATTATTTGCGGCCTCGGCAGTTTCAGGGATGCCGGAAATAATAAATTAAAAATTTGCGGGATGATTTTAACCGGGGGGATCACTCCGGAGCCTCCGATTATGAACCTTTTGATCAAGGCCGAGATCCCTGTTTTGTTAGCCAAGTCTGATACTTATGATGTGGCTACCTGCCTGCATGACCTGACGGTAAAAATTCGTTCCTGCGATAAAGACAAGATTGATACCGTAATCAAATTAATTAAAGAAAATGTTGATTTTAAGAAAATTCTGAAAGGAATCTAAAATGGATGCGATTAAGCGGATTCGAAACCTGGCTAAAAGAAAACTTATGACAATTGTCCTGCCGGAATACGAAGATAAAAGGACTATCGAGGCTGCGCGTATTGTACAAGAGGAGAAAATAGCTAAGCCGTTGGTCTTGACTCCCGAGATGATTGATAAAAACCAATTGGACGGCTATATAGAGGAGTATTATAAATTATACCAGTCCAAGGATATCAGCCTGGATACAGTAAAAAAACTTTTTTCAGACAACCTTTATTATGCGGCGATGATGACCCGAAAGGGACAGGCCGATGGCCTGGTTGCCGGGGCGATGCATACTACTGCGGATGTAACACGCGCCTGTATACGCTGTATAGGTTTAGACGAGCGCTTTACTATCGCCTCGAGCTGTTTTGTTATGGACCTTCCGGGAAATCAATATGGAGATAATGGGACTTTTATTTACGCGGATTGCGGAGTTATCCCTGACCCCAATGCCCGTCAGTTATCCTGTATCGCTTTAACCGCCGCGGAATTAGCGGGTAAGGTATTGGATATTACCCCGCGTATAGCTTTCTTAAGTTACTCTACCAAAGGTTCGGCTAAAACAAAAGCCGCGGAAAAGATAGCTGAGGCCCTGGCTTTGCTTAAAGCGCAATCGCCCGGGATATTAGCCGATGGGGAGCTGCAGGCTGATGCTGCGATTGTACCTGAGGTGGCTAAAATAAAATGTCCGGATAGCCCGATCGGCGGAAGAGCCAATGTGCTTATTTTCCCTAATCTTGAGGCCGGGAATATCAGTTATAAGCTTTCGCAGCGGCTCAGCGGTTGCCGGGCAATCGGACCGTTATTTTTAGGTTTAAACAAGCCGGCAAGTGATTTGTCCCGGGGTTGTTTTGCTGAGGATATCGTAGATAGCGTGGCAGTTTCGGCAATAAGGGCGCAATAATGAGAATATTGGTTATTAACAGCGGAAGTTCATCTATTAAATACAAACTCTTTGATATGCCTAAAGAGCGTTTAATTTCAAAAGGCACGCTTGAGCATATAGGAGAGCAGGGATCTAAATTTGCCGACCATTATTGCGGGTTAAAAACCATACTCAAAGGCGTTGATTCTGTTGAGGCTGTGGGCCATCGTGTAGTGCATGGCGCAGAAAAATTTAAGAAACCGGCGATAGTTGATCAAAAGGTAATAAAGGGAATTAAAGAATGCTGCGCTATTGCCCCTTTGCACAATCCGGCGAATTTATCCGGAATACTTGCCTGCCAAAGGCTTTTGCCCGGAATAAGGCAGGTTGCGGTTTTTGATACGGCGTTTCATCAAAGTATTCCGGCCCATGCTTATATATATGGCCTGCCCTATGATTATTATAGGAGGTTAAAGGTAAGAAAATATGGTTTTCATGGCACCAGCCATGAGTATGTTGCTGCAGAAGCCAGCCGGATACTTAAAAAACCGCTTAATAAATTAAAATTGATTAGCTGTCATTTAGGCAATGGCTGCAGCATTACCGCGGTTGATAAAGGAAAATCCATAGATACAAGCATGGGGTTTACGCCCCTGGAAGGTTTAGTGATGGGGACGCGCTGCGGTGATGTTGATCCGGCCCTGGTTACGCATATTATGCATAAGGAAAAAATTGAAGCGCTTCATATGGAGCGCATTTTAAATAAAGAAAGCGGCCTGAAGGGTATATCCGGGATTAGCAATGATATGCGTTCTCTTGAAATAAAGGCCAGGGCAGGAAATAAACGCGCAAGGCTGGCGATTGATATATTTGTTTATCGGATCAGGAAATATATCGGGGCTTACTTGTCAGTTTTGGGAGGCCTGGATGCTCTGATATTTACCGCAGGCATAGGGGAGAATCAGCCGAGTATCAGGAGTAATATTTGCCGGGGATTATTTAGTTGTTTAGGGAAGAAACCAAAGATCATGGTAATCCCTACAAATGAAGAGTTGATGATTGCCCGTCAGACCTATAAATTAATGTACCCTTCGTGGGCTAACACCCGGCCCGAAAGGAAGTGGCCGGTGTACCCTTCGTGGGTAAGGAGAAAATAAAATGTTAAGGACGATGTTAAAATCCAAGATTCACAGGGCAACGGTGACTGATGCCAATCTTTACTATGAAGGCAGCATTACTATTGACGCGGATCTAATCCGCGCCGCGGATATACTGGAGCATGAAAAGGTAGAGGTATTTAATCTTAACAACGGGCAGCGCATTGAAACATATGTGATTAAAGGCAAACCCGCCAGCGGCGTAATTTGCTTGAATGGCCCGGCAGCCCGGGGGGCTTGCCCAGGGGACCAGGTCATTATTGTTTCTTATGTATTGCTTGAAGATAAGCTAATAAAGAAAATTAAGCCAAAGGTGGTAAAGGTAAATGCAAGAAACCAGATTAAGGGTTAAGATATACGGAGATTCTGTATTAAGAAAAAAGGCAAAACCGGTTAAAGAACCTACAGCTGAACACCGCAAAATTTTAAGTTTAATGGCTCAATCCATGTATGAGAATTCCGGCATCGGCCTGGCTGCCCCTCAGGTTGGAATGAGCGTGCAGTTAATTGTGGTGGATATCGGAGAAGGGCTTTATAAATTAGTTAATCCCAAAATCGTTAAGCGGCAGGGCGCTCAAGCCATACAGGAGGGGTGTCTTAGCGTACCGGGAGCCTGTGTTAAAGTCAGGCGCTCAAAACAGGTTTGGGTTGAGGCGCTTGATGAAAACAACCGGCCGGTAAGAATAGAGGCCAGGGATCTCTTCGCCTGTGTTTTACAACATGAAATTGATCATCTGGAAGGCAAGCTTATAGTTGATTACGCGTCTTTTTTGGAGAAATTAAGAATCAAAAGAAAATTGGTGGCATTAAAAAAATACGCCAAGACCCGCAAATTGTAGCTTTAGTGAGGTGATCAGGTAATGTATGATTTAATTATTATAGGGGCTGGCCCGGCAGGGCTTACCGCCGCTTTATATGCCGGCCGCAGCCGGTTGGACACAATCTTAATTGAAAAAATGGCGCCTGGCGGCAGGATCCTGATGAGCGAGAGTATTGAAAATTATCCGGGTTTCCCCGGCGGGGTCACTACTGTCGAATTGATCAGCCGGATGGAACGGCAGGTTAAAGAGTTAGGCGTAAAGATCGAGAGCAATGAAGTGCTGGATTTAGATTGCGTAAAGAAAACCATTACAACCTCAAGCGGCAGGTATGAAGCGCGGGCGGTTATTATTGCCAGCGGCGCGCATCCGCGTAAATTAAATGTTCCCGGGGAAAAGGAATATACCGGACGGGGGGTTTCTTATTGCGCTACTTGCGACGCGCCTTTTTATAAAGGCAAGAAAGTGCTGCTTGTCGGAGGCGGAAATGCGGTTGCTGAAGAGGCCATATATCTTAGCCGTTTTGCCGGCTCAGTTACTATAATCCATCGCCGTCAGGACCTGCGCGCTTCGGCGATCTTGCAGGAGAAGATGCAGGGGGATAAAAAGATAAGTTTTATTTTAAGCAGCCTGGTTACTGAGATTAAGGGAGCCCGGAAGGTTGAGGCAGTCAGGATAAAGGACCTCTTAAGCGGTAAAGAAAGCGATTTTGGGTGCGATGGGGTTTTTATCTATATCGGCTACGAGCCGGAGACGGTGTTTTTAAAAGGCAAATTGCAGATGGACGAGGCGGGTTTTATTATCGCAGATGATTCTATGGCGACTTCAGCTGAAGGTATATTTGCCTGCGGCGACTGCCGCAAGAAGAGTTTATATCAGGTGATAAACGCCTGCGGGGATGGGGCGGTAGCGGCTGATTCCGCGTACAAATTTATCGCGAATAGGAGCAGTTAAATGGAAAGTTTTCCCACTACTAACAAGAAGTTGATTGATTGGGTAGATAAGATAAAAAAGCTTTGTGCGCCTGAGCATACTGTTTGGATCGACGGCTCCGAAGAGCAAAGGCTGACCCTTGAAAAGGAATGCGTTGTTTCAGGAGAGCTGTTGCGTTTAAATAAGGAGAAATTACCCGGTTGTTTTCTGCATCGTACTGCCCATGATGATGTCTCACGCACAGAACACTTAACTTTTATCTGCACTAAGAAAAAGCATGATGCCGGGCCGAATAATAATTGGATGGCTCCGGCCAAGGCGTACCAGAAGGCAAAATCCATATTTAAAGGGGCTATGGCCGGAAGAACCATGTATGTAATCCCGTTTTCCATGGGGCCGGTAGGTTCTCCTTTTAGTAAAATCGGGGTAGAGATAACCGATTCCCGGTATGTTGTACTGAATATGTTAATTATGGCCCGCTGCGGAGGAGCTGTTTTAAAGCAGCTGGAAAGGGACAATGATTTTACTAAATGCCTGCATTCAAAGGCCCAGTTGGATATTAATAAAAGATTAATCCTGCATTTTCCGGAAGATAATACAATCTGGAGCGTAGGTTCCGGATACGGAGGGAATGTGCTTTTAGGCAAGAAATGCCTTTCTTTGCGTATCGCCAGTTATGTAGCCAGGAAAGAAAAATGGATGGCCGAACATATGCTGATTATGGGTATTGAGGAGCCTAATGGCCACGTTGAGTATATCGCCGCGGCTTTTCCCAGCGCCTGCGGTAAAACAAATCTGGCGATGATGGTCCCTCCGGAAGGGCTCAAGCAGAAAGGTTATCGTATCTGGACGTTAGGGGATGATATCGCCTGGATGCGCGTTGATTCTGACGGTTCGCTTTGGGCGGTAAACCCCGAGACAGGTTTTTTTGGTGTCGCCCCCGGCACAAACTCTAAAGCCAACCCCAATATGGTAGAGACAATTAAAAGCAGTACTATTTATACTAATGTGCTTTTAAAACCTGACAATACCGTTTGGTGGGAGGGTGCGGATGGAGAGGCCCCTGCTCAGGGTATCGATTGGAAGGGTAATCCCTGGAAGCCGAATATGAAAGATGCCCAAGGGCAAATAATTAAAGGGGCGCATGCCAATGCGCGTTTTACCGCCCCTATCGCGAACTGCCCTTCGGCTTCATTCAGGCTGGATCAGCATCACGGGGTACCGATTTCAGCGATTATCTTCGGAGGCAGGCGCCAGCATGTAGCGCCGCTGGTATATCAATCATTTAACTGGCAGCACGGGGTATTTGTGGGAGCAACTATGGGTTCAGAATTGACCGCGGCCCAGGTGGGAAAAATTGGCCAGGTGCGCAGGGATCCTATGGCGATGTTTCCTTTTTGCGGCTACAATATGGCGGATTATTTCAGGCATTGGCTGAATATGGGTAAACTTATGGCCAAACCGCCAAAGATTTTTCATGTCAATTGGTTTAAGACTGACGAGCACGGTAGATTCATCTGGCCGGGTTTTTGCGAGAACTTAAGAATATTAGAGTGGGTATTAGACCGTTGCAATAATAAAGTAAATGCCATGGAAACTCCCATAGGTTATTTACCTTATGCTTTTGATATTGATATGACCGGATTGAATCTTTCAAAAGGCGCATTAGAAAAATTGCTTAAGGTTGAAAAAACCGAGTGGTTAGAGGAGTTAAAGGGAGTGCATAAATTCTTTGGGAATTTTAAAAATGATCTGCCCGGAGAGCTCTGGAGCGAGTATGAGGCATTGCTGGAAAGGCTGAGAAGATATGGAAAGTAGCGTTTTATTAAAGACTGAATTCAGCGAGCTTAAACTTTTCCGCCGGGGGAAAGTCAGGGATGTTTATGATTTAGGGGATAAACTTCTCATTGTTTCTACTGACCGCATATCATGTTTTGATGTGGTTTTATCCTGCGGCGTTCCTTGTAAGGGCAGGGTTTTAACCAGCTTATCCGTTTTTTGGTTTGATTTTATTAAAGATATAATTGCGCATCATCTGATAACCGCCGACGTAGAAAAATACCCCCCTGAATTGAAGAAATACAGAAAAGATTTAGCCGGCCGTTCGATGCTGGTGCTAAAAACCAGGCCCTTGCCGGTTGAATGCGTGGTAAGGGGGTATCTTTCCGGGTCAGGCTGGAAAGAGTATAAACAAAAGCAGTCAGTTTGCGGAATAAATTTGCCCGCGGGGTTAAGGGAATCGGACAAGCTTGCTGAGCCTATATTTACTCCATCGACTAAGGCGGATGTGGGGCATGATGAGAATGTCAATCAAGAATATATTGAAGGCCTGCTCGGCCGCAAGATGGCTGAGAGCTTAAAAAAGGCAAGTATAGAAATTTATAAGCGTGCAAGCGATTATGCCTTGCAAAAAGGGATTATTATCGCGGATACAAAATTCGAATTTGGGATTTATAATGACCGTTTGATTATTATTGACGAAGCGCTTACTCCGGATTCATCGCGTTTTTGGCCGCTTGAGGATTACGGGCCGGGCCGGGCTCAGCCGAGCTTTGACAAACAATTTGTGCGGGATTATTTAGAGACCCTGGATTGGGACAAGGCTCCTCCTGCGCCCGCGCTACCCACAGAAATAATCTCCAGGACAACAGAGAAATACCTGGATGCCTATCGTAAGTTAACCGGAAAAGAAATTCAATAGATATGTTTAAATTTAAGCAGGTATTATCCTTGTTATTCAGGATCTTGATCAGCGTTGTGCTCTTGTTTCTTTTGTTTAAGTTCAACAAGATTGATTTTAACTCTTTGATAAACGATATAAAAGGCGCCGACAGGCTGTTTTTAGCCCTGGGGTTTGCGATTGCCCTGTTTGTCCATATACTTGGTTTTTTACGCTGGCAGATGCTGCTTAAGGTGGTTGAGATCAATGTCCCTTTTAAAAAACTGGTCAGTTCTTTTTGCGGGGGGGTTTTTTTCAGTATTTTTCTCCCTTCAACTATCGGAGGCGACCTGGTTAAGACGGCGGATCTTGTCTCGCACACTCAAAAGGCAAAGCAGGTTATTGCCACGGTTTTCCTGGACAGGCTGAGCGGTTATGTGGGGTTAGTGCTTGTGGTTTTGCCTGCGGTTTTATTAGGCGGCTGGCTTATAAACGATAAAGCAGTTTATTTTTCTGTAGCCGTAATCGTCATCTTGCTGGTTGCCGTGCTTTTACTTTTATTTAATAGTTCTATATATAACAGGATTGCCAGGTTTTTATCTGTGCCAGGCGCCGGAAAGATCAGGGACACGGTCAGGGATATGCATCGAGAGCTCCATATTTTTCGTAATCACAAAAAGATAATTATCGCCAACCTTGCCCTGTCATTCCTTATTCAGGTGCTTTTCCCGCTTGGGGCTTATTTTGCCGGCCTTTCTTTGGGGATAAAAATCAATCCGATATATTTTCTTATTTTTCTGCCTATAATCAGCGCAATTACATTGCTTCCAATCGCTATAGGAGGTTTAGGTCTAAGGGAAGGTTTATTTGTAGTTTATTTTGCCAAGGCCGGAGTTATAAAACAATTAGCTCTGGCGATGTCGCTTTTATCTTTTTCTTTTGTCGTTTTTTCCGGGGCTATAGGAGGGATTATCTATGTCCTTACAGTACATCATCGACGCATACAACGTAATCAACCATCCTCAGTTTAGGCCCGGCGTAAAAAAATCTTCCAGTATTCAGAGCTTGCTCGCAGACTTCATTAGATCAAACAGATTATCCGGAAGCAGGAAAAACAAGGTTATCATTGTTTTTGACGGGTATCCTCCTCATGGAGAGAAGATGCCTGAAGATGCGGGTTTATCCTGTTTGTTTTCGCGCATGATTGAAGCGGATGAAATGATAAAAAAACTGGTGGAGGAATCCGGGCAGCCCCGGAATATTATCGTTGTTTCGGATGATCGTGCCGTACAATCGGCAGTCAGGATTTTGGGCGCCAGGATCTCGGGCGTGGAAGAATTTATCTGCGGCAGGAAAAGCTTAAGGGCGCTTGATTACCGTTGTCAGGAAAGAGAAGAGAGTAAGGTATCTTATTCCAAGATGGAGGAGATCAACACAGAACTTAGGAGAAAATGGCTAAAGTAAAACAGGAGAGGTTAAATTATATTAAATTCCTGGGTACTGCGGGAGCGCGTTTTGTGATGATTAAACAGCTGCGCGCTTCCGGTGGATTATGGGTTTCCTGCGGAGCGGCCAATATCCTGATTGACCCCGGGCCGGGAAGTATTGTGCGCTGCGCCTCCAGCAGGCCAAGGCTTGATCCCGGAAAACTGGACGCTATTATTTTAACTCACCGGCATCTAGACCATGCCAATGATATAAATGTAATGATCGAGGCAATGACCGAGGGCGGGTTTAAGAAAAAGGGGGTTGTTTTTTGCCCCCCTGACGCGGTAGGGGAAGATTCCGTTATACTTAAGTACGCGGCTGATTTTCCTGAGAAAATCCAGATTATCAAGCCAAGGCAGAGTTACCGGGTGGGGGATTTCAGTTTTACTACTTCCATGCGCCATATCCATCCCTGCCAGACTTATGGCTTGAAGTTTAATATAAAAGAAACCAGCGTCGGCCTTATTAGCGATACAAGATATTTTCCCGGCTTGCTTGATTTTTATAAAACAGATGTTTTGATTATTGCGGTTGTTTTTTATGAGAGGCGCCAGGGTATTGACCATCTTAGTTTGGATGAAGCGGGGATGATTATCAGCAAGCTAAAGCCCAGGAAAGCCGTGCTTACCCATTTTGGCATGAGCATGCTTAAATCCAAGCCGCTGCTTCAGGCGCAAAAATTATCTAAAGCTTCAGGTATAGAGGTAATTGCGGCTTACGACGGTATGGCTCTGAATTTTTAGCTTAGCTTTTTTGTTTTCTCAGGCGTATGGCGATACACAGGACTTTCCGGTTAGAATGGCAGCGGGGCGGGCAAGTAAAAGGGAATATCCTTGACATAACAGCTTAGTTATGTTAAAGTTATACAGTTATAACTAAAAAAGGAGGGGATATGAGTAGTTGGCAAGTCGTGTTGCTTGAACCAGCCAGAAGCGTGCTTACCCAGATTAGCCAATTTATGGTTAATGTGCTTTTGGTTATAGTTATTCTGATCATTGGTTGGTTGATTTCTAAGGTGTTTAAGGCTGTTGTGAGCAGGGCTTTAAAGACGATAAAAATCGACACGCTTTCTAGCCGGATAGAGTTAGATAAAATACTTAGTAAAGGCGGAATTACATATTCGCTTTCTGACCTAGTCGGGATAATCTGCTATTGGTTAGGGCTTTTGGTTACTTTTATGGTCGCGATTAATGCCATAGGGCTTACTATAGCGGCAGAGTTGTTGAACAAGGTTGTGCTTTATATTCCGAATGTCATTGCCGGGATATTTATCCTGATTATCGGTATGTTTGCCGCTACAGCCTTAAAGAATATTGTCAAGACCGCTGCTAACAATGCCGGCTTGAGCCAGGGTAAATTGTTAGGACAAGTAGTAGAAGTAGTGGTCATGATTTTTACGGTATTTGTAGGCCTGGAACAGCTTAACATCGGTATACGCGTTACTGAGCTTACTATAGCTATTATCTTGGGTTCCTTCGGCTTAGGCCTGGCTTTAGCTTTTGGCCTGGGTTGCAAAGATGTAGCTGGGAGGTTTGTTTCTGAATTAGTGGAGAAGCTGAAGAAGAAATAATACAGTTTCTTTTTATTAATCTTAAACCCCGCGCCGCCTTGGCGCGGGGTTTAATTTTAATCGCCTGGGATTACGGGGGAAAAAAGAGATTTTAGCGAAGCAAAACGATGTATATAGGATCGTTTGCATCGGTGACTCCTGGACATTTGGCCTGAATGTCCCGGAAGATAAAACCTACCCGGCTAATTTAGAAGTTTTTCTTAAGGAGAGTGTGCCGGAAATAAAAATAGAGGTGATCAACGCGGGCCTGCCCAGTAATAGAGTTGAAGAGCTTATTTGTTTTCTTGAAAAGAATATCGATCTTTTAAACCCCGATTGTATTATTTTCCTGGGTGGAATGAATGGTATAGCGGCAGATAAAGTAAAAAACCCCTGGAAGAACCGCTACTTAAGGTTTTATACCTCTAAAATAGGTTTATGTTTATCAGGGGTACGGTAACCGCTCGATCAACAAGATGTTAAAGTATTTCTTAAAGGAAAATTCAAATTTCGTTTTTATTGATTTATATGATATTTTCAGAAAAAATGAAGATTGCGACAACCTTTTTTTAAAAATGTATTATACGCACCCTAATGAAGACGGATACAGTGTTATATCGAAGGCGATAGGAGCCTATTTAGGCAAGAAAATATTTTTAGAGAAAGAATGAGAAAAACGGCAAATATCATTGCGGCAAATAAAAAAGTTTTCCTAAAGACCTTCGGCTGACG
>Ga0265297_10009926_pt1 | contig 12134 bp, 6 predicted proteins | sample Munlanlwell13791_FD_192502 | JGI IMG/M metagenome (GOLD analysis project Ga0265297, IMG submission 192502) | Leachate microbial communities from a municipal landfill in Southern Ontario, Canada - Leachate well 137-91 | ecosystem: Engineered > Solid waste > Landfill > Unclassified | place...
AAATTTTGTGAACATTTTTTTAAATTGTATGATTGAACTCGTATTCGTTTCTGCGATCATCCCACAGAGGAGAATAAGGGATTCCATCAAAATCTGATCAATTCCAGTTGCAGTCTGCCGGATACATACACTCTTCGTTGCGATTTTCTCATGGGCAGGTCACTCCAGATAGGCACGATCCGCTCTTGGAACCGGATCCTTACATGCCGAATCCCTGAACGATGCGTTCAAGATGTCCGTCCGCAAGATCTTCAAGTTTTACATACCGTGCGCCAAGGTCATCTGAGATCTTCCGGGCAAGCCCTAAAGATAAAAAACCCTGTTCGGTATCGATCACACACGAAGATATCTTCGCATCACGGATGTGCGCTGCGATGGTTCTTGCATCATCAAACGGAGAACCGGATCCCAGACTCACATTTGCTTTGCCATCCGAGATAAGAATGAGTTGCGGAATAGAGAACTGGTTGATTTTTTGCTCCCTTTTCAGGACTTCCAGTCCTTTTATCAGACCCAGTGCGAGAGGAGTTTTTCCACCCACAGGCAGCGTCCGCATTGAAGACCGCGCGAGATCAACACTTGATGTAGGAGATAACAGTACATCGGCACGGTTACCATGGAAGGTGACAAGTCCGACCCGATCCCGTTTCTGGTACGCATCGATAAGGAGTGAGAGGATTGCGCCCTTCACGGCAACCATTCTCCGCTCTGCACCCATACTCCCGCTCGCATCCACCACAAACAAAAGCGTCGTCCCCATCTTTCGCTCGCGGACCTTTTCCCGTATATCGGAAGGTTCGATCGTTATCGCGAGTTCTCCGGTCTGCTGTTTCTGGTGTGACGCCGCCGCACGGATTGTCGCATCGAGAGCAATATCCGGTCCCGGCATTTTGGGTATACAACTGCGCACATATCTCCCATCCGGGGATTCTGTTACCGTGCGCCGTCCGTTTCCGTTACGCTGTATGGCGTCGTGCCGATGAACAGGGGTGAGGGGATATGGAGTCACGGAGTATGGCGTTTCTTCTGGAAACTGCGTGGTCGTTGAGCCATCAGGTGCAGCATTCTGATGAAGTGGGTTTTCGTCATCCCGGGGAGACTCATGGTGGGGCTGCTGATCTTCTTTTGTAAAGTTTCGGATGGACTGTTCTATCTTCTGCATATCCATCTGCTGTTCTGAGAATGGTTTACGTCGCATGCGATGGGTGAGCACCAGGGGTGCGACTTCGCGAACATCATCTTCCGTTACCTCGGTCCTGCCATTATATGCAGCAACAGTCGCAGCGGTCTTCATCATCGTGATGTCTGCCCGGTGACCATCAACGTTCATGTCAATACAGATCTGTGCAATCAACAAGAGCATACGGTCAGACACGAGAACACGGGGCAGAAGGGTCTGTGCCCGTACAATACGTTCCCGCAGTTCTTCTTCGCGGGATGCCCACGAACGGATGAACGTATCCGGATCATGTTCATACTCCATCCGGCGGCGGATAATATCGACACGGGCAATGGGATCATGGATTCCCTCAATATCGACGCATAACCCGAACCGGTCGAGCAGCTGCGGGCGCAATTCACCTTCTTCAGGATTCATGGTACCGACAAGAATAAAGGATGAAGGATGACTATAGGATACGCCTTCCCGTTCAATAAAATTCATTCCCATCGCTGCTGCATCAAGGAGAACATCGACAATATGATCATTGAGCAGGTTGATTTCATCGACATACAGTATGTTGCGATGCGCTTGCGCGAGGATCCCGGGTTCAAACCGTTTTTCCCCTTTTTTTAATGCATGCTCAATATCCAGGCTTCCAATGACCTTATCCTCAGTCGCACTGATTGGTAGTTCAATAACCCGCATTCTGGCGGTAATCGTTTCAAGGGATGGATATTTTTTCTGGCAATCGGGACACAATCCATTTTTATCCGCTGGATCGCAACCGAATATGCATCCGTTAACCACAAGCCGATAGGGTAACAGATGTGCGAGGGCACGGGCAGCAGTGGATTTTGCGGTTCCCTTTTCCCCGGTGATGAGCACACCTCCGATACGCGGATTAATCGCATTTAAAATAAGTGCCTTTTTCATCGGCTCCTGCCCGGATATTGCAGAAAACGGATAGATATCTTCGAAATGGTGCATCTGATAACTCCCTGTCAGGTTCGCATATTTTTTAAGATTTGATATACTATTACCTATGAATTAAAAGTCCGGGTGTAATAAATATTTCAATTTAAGATTGCCATATCAATAGGTGTTACAGATTTTTTGTTGTTACAAATTTGTATTACAAAAAATTAAATTTTTAATGGTTTTTAATAGACGGTTCAGAAAACATACCAGTACTCACTGAACAGGCATGAGACGAGTGCTGGAGCGAGCGCGCACTGAAATGAAGATCACAGCCATCATGTGGGGTTCATATGCCCAGGTACTGAAGAGAGCCGCAGCCACAACTGCGATTGATTGTGCCATCTATCCAAACCGCATACTTGAAGAGTCTCCGGATAAACTGAACGAAGCGATTGCATCGATGCGTTCATCTGACCTGATCATCGTGTATCACACATCCGACCTCTTTTGGGACCGGTTGGACCGGGAACTCACGGAACTCCGCGAAAAAACTCCGGTGATCTCACTTGGTCCCGATCCTTCATTCTGGGTACAGTCAACGGTCAGCGCATCCATCGTGACAACATGTCACCGGTACATTACCAACAACGGTGATGAAAATTTTAAAAATCTTCTTCTCTATATTAAAAAAGAGATCTTTAGGGAAGATATTGCCGTAGATCCTCCCAGGGACGTCCCCTGGGAAGGACTGTATCATCCTGACGCCCCATCAGTGTTCAGCCGGGTTGAGGATTATCGTGCCTGGTATGCGGACCGGGCGTGTGGAGCACTCTGGGTCGGAATTATTTTCTCACGGACATCATGGGCTGCCGGTAATGTAGCGCTTGAAGATCAGCTGATCCGCAGTCTCGAAGCGGAAGGGATGAATGTAATCCCGGTTTTTACCTATGCAATCCAGGATGATGCGCTTGGCGCCCGGGGAATGGCACAGGTGGTGACCGAGTACCTGGTCCATGACGGAGTTCCCCTTGTGGATGCAATGATTAAGCTCATACCCTTTCTCTTCGGTTCAACACGGGACATAAACAGCGGTAAGACCGCTGCCGCAAACGGTATTGACCTGCTAAAGATGTTCGATATTCCGGTCTTTTCCCCGGTTATCACCATGTACATGACCCTTGAACAGTGGCGGGAATCCGAAGGGCTTTCGATGGATGTCGGATGGGCAGTAGCGATGCCGGAGTTCGAGGGGGTCATCGAGCCGGTCTTTATCGGTACCAGCAGCAGTGAGCCGGATGGCGGGAAAACACGGGATGCCGTACCAGATCGGTGTAAAAAAGTAGCAGTACGGGTGAAGAAATGGATTTTGCTTGCCCGGAAACCGGCGAGCGAGCGCAGGGTCGCGTTTATCTTAAACAACAACCCGTGTGCTGGCACGGAAGCAAATATTGGCGGTGGGTCAAACCTCGACACGCTCGAAAGCGTTGCGCGGATCCTCAAACGGATGGCAGAAGCCGGATACCGCGTTACCCCCCCTTCATCGGGGAAGGATCTGGTCAGAACCATTTTGGGAAAAAAGGCAATATCAGAGTTCCGGTGGACAACCGTGCAGGACATTGTGGCAAACGGCGGCACGCTCGCACTCATGGATATGAAGATGTACATGCCCTACTTCACCTCATTACCAGCTGCTGTACAGAGACAAGTCACTGACACCTGGGGAGATCCCCCGGGTAAAGGGATGGTCATTGAGGGAAAGATGCTGATCACCGGCGTCTCGTACGGCAACGCGACTGTGCATGTTCAGCCCAAACGCGGCTGTTACGGCGCCCGGTGTGATGGCGAGGTATGCAGGATCCTCCATGATCCGAAGTGCCCCCCGCCCCACCAGTACCTCGCCACCTATTACTGGCTCGAACATGTGCAGAATGCCGATGTGATCATCCATGTGGGCACGCATGGCAACCTCGAATTTTTGCCAGGGAAGGGCATCGGGCTCTCACAGGAATGCTTCCCCGATGTCGCTATTGGCACCATTCCCTTTTTGTATATCTATAATTCCGACAACCCGGCTGAGGGGACGATCGCGAAAAGGCGCAGTTATGCAACGCTTGTCGATCATATGCAGACGGTGCTCACCGGTAGCGGGTTGTATGAAGGGCTGGAAGAGATTGATAACCTCCTTACCCAGTACGAAACTACAAAGAACGATCCCGCCCGCGCCCATGCACTCCAGCATTTTTTGCATGATGCGATTATCGTTGCAAACCTGGACCGTGACATGCACCTGACCCACGATACACCGCTCGCGGAGATGGTGGCAAAAGCCCACGCAGCGCTCTCCCGGATCCGCAACACCCAAATCCAGTCGGGGATGCATATTTTCGGTGAATCCCCGTCAGGAGAACGGCGGGCGGATTTCATCAGTTCCATCGTCCGTTTCGATTCCGGTGAATCGTCCCCGCGCCGCATCATCGCACAGATACTGGGGTTTGACCTGTCGACAATTCTCTCCAGCCAGGATGGCTATTCGGATGAGCACGGCATGTCGTACGGCGCCATTCTCGAACAGGTTGACCGGGAACTCAACCGGTTCATCTGTACGGTACTGAAAGATCCGTCAACGCCCGTTGCGTTGATTTTTGGTAAACGGATCTCTGACGGACAGGTGCAGGCGCTTGATTCGATACGGGAACGGGTACTCGATATCAACCGGCGGATCGAAGATTCCCATGAGATCGGGTCGCTCCTGCACGGGTTGGACGGAAAATACATTCCTGCCGGGCCGTCAGGGCAGATCTCCCGGGGACACGAGGATGTGTTGCCCACCGGGCGGAATTTTTACTCGCTCGACCCACACCGGGTTCCCACCCGGGCAGCATGGCGCGTGGGGCAGCGACTTGCTGATGCCCTCATCGCAAAGCATTCACGAGAGGAAGGCACGGTACCGGAGAATGTTGCGTTCTACTGGATGGCGGGGGACATCATGGCATCGGACGGGGAGATGTATGCCGAGATGCTCTGGCTTCTTGGCGTACGCCCGGTCTGGCTAAAGAACGGACAGGTAAAATCATTCGAGATCATCCCCCTCCATAAACTCGGTCACCCCCGGATAGATATCACTGTACGCACAACGGGAATCCTGCGGGATAATTTCTCCAACTGCTACGAGCTGCTCGACGATGCGGTACAGGCAGTCGCTGCGCTGGACGAACCCCCCGATCGGAATTTTGTACGCAGGCATGCACAGAAGAGCATGGTGGAAGATGGCACTGTTTTTCGTGACGCCACCCTCCGTATCTTTTCGTCACGCCCCGGTACCTATGCAAGCGGCGTGAACTTAGCAGTCCTCGCAAGTGCCTGGAAAACCCAGGGAGATCTCGCAGATATTTTCGTCGCGTGGAACGGATACGCATATGGCAGGGATATCAATGGCAAAGGTGCCCACGAACAGTTTGCGGCAAATCTCTCTACCGTTTCGGTCACATTCAACAAGGTTCAGTCCGATGAACATGACCTTTTGGGTTGCTGCTGCTATTTCGGTACGCACGGGGGGTTCACTGCCGCAGCCCGGCATTACTCAGGTAACAATGTGAGACCGTATTACGGTGATACCCGCGAACCTGAACACGTGGAAGTGCGGGACCTTGCAGATGAGATCCGCCGGGTTGTCCGGACAAAACTCCTCAACCCGAAGTGGATCGATGGCATGAAGGTGCACGGGTACAAGGGTGCATCCGATATTATGAAACGGGTGACCCGGGTATACGGCTGGTCGGCTTCGACCCAGGAAGTGGACAACTGGATCTTTGATGATATTGCAGACACATTTGTCAACAATGAGGAAATGCGCCAGTTCTTCGAGAAGAACAATCCCCATGCACTCGAAGAGATCACCCGCCGCCTTCTTGAAGCCAACCAACGCAACCTCTGGGAAGCCGATCCCCGTGTGCTCGATGAATTAAAAAAGAATTACCTTGAAGTTGAATCCTGGATGGAGGAAAATACCGTACAGGGAGATTACCAGGGGGGCAATGTTGATATTTTTACACCTGGTGATTCTGAAGCATGGGGCGGTTCGTTAAAAGACCTGCTGGAAAAAGTGCATGCAAAACATTCACGTTGATGGCTGTGCGATATCAAGGTAGATGAGGGAGAGACATGAACGCAATCGAAACCCACGATCTCACAAGGAATTACGATTCTCTCTGTGCGGTAGATCACCTCTCACTTTCGGTCAATAACGAAATTTTTGGTCTTTTGGGACCGAACGGGTCCGGCAAAACCACGACGGTACTTATGCTAACCACACTCCTGCGGCCGACCGCAGGGACTGCAACCGTCTGCGGGTATGATATTGTACGGGAAGGTGAGAAAGTCAGGCAGCAACTCAGTTACGTTCCCCAGGACATGGCAGTCGACATCAAGCTTACAGGTCGTGAGAATGTTCTTCTCTTTGCTCACCTGTATGGGATTGTAAACCCGAAGGACAAAACTGACGAAGTTCTTTCAATTATGGAATTATCCGACCGTGCCGATGACCTGATCAGGACATATTCCGGCGGGATGCGACGCCGACTCGAACTTGCCCAGGCACTTGTGCACGAACCGGCTGTGCTTTTTCTGGACGAACCTACAATCGGGCTGGACGTTGCAGCCCGGAAAAAGATCTGGGATCATATCGGCACACTCCGAAAAAATGGAATGACGATCTTTGTAACTACACACTACATGGACGAGGCGGACCAGTACTGCGACCGGGTGGGCATCGTGAGTAACGGACGGGTCGTTGCGCTCGGTCAGCCTTCCTCGCTGAAATCCCAGCTCATGACCGACGTGATAACGGCAAAGATATCGGGTCCATTTGTCCCGCTGGAAGTGGAGGGTATCCAGTTTGTCGGGCAAAAGGATGATGAGATCACATTCACTGCTGAAAATGGAAAAGAGGCGCTTCCACGAATCGCGCAATCACTGACAGAAAACGGGATACAGGTCCGGTCGCTTTCTCTTCGCGAGCCGACTCTTGATGATGTGTTCCTGCATGCAGTGGGAAAACAGGAGGAGCCTCATCACTTCAATGACCAGCAATTCAGGACCATGCTGCGGAGGCGGAAATGAACGGTATCTGGTATTACATGGAGCGGGACATGATCAAGTGGTTCCGTGGCAGGATCGGTGTCGTGACCCTGCTTGTCATGCCCGCTGCGTGGCTGATCTTTGTCGGGCTTGCACTGCCGGTCACCTTCACCGGGAACTATCTTGACTTTATTACGCCGGGTATCCTTGTCATGACGATGCTTGCTTCATCGATGCAGGGCGGTGCACTGCTGATGTTCGATAAGATCCTCGGCTTCCTTAATAAATTTTTAGCCCTTCCCACACCGCGTGAAAGTATCTTGTTTGGCAAGATCCTGTTCATCACGATCCGGGGTGTCATCCAATCGACTATCATTCTTCTCGTTGCAATTCTTATCGGGGCTACCATCCTTTCCCCAATCCAGTACGGAACAATCTTTTTGATCCTGATCCTCTTTGGCATTCTGCTCTCCGGGCTTGCTACCACGCTTGCTCTCTATGTCGGGGACCATGACTCGTACGCTGCTGTGAACACGATGATCTCCATGCCACTGTTTTTCACTTCGAGCGCCCTGATGCCGTATAGCGTGATGCCTCCATGGCTACGGGCAATTGCATCGGTCAACCCCCTGAGTTTTGCCATCGATGCGATCCGTTCAGTAGGGACCGGAGTGGTGCCGTTTTTGCAGATCGGGATACTCATCGTGCTGGGTATAGTTGTGATTGCGTTGTGTATCCGGGTCTTCCGGGGAATGACCGTGTAACCCGGGAAAATTTACAAGAGGTTCAGTAATCAGCCAATTTCATAAAATTTTTTCCGGGATGATCTTACAAAGTATTACCCGGTAATATTGTTTTTAGGAAAACTTGAAAAACAATCAGCGATGATATTCACATCACTGGAATTGCTATGACTATGGATGATGACCTATCCCGGATTGGAATTTCACTTCCCAAAAACCTTCTCGACCAGTTTGATAAAATACTGAACTACCGTGGCTACTCCTCCCGCTCGGAAGGTATCCGCGATGCAATCCGAACGTACAATACCTATTACAAATGGATGTCCGATGTTAAGGGGGAACGCGAGGGAGTCATTACGATGGTATACGATCATGACCAGCGTGGACTCCTCGTCACCATCACCGATATTCAGCACGGATTCAATGAAATCATCAAGGCATCTCTTCATTCGCATGTAACCGACAACCGGTGTCTCGAAGTGATCCTTGTTCATGGAGACGGGGCGCAGATTAAGACACTTGCAGAGAAACTCATGGCACAGAAAGGTGTCGAGTCAGTGAAACTTACGACAATTTCCGTTGAGGATTGAAAAAAACATTTCCATCGCTGTGGGGAATATAGCACAATTTTTTAATTGTGTCCAAAAATTGGCTAAAATAATATCCTTGATGGAATGATCTCATTATTGGACAAACAATCAGGAGACCCCCCTCAATGGAGATTAGAGTATCATTGCAAGTAAACGGGTTGCCTGCCAGAGGATAAAGCAACCCCTGTTAAAAGTCTGATACGTTCAATAAAAACAAAAACCTGATGCCAGGCTTGTCAAAGAAATCATCACTACCGCCGGTACCTGGGGTGCCATATCCCTCTGCAAAGAGAAATACTCCAAAAAATCAGAAGACCCGCAGTATACGCGCGCAGGAACGTCTGAGAAAATGATCATCGTCTCCATGGGAACATTGACATTTAATTAAGTTCTTCCAGCAAGGGAAGGTAACGGGATCCGTGCCTGACACCGGATGCGGGACGGGGGAGCATGCGCTTTTCTTCGCGAAGAACGGGTTCGAGGTGTGGGGGATTGACACCGTATCCCGGCGATACGGAAAGCGGAGGAGAACGCATCTGAACGCCATATCAGCGTGCGGTTTTGTGTCCTGAACGCACTGGACGTTCCCCGGCTCAACAGGACGTTCGACACCGTTATCGACTCCGGGCTTTTCCCACGTCCGGGTCATTGCATGAATCATTTCAATTCAGGTCGGTTCACGGTCAGTCGTACCCTCTCCCGCTCCCCTACACAACGCCTCAAGGATTATCTTCGTCGCCGCCTTGTCCAGCGGGGCGTTGTCATTCCCGCACTTGGGAGAGTGGATGCAGGACGGACACCCGTCCTCGCACGGGCAGGCATCCACCAGTTCAAAGGCACTCGAGAAGATACCGTACAGGTGCCCAAACGCACTCTCGGCAAGCCCGATCCCTCCTTCGTACCCGTCATACACAAAGACCATCGGTCGTGCCTCATCACCAAACGCGGCGGACGACAACCCTCCGACATCCCAGCGATCGCACATCACATGAAGCGGCATCATCGCAATGATCGTGTGTTCAGCGCCATGCAATCCGCCCGCGAGGTCGAGCCCGGCACCCTTCACCTCTGCCTCGACTACCTGTGGAACCGTAAACCAGAACGCGGTGGTCGGAAAGACGATTGGCGGAAGCGACAACAGTTCGACCCCGATCACCCGGTCTTTTTGTTTGATCTTGTATCCCGTATACCGCTCGGTCACCACGACCTCGCCATACGCACACGTTACACCGTTCACCGTCCGGTGGGCAAGCGTCCGTTCCACCGCGAGATGCACATCCTTTAACGGCTGCGTGTAATAATCCACATCCGTCTCTGCCACCCGGATCGTATGCGTCTCCAGGTCCATCTCGTTCACGACATATGTCTCACCCTGGTGGAGCATGATCGCCCCGGTGTGCGCCTCGCGGAACGCCTGAGCCTGGTTCATCGTCTCAAGCAACCTGCCATGGCACACGATCCGGTAACTCCCGGCTGCCATCCCGTCAAGCCTCACCGCTTCCGTCGCCCTGCCCCGCCCGGCATACACCCATCCCCGTGCAGTCTCGCGGATCAGACCGTTCGCGGAGAGGTCAGCGAGAAGCGGGGCAAACGTCGCACCGAAAAATTCCTGGTCGGATCTTTGATCCGATCTATGGTCTGCACTCGGGTTTACACCAGGGTTTGTACCCCGGTCGACTCCCGGATCTGCACCGGTCCGCAGGGGTAGTTCTGCCGCAGCGCACAGCATATGCCCGGAGACGATGTACGGGTTCTCCGTGTCGATGATCGCCTGTTCATGCGAACGCATAAAGAACTGGTCCGGGTGGTGCATGAAGTACTGGTCGAGCGGGTTTGCGTGCGCCACAAGAATCGCGAGTGCCTCGGCACCTTTTCGCCCGGCTCGTCCTGCCTGCTGCCGGGTCGACTGCATCGTACCGGGATACCCGGAGATGATCACCGCATCCAGCAACCCGATATCGATGCCCAGTTCAAGCGCGTTTGTGGAGACGATCGCCTTCTTGACCCCGTCCTTCAACTCCCGTTCGAGCACCCGACGTTCCTCCGGGAGATACCCGGCACGGTAGGCGGCGATGGAGTTGGCGAGGCGGGCGGATGACCGCTTGGCATCCTCCCGTGCCCAGACCGTGACAAGTTCCGCCATCTTCCGGGAACCGGTGAAACAGAGGGTCTGGAGATCGGCTTTCACGCAGGAGACCAGCAGATCCTTCGTCTCCTCATGGGTCGACCGTTCCCCGATACCGTCATAGAACGGATTGTAGAGCACGAAATGTTTTGTGCCGTGCGGGGATCCATCCTCGTCTATCACCTCGCAGGGTTTGCCGGTGAGCCGCTGTGCAAACGTGCCCGGATTCTGGAGTGTTGCTGTCGACAGGATGAACTGCGGGTCAGCACCGTAATGCCGCGAGATGCGCAGGAACCGCCGGATCAGGAGCGCCACATTCGAGCCAAAGATGCCGCGATACCGGTGCGCCTCATCGATTATGACATAGCGAAGGTGCATAAAGAACGGGCTCCATTTCGCGTGCCAGGAGAGCACCTGGTGGAGTTCGTGGGGATTGGAGATGATGATGCGGGCGTGTTCGCGGATGGCTGCCCGTTTCGACTGGGGCGTATCCCCGTCGTAGATGGCGGGTTTCGCCGCAATACCGGAGAATTTTGCCATCCGGTCGAGGGTGGCATACTGGTCGTTTGCCAGCGCTTTTGTGGGGTAGAGGTAGAGCGCCCGCGCATCCGGATCGGCTCGTATGCATTCAAAGACGGGGAGGTTGAAAGCGAGCGTCTTGCCGCTTGCAGTCGGGGTGGTGATGATCACGCTGGCTCCCGCCCGGATACAGTTGATCGCTTCGCACTGGTGGGTATAGAGCTGTATCCCGGATGCGTGCAGGTACGCATCGAGCGGTTCCGGGAGTGGTCCGGTAAGCGTGCCAAACCGGGGAGGTGCCGGCTCCGTGGTCTGTATGTGTACGACCCTGTTCCGGTAGATCGGGTTTGCGTCCAGCAACCGGAGCAGATCAGCGACTGCCATACGCCTCGCCGACCAGGTGACTGAAGAGCAGGGCAAGCGATACGACGTCCTGCCGGTTATGTTCAACGATCGGTACGAGCGGTCCACAGTTGCCGGTCCGCAGGTAGCACTCGTAGAACTCCGGGACCATCTGACCGGGGAGGTCATCCACCCGGTTAACCCCGAGGATTTCGTGTTCCAGTACCCCCAGCCGGAGGGACGGGAACTCACCCTTCCACCGCCGGCGGGAGAGATGGAGCACGTCAAAATGCGGGATGCCGTTCGTGGGTTCCATGCCATAGTAGGCGAGCCGGTCTTTTACGTAGGGCAGGTCGAACGATTTCCCGTTGAAGGTGACGAGTGCCTGCCGGTCTCCCGCGAGATGCCTGATGGTGGCGGCGAGAGCTGCCGGTTCTTCCCCGATCTCCCGCAGCAGGTACTGGCGGACGATAAGCTCGTCGTGTTCAACCGTTCCCACGCCAAAAAGGATGATCGGGCGGGAGAAGAGTCCCAGCGTCTCGATATCCAGAAAAATGAAATCTTCCGGGTCGAAGAATCCTGCTGTGCCGAGGATGAACGGGTGCGAGCGCGAGTGTCGGGAGCCTATCATACCGGTGAGATCGGCGATATCCCCGTGA
>Ga0265297_10009927_pt1 | contig 12134 bp, 21 predicted proteins | sample Munlanlwell13791_FD_192502 | JGI IMG/M metagenome (GOLD analysis project Ga0265297, IMG submission 192502) | Leachate microbial communities from a municipal landfill in Southern Ontario, Canada - Leachate well 137-91 | ecosystem: Engineered > Solid waste > Landfill > Unclassified | place...
GATCACTTGCTCGCGGCCCAGTTTGGACAGTACGGGCAGCAGGTTTGCTTTGGCGTATGCGGTATCTCGAGTACCAGCAGGCAATTTTGGCAAATCGTCTTCCGGTTCGCCGCCCAGCAGGTCTTCCTCTTCAGGTACGGTTTCCGCCGCGTCTTCGGCCAAGGTTTCAGCCATCAACTCTTCGTTGGTTTTTTCAGCCAATGGCTTTTCTTTTGGTTCGGCTTTAGCCTTGGGTTCCGCTTTTGGCTTTTCAGCTTTAGTTTCCGCCGCTGGCGCTTCGGTATTGGCGATTGATGTTAGCGTACCTTTAGCGACCAATACGGCCAGCGAGGTAGCGATTGATTGCAGGGCTTTCGTATTGTTTTCTATTGCTTGTTCTAGGGACATTTCTGCTCTCCAGTTGGTTGTGGTTGGGGGTTAAAAATCAGTTCTTTCAGTTCTATGCCTACGCCTTTACCGTAATGGTTTGCGTAGGGCCAAATTTCTATTTTTACATCGGCCTGTTTAATAAGGTTGAGTTTCAATCCTTTACTATAGGGGGTAAGAACCCCTGTTATCTTTGGCTTTTCTGACGAAACGGCGATCAGCTTATACACCTTCGCGCCGTCGTCAAATTTTACCTTGTCTAGCCCCCGTACTCCCTTAGTACAAGCGCCAAACTCGGCTTCTGCTACTTCTTTTATAAGGTATCTGATACCGTTCGCTACTTCTTCCGGCAGAATTATAGTTACCGCGTATCTCGGTACTGTTCCCGCTATAGCTGCGGACGGTTCGTCTACCCCTACGCAGGCTAACTCCCCGTTCTTAATAATATAGTCTCTTGTAGTCATAATCTTGGCCTCTTCGGTTAGTTTTTAAGGGCTAGCTTTTCAGCTATAGTTTCCGCCGCTGGCGCTTCGGTATTGGCGATTGATGTTAGCGTACCTTTGGCGACCAATACGGCCAATGAGGTAGCGATTGACGTAAAACTTTAGTGTTGTCTTGGATTGCTTGTTCTAAAGACATTTCTGTTCTCCAGTTGGTTGAGGTTGGTGGTTAAAAAGATTGAAAAGGCTTCCGCCGCAAACGCCGCGTAGTGGTCTATGTAGTCTAGCTACTCCGCATGGATAGCGCGGTGAAGATACAAAGCCCTGCTCTGCCTTCTATTCCCAAAATCTTCCTTTCCCGTATGCGGGCGGCGGAAGCCTTTTCAATCTTTAGTCGTGCGGTAGTATAATCCTGCCGCTATTGATAGCCGCGTACTAAAACGCGGCTATCAAGGTATCAATTCGTGTCTCTGGATCGGGTATATCGATAGCAGTTACATATCTCCTCCTCGCTATAAAGCTTTGGGGTTAGCGCCTTTTAAATTGAGTTTCCAGCTCGGTGTGAAGATTTATACTCGCAGAAAAACGGCGTGTCAAGTGTTAATTTCTATTTGACGGCTCCCCATAATAGTAGTAGCTTTTGCTCCATAATCCCATCTTTACGAGGACACTCTCTTGGCTAAATACGCCCCCATAAAAGCACTATCTAACTGGCTGGAAAAAGCCACACCTCAAATGAAACAGCACTTGGCTACCCTGGCTGAGTCGTCCGACTGCATGTTCCGGCAATGGGTATCCGGGCGGCGGGCGATGTCGGCGGATAAGGCCGGATTCGTTGCTGCCGCGTCTGTTGAACTGAAAAAAGATTTTCCCGATGCGCCGCCGCCGTTGAAGCGCGGAGATTTGTGTGAGGCTTGCCGAAATTGCGACTACTATAACCAGATCGAAAATTCCGACCTGCTGTAATTTTAGTTCGCCTTTTCACGGTTCCCGCTGGATAGCGGGATTTTTGTCGGCTCAATAATAATTACCCACCTATGGCAGACAACTTAATACCCGATTTGGAGCAGGCCCGACGCTTTCTCGAAATCCTTGATCCGGGCGCGAATAGCCGGTCGATGCTGGAGGATAGGCCCGACGGGTTTACCTTTCAGACATTCGATGACTCTAAGGCTAGAAAAGATCGTTCGCTTGCTCGAATTTTCACTAACACGCTAGATTACCTCGTGCCGACGTTAATTCAGCTCAACCAGAAAGGCGCGGGTATCTTTGTCACCGTCAATGAAACGGACGGCAAAGGGCGAAAACTGACTAACTTAGAGCGCATCCGTTGTTGCTGGATTGAAGACGACGAAGGGCTAGGCATTCCTACGCCTATCGAACCGCATCTCGTTACTGAAACCAGTCCCGGCAAGTTTCATAAATTGTTCCTGGTTGACGGGCTGACCGTTGAGCAGCATGCGCAAGTCCAAGAAGTGCTGGTTGCAGAGTACGGTAGCGACCCGAATGCGAAAGACGCGGTGCGGGTACTCAGACCTGCGGGTTTCTTCCACCGTAAAGACGCGCCGTTCATGGTGCGAATCATTCATGAATCCGGTAAGCCGCCATATTCGGCGGAAGAGCTACTGGAGGCTTTTAAACCCAATCCGAATGCTGTTCAGCGCGTTACGCCCACTGCTAAAAAGAAAAAGGAGGCTACCAACGCCCTTACTAGAACTAAACCTTCCGCCGACGGCTATGTACCGTTGTCAGAGGCTGACGCCGCGCTACCCCTTCCTGACATCACTGAAGCTAATGCCGCCCAGTACCTACCGGAAGCCGGTAATCAGTCATACGCGGAATGGCGCGACGTGGGTATGGCCCTCCACCACCAGTTCAACGGCTCTCTTGATGGCCTGCTGATATTTGATGAGTGGTCGCAGAATGTTCGCAATTACCAAGGATATGATGACGTAGCCGCTGCCTGGGACAACTTCGGCAATCGTACCGATGGTCCGCTGGTTACGTTTCGGTCACTGGTTAAAGAGTTCAACAAGAAGCACCAGAACGCTAAAGCGATTCAGGCCGAGAACGCTTCGGCTAAAGCGCAGAAAAAACTGGATGAGTGTACGGATTACAACATTCTAGTCACTGATATTGCAACTAGCTTGTGGCGAATGGCGAACGGCAACGTGTCTTTGGAGAAAGATTTTAAAGCCGCCCTGATTGCTAAGTACGCTGAACTTCGCCCCGGTCACTCGCTGACCAATGCGGACGCGATGCGGGCGATGAAGTCCCGCCGCGTGAATATGAAGCTAGGCTCATCGTCGATTGACGAAATCGAGGTCGATACAGCCAATGCGCCGGAGTGGGCCTTGAACTGGGTATGGATTTCTGAAGAGGAAATTTTCTTCAACACTGAGTCCCGTAGCCGCTTGACCAATGCCGGATTTCGGTCGCATTTCGACGGTCGATTACCGGTTGGTGAGGGTCTGCCTACCGATTCCGCGCGGCTGGTGCGCAATAACAATTTCGTGCCAAAAGTCATGCGTTCGATGTACGCGCCGAACTTCAATACCCTGTTCGATTACGCCGGGGCTTCTTACGTAAACACATACAGCACGAAAGGGCGAGCGGTTATCCCCGAAGAGATACAACACCCCGCAGCGGTCGAGGCGTTTAAACTCCACCTGGAATTAGTGTGTGGCGGGTGGAATCGCGAAGCGCAGTTGCTTTGCAATTATCTGACCGCAGTAACGGCGGAAAGGCCGATGAAAGTGCGCTGGTCACCACTACTAATTGGGGAATACGGCGATGGCAAAAGCTTATTTGCTACGTTGGTATCGTCGGCGGTCGGAGTCGGTAATTCACGCACGATCAACGGACAATCCATTATGGCGAGTTCGACTTCCGGCCAAACCGGATGGGCTGAAGGCACCGTATTCTGTGCCATCGAAGAGGTTAAATTCCACGGACACAACCGGCATGACGCACTGAATCTCTTGAAACCCTACATCACTAACGACCTAATCGGCGTCAAAAAGATGTACCAGGAGATTATGACCATCCCCAACACGCAGAACTACATTCTGTTCTCGAACTATAAGGACGCCGCGCCAATTGACAAGGGCGATCGCCGCTACTACATCCTATTCTCGCGCCTGGATTTGAAAAAACTGCCACCTAACTATTTTGACTTCCTGACGGCGGCGGTTCAAAATGATACAGGTGACATCATGAAATGGTTGCGTGACGTACCGGTTCACCCCGATTTCAAACCGAACGGCCATGCACCGATGACCGAGGACAAACAGACTGTTCTCCGCATCGTGAAGGACGACCTGATTGAAGAGGTATCTGAGATGCTGGAAGACAGCAAGGAGTCGCTGTACGGTCCACAGGTTGTCTCATTTACGCCGCTATTCAATGCAGTGATGATCCGCTCGAACGGGGCTATTAAGCCAAACGAGAAACATAAATTGACCCGCGTTCTATTGGACTTAGGGTTTACAAAACTTGACCGATGCCGACTGCCTATATCGTATGATGGCGATAACCGTCACGCGCTGTGGGCAAAGGTCAAAGAAATAGGCGAAAGCCTGGAAGCCGCGAAAGCTGTTGTAGCCGAGCGGCATAACTTGATCGAACATACCGGATTGGGTATGGACGATTTGCTTTAACTAACTGGAGAATTGAAATGAAAACCCTTTACTGGCTGTCTATTTTCGGAATGCTGTACGGCTACGTACTGTTCGCTTTTGTGTTGTTTTCTATTACAAAAGGTAAAAAATACCTAGGCATGAAGCATAGGATGCTTATCGAATTGGAAGGGTTCGCGTCGTTTCTACCCTACAAAAACTTGCTCGTCGCTATCATTTCGACTATCGTATTTTTCACTATCTAAGAGCGTAACGCAAAAGCTAACCCGCGTAGCGAAGCGGAGTCGGATTGAGCGGCGGGTTATGTTTAATTTTTAATTTCAACACGAGGTAAACATGAGTATTTTCAAAGACCAAGCCGATTTTATGGCTCTCGCTAACCAAGACCTGAACGTGGGTCGATCTAAGCAGGCCGATATGTACGTTACCCTTATCGCTGAGGAAAGCTTTGAGTTTGCAGAAACCCAATACCCCGATTACGTCGGGCACGTTACCGACGACATCAAAGAGGCTCTGGACGTTATCGTTGTGGCGGCGGGTTATCTGAACACCATATTAGGCCCAGACAAAGCGCAAGCCGCGTGGAATCTGGTCCATGAAACCAACTTAGCGAAGCTGAAAGGCACCGTCGAAAAGCGCGAGGACGGCAAAGTAGTTATGTCGAAGGAATGGAAGGAAGCGATGAAGAAAAAGCTGAAAGAAGATTTAATGACGCTGGAGGCGAAATGATAGTCGTTACTAACATTGAGTATTTTGAAGTAAAAGGCGAAGAACATGATTTTTACAGATCCTTTCGTCAGCCTTACGATTTAGTAAAGACTGTGGATCGCGACGGAGTGGTGAACCCAGTACCCGCTCGGTATATTATCGAACGTATAAAAGGTCGTCGTTTCCGCCGCCGCGACCAAGAATGGATTGTCGGGTTGTCTAACGAAGTTGCGGATATTTTCCAGCTGCAAGAGTCAGCGTGGGAAACTATGGAGAAGGAACTAGGTTTTGCTTTAGACCGAGCTATTCAGCTAAACATTGATCTTCAGGCTGCTAAAAACGAACTTGAAACTGCCAAAAAAGCAGGATGGAAAACGCGATTGAGATGGCTGTTTAAAGGCTATTCAAGGTGAGGCAAAAATGACGACTCAATTTAGGCGCATAAAAAACCGGCAGAAGGGTAAGAAGTTTAAGGCGTATCTTGCTCGCTGCCGTTTTCTAGCAGAGTTAGGATTTGTATCCCGGTATTCGTATGATTTTTCTAATCTGAGCCACTGCGAAATAGGTCGTGTAGATCGGTGTAGATCGGTGTAGATTTATCTCGTCTCCTAAGTAGCAAAAAGAAGCCCTCTTTTGAGGGCTTTTTATTTACTGGTCAGTAAGGTAAATATCAATTAGCGAGTCCAGCAGTTTTATCTTTTCTTCCAGCCACCGTATGTGCGCGGTATGTGCCTGATAGGACAGGCTTTCGTTACAGGTAGTGCAGCACTGGAAAGTGTCATGCCGTTGGAGTTCCAATAGTTTACGTTCGGCTTGTGACCTCTCTGAAAACATTGTTTCGAGCATTTTTCTACTTACCATTTTGTTTCCCCCTAAGTAATTTATTCCAGATACGTGCGTCTCTTTTTGCCTCGGCTACCCATTGTCGAGCTTCCTGCTTCAAAACCTCTCTATCTGTCAATAGTATTCGCATATGCCACGTAAGTGGGCCAATTGCGATGGTCCACCAGATTTCAGAGAGGGACATTTTAGTGCGCCACACCCCGAATCCGAATCCGCCTATTGGGGCTAGTGTAAATCTTAAGCGGTTACTTTTCATAGCACCCCCTCAATTCAAGCATTGCTGCCATGAACACGCTGTCAATAACCGGGTTTAGCCTAGTCGCTAATTGTAATACCTTGCACCTAAAAATTGGGTCATGTCGAAACCTAAAGATCGCTGTACAGCCAAATTGATAGTACGTGTCATCTTTACACGAGTCTCTTTCTATTTGGTATAACCACTCAGCTATGTGCTCCACTACGGCATCTTGCGCTCGGCTATTCCAGGTCATTTGCTCTCTCCAATTTCGCTAGTAGTTCGGCTTTATGCTCCGCGTAGTCTCCTTCATACCTTGGGTATAGCTTAATAACGAACACTTCATCGGGCCGTATGCCTTTCCGGTCGGAGTACTCTTCCTCAGTCAAAACATAGTCTAAATATTTCAGTTCATATAACTGCCGTAACTGCTTCTTGTGAATATAGTGAGTCTGCCCATCGTTCTTGCTCTTCACGAAGCCGGGGCACAGTACCCACAATATCCATTTCCTTCGTTTTACACCCCCAAAATGTTTGTGGGCCTCTTCTACAGTGAACGGATCACCGTTTTGTTTTTCATTCTCGCCGAAAATCCGATCCCAGTTATCCTCGAACTTTTTACGATCCGAAATCGGCCTGGGGTCTGACCCTTTTCCACCTTGCCATTTTCCGCTCATTTTTGATTCTCTAGTTTTCGTTGTTTTTTTCTGCTCGGTTTTGCGTTTCCTCGCGCACGTACCGTGGTATTCCTTGCCGGGTACATTGGTGTGCATTATCTCGCCGCAGTACGTGCACGGCTTGTGTATTTTGAGCCACCTTATCGGTAGCCCGCTTACGTGCTGCTCTTTGAGTGGCACCGTTTGCCCTCCTTGTACTCGGTCGAATTCATGCTGCCACGGCTTAGACCATAGATTAATCGGCGGCAGCCAGGTTCTAATCTCAATCACGGTCGGTATGTTCTATTCTGTATTGGTCGAACAAATACCGGCCATAGGCGTCTTTCAGTTCTTTGACCATCTCGGTCGTCATAATAAAATCGTTTAATCCGTGGTACTTGCCCAAGATATTTAATACGTCGTCGCCGTGGTTAAGCGTCGATACTATCTTGCGCGGTATGTCTTTGCACAGTTCATCGCTAAATTCCGCGAAGGGGTATTCCGGGCTGACAATTTCTGCATTGAGCAGCTTGTTACCTTCTAGTTTGAATTTCATACCTCTACTCCTAAGTCTTTTAGCTGCTGGTCTACCTCGTCAAGTAGCATGTTCAGTACACCGTTAACCCAATTTCTGTCTACCGGTAAGTCCGGGCTGTGGTCAGTCCCACGTAGCCCGTCTTCTCGGCCTTTGAACTCCATTCGGAGCATAACTCGGTAGCCCGTACAGATTGAAAAGTTTTCAGCTACGTTTTGCAAGTACCGGTATCGGTTTAAAAGGGTATGTGCTTTTTCTAAATTTTCGGGGGTCATAGTGAGCCTCGTATCGGTCTGTTTCTTAGGTTGCGTTCTGCCTGCCGCTGGCGCTTGGCTTCTGCTTTTCTAAACACCTCGGAAAGTGGATTATCGCGCCAGTATTCAGTCACGTACTTATCGTATCGCACGTCTGCGAAATGATCGAAATCATAGCCTAGCTCCCGATCCATACCAGTCTCGGCGGCTTCTAGGTCGAGCTCTTCGTAGTTAGCATCGAGCCAGCTATCGTACTCTAGTGGGCCTTCTTCTCGGTATTTTATCGGCTTTCCGGCCATAGCTTCTGCCGTACCTAAGAATCCGGGCGGCATGGCTGCGGCGGTCATACCAAGTACATACGCCAGCGCTTGTACGTTACGCCGTTTGGCTACTTTAACCTCTACCTTTTCAGTGGCGGTTTCTATCGATATGGCAGGCATATTAATAGCCAAATGTATTTTGTTGTTTGGTTCCATTTTATGCTCCCGTTTATTCAAACAGGCGTGCTGAATCCGCTACTTTTTTGGGCAAAGTAGGTTTCTTTTTAAATTCCCACCATTCGGACCCGTCATACGTAGCTCGCTCTAGCCACCAGTTCTGGCCCACTATGTAAAGCGACCTCGATACTTCCACGCCACCGTATCCGTATCCGTTGTCGTACTCCCGGTTCGCGGCCTGCTTAAAGGCTTCCGTAGTAATGCGTTCGCCATTGTTACAAATAAAGGTTACATCAGCCCGCGTTTTACCTCTGTGTGCTAGCGTATTTTCAGTTTCGGTTAGTAAGTTCATTTTTATTCTCCAGTTTAAGCGGGTAAATTCATCGCTCAGGGCGATTCTATGCCAGTGCCATACAAAGCCTTATGTGCGGCTACGAATGGCGCTAGCGTTAATTTTGGGGTGAATTTGGTGCCTTCGGGCAAACCGTGCATCGAAGCCGGAATTAAATCCGCAAATGGCGCTAACGCGGCACGATAGATTTCCAATTGTTTGCGCTGGCTAGCAATAATAGATTCGTCTGTGTACTGTACTCGCACTTTATCCTCGTAGGCTTTTAGCTCCGCCTTGTAATGTACTCGCACTTTATCCTCGTAGGCTTTTAGCTCCGCCTTGTACGCTTCCAGTTTTAGCAGAAACGACCCCTTCTGCAGTTCCGCCTTGTACGCTTCCAGTTTTAGCAGAAACGTCTCTAGCTTTGGGGGTATTGGTATTTCCGTTGCCAACAGATGTTTACTTTTCGGGATCATCTCGTCTCCTGGTTAAGTATAAAAAACCTAGTAATACTAGGCCGCCTAAAAGTTGCAAAAGTATTATTATTTCTATCATCACGACTTCTCCTCAATAATTTGGCATTCAATGCACCGGACTACGCCGTCGATAGCTGCTCGTTTTACCGGGATGTCAATACCGCAATCGATGCAAATCTTTTCGCCGGCTTCGTTGTATTCGGCGGCTGGCTGGTGCCGGTTTAAGTGTTGGTATATCGACCGTTCGATGGTTGCTATCTCGCGGTCGGAACTGTAGTCGGCTTCATCCGCCATCCTAGACTCCTGTTTTTATTTTTGAAAGGTCGATATGAAACCGTTTATTGCCTACTTAGTCAAGCGGCGCGGGGTAGTTTTCCAGTTTAAAAGGCTGTTCAGTCCATTCGGGTGGGTCGCCCAACTTGAAAGGTTGTTTAGCCAGTTGTTCGCAGGTCAACGCTTGGGTAGGTATCTGGTGCAATAGTTGCTCCAGATCGAGTCGTAGTTTTCTGACGATTTCCCGCAGGTCAGCGTTTTCTTTTTCGGTACGCGCTACTTTCTTTTGATAGCTTTGGAGGTCGGCTATGGCTTGTACCGCGTCTTTAATACCCCGGTCGAAGAGGGTCACGTCCAAGTCCGAATCCTCCGGCTCAGTATTGTGGTGGAGTATCTGGGTAGCGGCGTAGCCGAATCCGTTTTCATACTCTCTGGTTTTGGCTTCGTCTTCTATTCGGTCCAGCCATTTGATGATCGCCTTAATCATGGTTCTATTCTCCAGTTGGTATTTTAGAAAACCGGTTTGCGTTTCTGTCCGCCGCTTCACGCAGGTACGCAAACACGGCAGGTAGTTCGGACCGCTGGATATTCGCCACTTCCACACCTCTTGAACAGCCTTTGCGCGGGTGGAGTATCCACAGGGTTAGACTTACGTGGGCTACTTCCGAAGTGTAAATATAGCCGTCTCCTCCGCAGACCGGGCAGTGTTTTTCGATGCCAAGGCGTTTGGTTCGTGCGTCCGGGCAGACACAACGGTTTGTTGCGTCGTGACCAAGCCCTCGCGCGTTTATAGCCCACTCGTTAACCTGTTCAGCGGTCGGCTTTTCTTTAAATTTGTAATGAAGCCTACCTTCTTCCCAAAGCGCGTCTACTTCGTCTTGTACTAAGTGCTTACTCCAACCATTATGGAAGTCCCGACTTAACTGATTGGCTTGCTCCGTCAGTCCAGTACCCTCGCACGTTTCGCAGTCTTTTGCTTCCCGGTTCACCGAAAAGTAGAAGTTGACAACTTCGTTCAGGTCGTCCAGTTTCCAGGGTCCGAAATCGCTCCAGGTATCAAACAATTGGCGGCGATCCCATCCGCTGCCCTCGTTGCTCATGTAATCCTCGAATGGCCCCCAGCAGGTATAGGACGGGTTCATCGCCAGTAGGTCTAGCTGCCAGGGTTCGGCTTTTATCTTGGCGGCTTCTTCAATATCATACTTACTGCTATGATCGTAATTTCTCATTTTCTATTCTCCAGTTTTAGGGTACTCGTGTACCAGCATATGGTTTTCGTCTACCACTTCTAGCCTTCCCTGGCCTTTTTCTACGCAGTACGCGACTTCTATTCGCCCCGTCAGTGCGAGCTGATTTAGTTCTTCATTGCGGTCGTCCCTGACCACCTCGTTTTCTACACCTGCGATCTGCCTAGCAGCTAGACAGGCAACGAGGAATGCGTGTTGCATTTTCAGGTCTTCGTATTGAGTAACGAGGGTTTGTATACCGTCAGATACCGTCAGTAGCCTTTCAGATAGTTCAGACATTTCTATTCTCCAGTTTTTAAAATATGCTGCGAGCATACCGGGCATTCGGCAAAAGCTACCCAGTTATCCCCGTCCCACTCGGCTAGGGTTGTGTCAACGCTACCGTTGTCAAAATAAATATCGTTCGGAAAGTCTAGCATGTCCTTGTCTAAAACCACTCCGCAACTATCGCAACTTGTAAGATTCATTCCTATTCTCCAGTTAAACTATCGCGTCCAGATCATCTAGCCCTTCGAGGTCGGCTTTCTTGCCGAAGCTTAGGGTAGTCTGGAAGGTTGAGTGCTTGGCTTCCTCTTGTGTCAATACACCTTCATTGATGAAGTAGCTGTGAACAAGGTTCGAGATGATCCGCGCACCGATAGTGTTGTTTTCGTAATTGTCTTTGATGTGTTGACCGATCAGCGTTACGCAATCTTTCTTTTTGACTGCTGGAAACAGCTTCAAGTAGTCCCGTAGCAACGCGCTGGCTTCAAGGATTTTAAGCAGCTCTTCGATAGTCAGTTTCCGCAGGTTAAAGACTAACCCTACCCGGCCCCAGGAATTCTGTTTTCACACCGAAGTCACGTAGTAGGTCTAGGGAGATAGACTGCTCGCCGTTGAACGCGCCCGCAAAGACGAATAACACGTTGTCTACGCTAGCGTTAACGTACTTGCCGTAGTCGCCGTAGACGGAGGCTATGTTCGATTCTAGCACTTTCAGGAATTCGTTTTGTACGCCGTTGGTTGTTTCGTGTGCCAACTGACTGTTAGAGTTGCCGGATATGAACAACTTGTCGAACTCATCGACAAAGCAGACAGTCATTTTGTTACCGCAAGTCAGTAGCGGAGTCAGCGCCTTGCTCAAACTGTTGCCGCTGGTGCCTTCCTTGGTGAGCTGCGCGGCATTGACCTCTAAGTAATTAAGGTTCGCTTGGGCAGTCAGTTGTTGGACGGTATAACTTTTACCCGCGCCACTCGCACCAACGACAATAAAGTGTGGTCGGATTGTGGCTTTGCTGGTTTTAAAGATGTTGATGATCCGTTGTATCTTTTCGATTTCGGTTTGCATGGTTTGATTCTCCAGTTTTAATAATCTTGTTTCTCGCATTTGATGAACTTCCCTTGCTGGTCTACCTTGTACCAAGTACCGGCTTCTATATCCTCGCCCTCGTAAGCAACCGCTATGCGATTGCGCCCATTTATGTCAATGTAAGCTACCGCTGCACCTCCGCCAGCACCCGTCTTTATTTTCCCCTGTAGTCCCGCAGCCATAATCACGCTGTCGTTTCCGCTAGCGGCAAGCTTGCTATAGCCTCCGCTAGCGGCAAGCTTGCTGCCGGTTCCGCTAGCGGCAAGGTTGCTGTCGTTTCCGCTAGCGGCAAGGTTGCTGTTGTATCCGCTAGCGGCAAGGTTGCTATAGCCTCCGCTAGCGGCAAG
>Ga0265297_10009928_pt1 | contig 12134 bp, 4 predicted proteins | sample Munlanlwell13791_FD_192502 | JGI IMG/M metagenome (GOLD analysis project Ga0265297, IMG submission 192502) | Leachate microbial communities from a municipal landfill in Southern Ontario, Canada - Leachate well 137-91 | ecosystem: Engineered > Solid waste > Landfill > Unclassified | place...
ACATTGCCAGGGACTGTGGAGTTGATTCTAAAACAGTAAAAGAATATTACCAGATACTGGCTGATACACTGCTTGGACGGCTGGTCGAGCCATTTAGAAAGAGGCAATCGCGCCAGGTCATAATGAGATCACCAAAGTTTTATCTTTTTGATGTGGGCGTAGCGGGGGCCATTATAAAGAGGCAGATTACAGAAACAAAGGGAGAGCAGTTCGGGCGGGCCTTTGAACATTTTATCTTTATGGAAATTGTTGCTTATAGCTCATATAGTAGAATTAATTTCCCTGTTCATTACTGGAGAACAAAATCAGGACTGGAGGTAGATTTTATACTGGGAAATGGAGAAGTGGCTGTCGAGGTCAAAGGCCAACAACTGGTTGATAATGCAGAGTTAAAATCGCTGGCTGCCTTTATAGAAGAGAATCGGCCCAAAAAGGCCATTATCGTCAGTAATGAAAGAGAAGGCCGTCGCGTCGGCCCAATAACCATTCTACCCTGGCGCACATTTCTGGAGGAACTGTGGGCCGGTGAGATAGTCAGCTAGTCTGTCTGGCTTCTTTCAAATCATAATTTATGGCAATTTCTCTATTCTTCAGATATTTAAGAGATTGCTTGAATCGAGATAATCAACCAGTTTCAACATCCAATCTGGGCTCACTAACTGGCTAAGTTTATGTATATATTACATATATTATTTTCTTAAAGCGAGAAAAAATAGTTCTTAATTTTTTTGGCCATTAATTTGCGCCTTTCCTCGAGGAACTCCTGATAACAGCTGAAGTCCATATTGAATATTTCGGGCGGAATACAATGCATTTCAAGATTTTTTCTTAATTCTTCCTCTGAATTTATACCGCCATATTTGAGTTTGCCGCTTCCGCATTGATTCAAAACATCATTTAGATAAACAGAGGGCGGATTTGAGCCAATGGCGATATTTATCTCGCTCTGGGCCATAACATAGTTTGCTATCTGGTTATAAATACCTCTATTGCAGCCGTGCTTTTTTAAATATTCCCGTGGGAATATGTGGTGCACATCGCCTTTTAATTCGATAAGATCCTTCACAGTGATTTCTTTCGACAGAAATCCCTTGTCGTTATTTTTCACCTGACTGGCCAGAAATACGCTGAATAAAGGACTACTGGAAACTGAAGTATTCATCGCCTGTGGCAATGATACTTCCCAGAAATTATCCGATAGTTCAGCAGCAACGGTATCAGCAATATATCTCTGAGCGCCTATTTCATCTACTCGTCTTATGTCTTTATCAAATTGTGATTCCTGGGAGCCCGAATAACGACCTGTAAGAATAGACAGAGCAAACCATTTCCTGACCATAGACTCAATTTCAGCTGGCTGTTGTCCTGATTCTCGCAAAGTGAGATATAAAACATAAGCAAAATTGATAGCATTCTGAGATCTGATAAGTGAAGAGCTGATGAAGCCAGCTGATCTGAGAATCATAATAAATTTTTTGAAATTATTTTCGTTTATGTAGGCTTTTATTCCTTCATCTAAGTTTTGAAAAGAATCTTCAACTATTGTTTCTTCATATTGCCTAGTTTCAAAATTTCTCCCAGATAGCAAGGCGACCAGATCTTGCAGCTTGCCACGTTTAAATCTATAGGTAAAAGCAACTCTCAACATGTCAGTATATGATGGGTCATAAAGATCATCTATTTCATTCTTTAGCCAGGACATTTTCTGGAAGTATTCCGTTTCGGTAAATTGTTTATCTATCTCTTTAAGCTGATTATAAAATATTGGGTCTACCGACAGATGACAAAAATAATCGATGACCTTACGTAAAATGTTACCTCTATATCTTTCATTGACCGTAATTTTTGACATGGCAAAATCTGCCTGACTTAAAACCACCCCTTGCGAATTAATACGGATAAATATCTCTGTTACTGCATCTATATCTAGATCTGCATTTAGCTCGATCAGGCCAATAGCATTATTTATTATTCCTTTGAGTAATTCGACATTCTGAAAGATTTCATCCTCCTTAGTCTCCTGGTTATCCTGGCCATATCTTTTTATAAAACTGAGAAGGGAAAAATCAGGTCTAAATACCTCTGAAATGTCGGAAATCCATTTTTTGTCTTTCTTTATTGCTGCGTCAGTAACTTCAAATTCCCTTTTTATTGGATGGAAAGCGATAGAAATTCTTCTCTTTCGATAATCTTTATCGACTATTTCCATACCAAGAAGCGCCGCCATAATGGCTGTTACTCTTTGCTGGCCATCAATCAGAATGCGCTTGCCGGCCGAGATTGAGCCATCTTTGAGGTGGACGTTCGGGTTTTTCCAGGCAATAAGATAACCTACCGGATAACCTTGATACAGGGAATCAATAAAATCTCTCACCTTGGTAGCATCCCAGACAAAAGGTCTCTGAATTTCAGGGATAGCAATTTCCCCCGATTGAATCCAGGTTATGATTGACTGGATGGAATACTGATTTACGGCATATTTTTGAATAGCCATAACTGTTAACTCCTTTATTTATTTCAGGTATAAGAATCTTTATTTTGTGTAACCAACAAAATTCACCTTAACCTGGCAAATGCCTCATTGTTGATGAGATTTACATAACTCCCTAAAGGCTTATCACCTCAAATATATTTGATTTTTTTAATTCGTCCTCACAATTATTAGCCTTATCGAAGGCAATGCATAAAAGATGAGTCGGTCTTGAAAAGGCCACATGAGCAATTCTTAAAGCCTGTGATTTATAAACTCCATTTCCTTTACTTTGTCTGCCCGTTATCTGATCAATTAAATATTCACAGCATGTTTTCCCATGATACATCGTTTCCAGATATAAAGTAGCAGTATGTGTTTCTCCCTTTACCGAATGTACCGTGCCTACTTCAACCTCAATATTAATGTATTTACTCGACCTGTATATGTTTTTATTTCTTACCTGCTGGGGTGATATACCGTTGACAATCTTCTGAGATAAATAGGTCCTCGATTGTTGGTTAATTTCCAATTTTAGTTGATTAGTTAAGAATCTCAATAAATACGACTCAACTCGATTAAACAGGCTGTTAAACCCATCAACGTCATTATTATTTAATTTGTTGTTTCTTATTTCCACATACCAATCAGCTAATTTTGATTGGATTTTTAACAGAAATTTCTCGTCTTTATCTTTTAAGAGCCTAATAAAAGAAGTCCTGGAATGATATTTTTCTCCATTTTTTATCCCACTTAAATAAAGTACCTCTAATATGCAATCCAAATAACTATCCATGAATTCTTTCGGAGACATAGAAGGAGCAAAGCATAACATTGTATAAAGGTTTTTGAAATATCGCTTTCTTTTTATGGTCGTCACTTTATTATATTCTGGAAAATAGCTTTTTATTGATAATTTTGCTGCACTCTTCCCGACCCAACCGACAGCCTTTATTGGATTGCCAGTTTCTCTGGCTACTTTATCCAGCTTTCTTTCTGACACAATCTCTACAAACCGCTCTAAAACTTTGGTAATATTCTCTGTCCTATAGAGTATTATAATGGGTTTAATATAAATATTTGTACCTTTCAATTCATCATATGGGTGGACTGCAACTGTTTTTACTAAGTTGGCTATTGGCTGAGATATTCTCCTTGAATCTTTAACCTCCAGCAACTCATATTTACTGCTTTTCTGTGGTTTCCAGCCAACAGTCATATCGCTACTTTCATTCAATATGGCTTGATTGGCATCGCCGATCCACTGTATTATTACTGAATCATCGAATAGCCTTTCAATAATATAAACCTGGGTCTCTGAAGTATCCTGCGCTTCATCAACAAAAACAAATTTGAAGCGTGAAGAGAATGCACTTCTTAACATTTCGGAATAATCTCGTATATAAACATCAGCTAACGAGTAAGCATCGTCGTAGGTTAAATATCCCTGTTTCAATATATTTTCGATTCTAATTTTTTTTATCAACTTATAAGCAGGCGATTTCTCGTCTTTCAATAAAATCTGCCGATTTTTCCCCTTTAATATTATCTTGTTATTTTCCTCAAGGCTTAAATGAATTTCGTTGATGACAAATTCAACTGAATTCTGCCGTCCCCTTTTTTCCATCTGCAATTGTATCCATCCGTCTCTATCAAGTTCGCCTTTAAATTGACTCAGTTTAGCCTCGACTATTTCATCATTCACATATTTTGGCCTGTATCCGAAAAATTTAATAAAGGCAGGTATTGCCAGATATCTATCCACGAAAGACTGGATAGTGCCAAAGAAGTTTGGATAATGGAATAGCCTGTCAGCCTTATCTCCTAACCTCTTTTTGATAATATCGATAGCCACATTAGTATGCGTCAGGCAACAAATACCTCGATTATTTTCGAAGGGCATTTTTTCAGAAAGTAAATATAATTTGGCAAGAAGCGCCGTTGTTTTCCCACTGCCTGGACAAGCCTGTAAGTGAATTGATTTGTCCAAATATTTTATAAACGCGTATCTCTCGTTATCTTGGTCGGCAAAGGATGCACCTTCTGGGAAAAATAACGCTTCTGCCCTTCTTATATCCTGGTCAGTTATTTCCAATATTTCCATTTGCGACATGCTCTATGGCGTCTATCAAATATTTTATTCCTTTGCCCTCTTCTTCATCTTTTTCAATTAAGCTTTTTATATCTTCTTGGTTTCCATCTTTTAATAACTTAACTAGCCATTGCGCTGCAACAGCTTTCGATGCCCGATTATTTAATAATGGTTCATATATCTTATAAGCTCGCTTAAACGGATTCAGTTCAGTTGATAAATCATCGTCTGATTCCGTTGATTTCAATAATCTTTCGACATCTTCGTAGCTTATCCAGTCGTTTTTATTTCTTATTTTTTTGGCAATTTGAACTGCCTTATGCATATACTCCCATAAGCTGCCGCAGGCAATATCAAATTCCAGTGTCCAAATTGGCGAGCAAAACGTCTTTATCATCCCCATTTGATCATTATACCGATTTTCTATTGTTTCCCGTTTCTTCTGAATCAGGACCCGGTTCTCTTCAGGATTTCCTTCTTTATCAACCTTTATATCCAAATCCGTAACTACTGCAACTTTAATCGGCAAACTGCTTCCATCTTTCCTCTTAAATATATCTACATAGTGTAAAAGAGCCTTGCTCCCTACATTCACAATTGAGACACCGTACTTATATAAAGGCTTCCCTATAATTTCTGCAATAGCCGGAATGATTATGTTTTCGGCATAACCTTCCACAACCATTACGCCTTTGGAAAAAAACAAATTGGCTTTTGTAGCATCTAAAAATCTTTCCAAGAACTTATAGCTTACCTCATCAAGTGCAGTTATTTCCTTATCTAAGGAATACACCTTTCCCTGGTGACATAATTTCAAATATTCTAAAGGCACAGCCGCACCTAAGGTTGTACTGTGGGTTGTTATAATATATTGAATCTGTCCATCTTGTGATGAATCCTTTTTATTTTCCAATAAAGATCTTAGTACCCTCAACTGAGCCTGAGGATGAAGATGTGCCTCTAATTCTTCAACTAAGGCTAATTTTAAGCCACTATGCCCCTGGCCTTTCAAAAATATTAACTCTGTTGCCATATATAGCTGATTAAGCGTTCCCAGCCCTGATTTATTTTCTTCTAAAACTAATTCCAATTTTCTAAGTATGGCATTTAACTCGACATTAGTTATCTCAATCTTTGGTTCACGGCTATCATCTTGTTCTAGAAAAGATTGTGTTTGTTCTTTGATTGTCTTTTTTACTTCCGCCCCACCTTTCATATGACTTTCAATTCCTATAACCTGGTCTGTTTTTAAAACATCGTTGTCAAAATAATCCTTAACCTTCTTATTGGCAAAATCAAAATATAATTCAAGCGGGTGTTTGATTTCATCGCCGTTAGCATCTTTTTCTTTTAGAAATATTGGATGACTACTTAATATTTGTGCCAGTCTAGAACGATACCCCGGCGATAATTCACTTTCTGCATCTCTAAGAGGTTTTAGATAGGTTACACGCAACATGTCTCTCGCTTCTCCAACTATAAAGGTGCCCTCATCATCATGCCCAGCTTTGAGATTATATATTATTCTATTATTTTTTCTTATCGCTGATAACCAGACTCTTAGCTCATACTCATTGTTATCATTTATAGCTATCCATTCTAAAAATTGCCCAGCCTCGTTGGGTGAAAAGTCCGAAAAAAGACATTCTATTTTTAATTCAGATCTGCGATTCTGACTACTTTGATAAAAATCCTCGTCGGTCAATCTTATCGGATCATAGGTCTGTGTGCCTAATATAATTTTGACAGCGTCTACAATGGCTGTCTTCCCCGAATCGTTAGCACCAATTAGTACATTAACATGAGGATTTAACTTTATATCAATACCAGGATTATCATCCCTAATAGACGAAAAGTTGTCGCTTGTTCCTATACATCTAAAGTTCCAAATTCTAATTCGTTTTAAGATCACAATTAACTCCCCTTTATTATATTCATTTCCTCAGGTGACAAGCCATATAAGCTATAAACCAGATTGTCTATCTCTTCCTCCCAGCATCTCGTATCGGCCTCAGGGTTTTCTTTTTTCGCAGCAAGAATGTTATCTACCGTCGAAATGAATGGTTCCTGTTCAGCCATGGGTACTTTCTTAACTGGCAGCTTCCCCATATAATAGCCATCAAAGTGCATCGTTCTTATGGCTCTATTATAAATAAACCAATAGTAAAACCATGATGCCAGTTTAGAGTTTAAAAGAGCCAGGACATATTGGTAGGAATACTTCTGGCTAGTCAAGATAGTATTCATGCATGTATCTAATGTTAATAAGCCCTCCGTGTCGAGAGTTGCCATTATAATTATATGGTCATTGGGGTTCATGACATGCGCGACTATATTTTGAGATATGATTTTTAGCTGTCTTAAAATGGTTACATTTTTATCATTTTCATCACCCTTAGAAAGTTTTATCAAAGTGTCCAGCGTCTTGATATAATATCTTCCTATATCTCTTCCCCTTACAATGGGAACACCTTTATCGCCAATCCGGCGCTGCCAGGGCAAACCTCTAAAGGTCCTAGATATCTCTGATAGAGGCATGCTGTCCTTTTTAATTTTTTCATAGATACCAATTTTGTTATTGTCGAGATGGCAAGGAATAATGTCCAGCTCTTTTGCCAAAGATTTTCTGACCAAGCCTTTTAATTCAATTGATTTATGCCATCTGCTTCCTGCCCGAAAAGTATAATCGGCTTTTTCCACTAAGTTCTTATATATAGCAACAACCTGCTCTAAGAGCACGTTTTCAAAAGATTTACTGATATCGATAATGACCAGCAGGTTATTTTTATCTAATACAAACACTCGTGGCTTCCTCCATCCATCAACAAAAGTCAGAGATTTTGGAATTATGTAGGCTATAATTCCAGCCGGTGTTGAAAGTCTTTCACCTAAATTCATAAAAAAGGAAGCAGAGTTTTTCCTGCTATCATATGAATTATAAATTGAGACTATCTTATCAATATATCCTGACATGTCTGCGCCATGAGGAGGATTACCTATAAGAATATCAAAGCCAGAAGTGACACCGAGCATCCATTCTGCATCAAAAAAATCGGCAGAAGCGTTTTGATCATATAAGTCAAAATCAGCTATTTTCCTGGATGATTCGATGGAAAAACCAAGTGACTCCAACTCTTTCGCCAGCAGGCTTCTTAATCTTCTATCCTCTTTTTGATAGTTGAGTTTTTCTGCCCGTGTTTTCGCCTGGAAATACTTATGCCTTATTAATTTTATCTGATCCTCAAGAGACTTTATTTCCTCATTTGAAGTATCGATACCATATTGAGCTTTTTCAAGATACAAAAGAGTATTAGCCGCAACAAACCTTGTTTCAAGATTTGGAAGAGGTCTAATCCCGAAGTTTTCTTTTCCTTTATCTACCTTTTGGTCTATAACAAGAGAGATAAAAAATCTGAGTTTTGAGATTTGAATGGCTATTGGCTGAATATCAACTCCGTATATGCAGTTTTCTATCAGGTATAATTTCCTGGCATAATCGGGATAATTTATGCTCTCATCAAATGATTCATTGATTTCTTTTAATCTTTCTCCTCTCTCTTTTTTGTCACCTTGCTTAAATACTTCTTCTGACTCTTTTATTGCTTTCTGGTATTGTAACTCATACCAGTATTTATTTTGCGGATCTAATTTTTGAAGCGCATAAACCAGCTTGTGCAGGACACCCATAGGAAAAGCGCCAGAACCACAGGCTGGGTCAATAATTTTAATCTCGTCAATGGCTGAAATGAGTTCTTGCTTGCGCTCTTCCGATAATTCTGGGCTCTCTTCTGAATAAGACAGAAGCAACCTTAGATCATTGTCTGGGAGTTCAGAAAATTTTCCCTTGAGATATGCACAAAGGCTTTCTTCAACCATAAAATCTACAATTTCTCTTGGTGTATAGTAACTTCCTGTAGCTTTCCTGGCGGTGGTCGCGGTCTCTGGATTGTAAGAAGCCAATAAGTTCTCAAACACTTTTCCTAAAAGTTCTGGATCAAGAGCAACTTCCTGGTCAATAGCCGTATTTTCGTCAATGGTAAAGTTATAACTGTTTAAAATCTTGATTAATCCCCTAACGGGTTTATTGGGCCCAAGGCCATATTCTGATAAGTTAACGGATTCCTGCTGCTCCAGGAAAAATAGATAATCAGGAATAATCGCCTGCTTGGACGAATTACGGGAAAATCCATCAACATAAATTACCTTGCCGGTTTTGTCTTCTTTATCCAGACAATCAAAGAGTCCGCCATTTAAGAACGGAATATCTTTAAATAGATCGATTACTTTAGTTTTATCTATTGAAAATTTTTCTTCGTAACGATAAAGAGTTTTAACACCATATTCTTTTTTATTGTCAGGAAACCCTTTATTATCTGCAAACTTTCTGTCCTTTATCTTCTGGTTTAAAGTAGCAAAGAAAAGATTTTGCAAAATAGCGTTATAAAAATTACAGCTACTTTTGCTCGTATAAAAATCTTTCACAATGTATTTAAGCTTTTGCTCAGAAAATATGTCCGGCGGGACCAACTTTTTTTCTTTTAAGAACCAGATGAAAATAATTCTTGTTATTAAACGGATGAGATTGGTAGCGTTTCTTATTTCTTTGTCTTTAGCTGGATCTGAACTATATTTATAATCATCTGGAAACTTAACCTTGTCCATTGCCCAGAAATACCAGTTGGCGATTTCGCTGTAAAATTCTTTAGTAACTTTTTCGACCGAAAAGGCTTCTTTGATCTTTTCGATCGTTGATAGGTCACCCTCACCTATCTGCCCCAGAAAGGTTTTATTGGTCAGTTCCCGGCTGACAAAGTAAGTAAATCTCCTAAAGCTGCTATAGTCTGGGCGTTTTCCCAGATAATTGGTATAGATAAGGCTAAAGCGGAAGTTTCCTTTCTCGTCATAAAAAATAAAGATACCGGCGTCGGCCGATTGTTCTTTTAATATCCTCTTGCCAACAGCATACTGGGCTTTTTTGCCAGACCGTTCAGTAAGTTCCTTATTGACCTGGAAAGAACAAACAATTAGTTTGCCATCTTCAAGGTCCCCTTCTGCTAATAACCTGCCATCTGAAAAGTCCGTTGTCTGTTCAGGGGCCGGAAGAGAGGCATCTGGGAATCGGAGCTTATCATTCTTTTGCCGGAAAAAGTTCTCAAATACCTTTAGATTAAATTCTTCATTGTTAATGATTGATTCTAAGATTTGTTTACCATTCATGATTTTTGATTCTCAATAGCGACAATAATTTCTTTTTCTAATTGTCTTTGCCTTAGTTTTTCTTTTTCCAGATAATTTTCACCCAGTTCATTTTTTAAGTCTTCAATTTCTTTTATGGACTTTTGAATCTTCTCTTCATTTCCCAATTCGAGATTAGCAAGGCGGCGTAGAGTATAATCGGGCAATGTGCCAAAGTCTAAGATGTCTTCAAGCAGGGTTTTTAGAAACTCTTTGTGCTGAGCAATCCTTTCATCCTGGACTCCATATAAAAACCTTTTAACATTATTTATAGCCTGTTGTTCCAAACTTCTTGAGGCGGGTGACGAAGGCCCCTGTTCTCGCAGGTCCTTAATTCGCCCATAGACATCCCAGAAGTTTTCGCTTAGCTTAAGTGGCTTCTCTTCTGCTCCACAGACAATTCTCTCAAAAGCCTCATCAAAAGTTATCTCGGCTGGCCCGGGACCATTTTCCTGTGAATAATTAGCTCTATAAATGAACAAACGGCCCTTCTTTATGAAAACCAGTAGCTCGTCTTCATCATGTGCTTTAGCCACCTTAACTCTAATCGGAAACCTGACTAGGGACTCGACAAGAACAGGATACTTTTCTCTTATCTTTTCGAATTCATTGACCATTTTAGTATAAAAACTTGCCTCTTCTATCCCCTCTGGATTCTGCTGGATCTTTTGATAAAGGCCCGAGGGCGTTGGCTCCTCATCAATATCGAATATCTTTGAGTCTTCTCCCAGTGTGTTGTGAATGAGGAACATTTTATTGGAGGCAATTGTGCGCGACTTAACCAGCTCTGCTCCTCTTTCGGTTGGGAAGAAATTCACAATATAAAGTTCATCAAAAACCTTCTTGCTGATTCGATTTATTCGGCCAACACGCTGAATAACTCTCACCGGATTCCAGGGAATATCATAATTTACGACCATACCAGCCCGATTTAAATTAAAGCCTTCTGAAATTTTGTCTGAAGAGAGAAGGATTTTGTACTTATCTTCTGGATGCGGATAAGAAGCGTCAAAGTTTCTATTGATCTCAGCTATCTTAGCCAGAGTTAAATCGCCAGCGATAACCAGTACCTGGCCAGGAAATTCTTCTTCGAGTTTCGGCTCAAGGTATTTAACTGTATCAAGATATTCAGAAAAGATGGCTATCTTTTTCTCTGGCTCCTTTTCAAAATGAATCTTTATCCTTTCGATCAGGCACTCTGCTTTAGGATCGTTTTCAACCAAATGCAATCTGTCGAGCGACTTAAGAATTGAATCAAATAAATCCAGATCAGACTTTATATCATTAAGAAATTCATCCCTGTATTCAAAATCAGAAAGCTTGTATACCTTATGATTCTTTGGATAAACCCCTTGGTTCAAATTTTCCGCATATTTCTGCAACTCCTCTTCGATTACTTCCGGATCCTTGTCATAAATTTTTTCAATGAGTCCCCTGTCCAGAATATATTTATCTGTTTTTTCGATAAATTTAAGGACAGATTCCGTAATGTGCTTGAAATTTTTCAGGCTCTGCTCAAAGGAGCCAAAGGAGCTTTCAAATCTTTTGACCAGCAGGCGCCGCATAAAATCATACAGGTTTCGCTGTTGAATAAATTCGAAATTTTCTTTTTCCGGGAGAGAGTCCCATAGTGTCTTTGGTCTCTCTTTCTCATATTCAAAAGGACGATACATGGCACCTTTAAATCTTCCACCTTCATCGGGGTCAGCAAAATAATCCTTGATGACCACATCATAAAAATCAGACTGCTCTTTGCTCAATTCAAAAAACCATTCTATTGGATCAGCCACCCTGGAAAGATTACTGGCTTCATTTTTATAGTAAGGATTACCAAGGAGATCCAGCCTGTTGCGGCGAATGGTAACAGGCTCTATAACCTCCCGGATTTGTTTAGCCAGATATTTGGAGCGTTCTCTGACCTTTTCCAGAGCCCTCGGCAACACAAAAGGTTCTCCAAAAAGTTCCTGATAATAAGCGTAGGCTTTCTGGGATTTTTTAGAGTCAGTCGAATTATAGTATTTTTTTATGTAGGCTAGCCGGTCGAAAGCCGTTTTAAACTCAGTAAATTTATCAACAAGATTGTTTTCTAACGTTATGCTTGATTTCTTCGGAATGACAAATAGTTTGAGCAAGGACAGGATGTCTGCCGGCCGGTTGTTGAAAGGGGTAGCCGTCAGCAGAATAACTATCCGTCCACGGCAGATATTCTTCAGGTATTCATAGCTCTGCGTATCCTGATTCCTGAAACGATGAGCCTCGTCAACGATAACTACCTCAATGTCTTGAAGTCGTCCCGACAATATCTGCTCCTGGAGCTTTTCGAGATCCCCCAACGAC
>Ga0265297_10009929_pt1 | contig 12133 bp, 19 predicted proteins | sample Munlanlwell13791_FD_192502 | JGI IMG/M metagenome (GOLD analysis project Ga0265297, IMG submission 192502) | Leachate microbial communities from a municipal landfill in Southern Ontario, Canada - Leachate well 137-91 | ecosystem: Engineered > Solid waste > Landfill > Unclassified | place...
ATGGTGAGAAGGGACAGAGGCGAGTGGACAGTTGTTATCAGCTGGAAGGAATTCGTTAGGGTCATAAACCCGAAGTAGTTATTACTAGTTTAGAGCGTAAGCTCAAAGGAGCCACCAATGAAACCAAGTAAGCTAGAAGAACAGATAAGGGAGATACTAATGCTTAACTATTACGGCGATGGTGTGGTGGATGCCGACCGGCTTCACGGTGTTGTTTCCGACCTTATGGCTCTCTTCTCCCAAACCCTCTCCTTCCTACAAAAAGAGGTTGAGGAAGAAATCTATTGCGGGGACATAAACAACCCTTGGAAGAAGCCAGAGGGCAGTTTCAGTGAAGGGTTTGAAGAAGCGAAAAGGCAAATTTTGGAACACCTAGCCCAAAAGAGGGAGGAGGAGAGATGAAGAAAGAAAACCGGTATGCGGCACAAGTCGCCCCAGACCTCACAGTTGGGTTTGAGCCAGCCACCCAAAAGCCTGTTTGGTTAAGGGCCAACCGAAAGGTAGTGCTTGTCTGCGACTTTAAAACGAGAACCTACACGGTCGAGAGTTACTGGTGGTTTAAACTCAAGAACTGGTTATTGAAGCTCTCCCCCAAGCAGGAAGGAGGGAAGTAAATGAATAAACAAATTACTACAAGGGCTCCTACAAGGATTGGCCTTTTTGGGGGAGGGACTGATTTAGAGCCCTTTGTATCAAATTACGGTGGCCGTGTTTTGAATATGGCTATCAATATTTACCATAAAGTTACAATCACGAAAGGCGAAGCGGAAATTCCCGATAACCCCTTAATCAAACAAATCCTAAGTTGCTATAAGGGAGTAGGGGGGATTAAGATAACCAACAGTTTTAACGGGATTTCTTCAGCAGGATTGGGGTCTTCTGCCTCTTTATCTGTTGCCTTAATCGGGGCATTGAATGAATATCTTGGAATTAAATCAATTAAAGCACAAGTCGCAGAGCAGGCCTGGCGGGCAGAAAAGGATTTGGGCTGGGTTTCAGGAAAGCAAGACCAATATGCCTCAGTCTGTGGCGGAATTAATCTATTTACCTTTCAAAGCGAAAGCGTTACCTGGCTTCCAATTGAAAGCGAGGGTTTTGCTGAATGGTGTTTATTGGTTTACACCGGAGGAACAAGGCATTCAAGCGGGATTCAGAAGAATTTAGTTAAAAGAATAAAAGATGACGGGGTTTCTGTAACTTGCTTAATGCAATTAAAAGAACTGGCCAGCCTGGGAAGAAAGGCATTAATTGACAAAGATTATTACAAAGTCGGGGACATGCTGGACCATAGCTGGATGTTGAAAAAACTGTCTAATCCACTATGCACAAGTGCGAAGATAGATGATATTTACGAGAAAGCGATTAAGGCAGGGGCGATAGGCGGTAAGGTTTGCGGGGCGGGGGGAGATGGCCATATGTTCTTTGTTGTGCCTCCGTCAAGAAAGAAAAGAGTATGTGAATCTATTGGGTTGGAAGAAATACCTTTTAGTATTGACTACAAAGGACTGGAGGTAGAAAAGGAATGAAGATAGCAGAACAGATCATAGAAGCATTTAAGAAGGGAAATAAGCTTTTGATTGCCGGAAATGGCGGTAGTGCAGCTGAAAGTCAACACATGGCCGGAGAACTGATAGGGAAGTTTACCGAGTGGCACAAACCCCTTCCTGCCATCGCTCTTACAACAGATACCTCGGTTTTGACGGCTATGGGAAACGATGTAGGGTTTGAGTATGTATTTGAGAGACAGGTGCGGGCGTTGGGAAGGGCCGGAGATGTTCTTTTGTTAATTTCTACCAGCGGAAAGTCACTAAACCTGCTTAGGGCGGCGGATGTGGCAAGAGAGTTGGGAATGGAAGTAATTGAGTTACCGAGAAAAGGAAAAAACACTCCCCAGATTCAGGAAAAACAATTAGTGTTAATTCACAAAATTTGTGCTGAGATAGAAAGGAGTTTTTTATGATAGCCCTTGACTGGGACGGGGTTTTAATTGACCATCCTCCCAATATATCGTGGGAAGAAATCTTAACCTATCCCCCAATGGAAGGGGCGGTAAAGGTTATAAATTATATGTCAAGAAATGGGGCGGATTTTTATGTTTTAACCTCGAGGGATGACGATAAGCTGTTAGATATTCGTTTATGGATGGAAAAACACGGCTTCCCTCCAATGGAAGTAACAAACAAGAAAAAACATGCTTCACTATATATAGACGACAGGGCGGTTAGGTTTACCAATTGGGAGGACATATCAAAGTTAATAATGTAAAGGAGGGAAAATGAGGGCTTTAGTTTTAGCTGCCGGTAGGGGAGAAAGGCTTAGGCCTCTGACAGACAAAACACCCAAGCCGCTAATAGAGGTGGCAGGCAAGCCTGTCCTTGAGCATGTACTAGACCACTTAGCGGGTTATGGCATTACAGAGGTAATTGTAAATGTCCACTACAAAGCAGAACAGATAATAAAACGATTTGGGAATAGAGCATTATTCTCTTATGAGTCCGAACTTTTGGGAACAGCGGGGGCGATGAGAAAGGTTAAGGATTGGCTGGGCTGGGAGTTTTTGGTAGTTAATGGAGATACCTTGACAAATGTTGATTTAAATCAGTTTATAGGCAGGTTTGGTTTAGATTCGGAACAAGGTGGAGTATTTACCCTGGATACAGATGTTCACAATGGAGGAACATATATTTTTAACGGTTCGGTTTTTGAATACATTCCCAACGACAGGCCATATTCCCTCCATGAAGATTTGATTCCGTTTCTTAAGGCAACAGGTAAAGAAATTATGATTTATAAGCCGGAGGGTGTTTATTATTTTGATTGCGGCACGCCTGAGAAGCTAGAGAAGGCGAGAAAGTTTTATGAAAAAAAACTTAATAATCTGTCCAGCCTGTGAGGCACAGGGTTTTATTAATGTTTTGGCCGAACTCTTACCAAACGGAAAGATAGCAATAGAGAGGTTTCATTGTCCGGACAATACTAAAAGAACGATTGTTTCCGGAACTTCTTTTGCTATCAACTGCGGAAGGTGCGGAGAAACGGTATTTTTTAGAAAGGAGGTAGAAAGTGCGTATTTTTATTACGGGGAGCAGCGGGTTTATAGGCAGGAACCTAGTATCTGTCCTATCTCTCCACCAGCTTTGCTTTTACAAAAGAGGGGATGACATTAGGGAAGCAGTAAGAACGTTCAGTCCCGAAATAATCTATCATTTGGCTGGGGAAACTAGAGATGAAACGAAAATGTTTGAAAGCAATTTTGAGTTGACTAGAGATTTGGTTGAGGCGAGTAATGAAATACCTTATAGGGCATTTGTCTATCTGGGAAGTTCAAGCGAATATGGAATTAAAAATAAACCAATGAAAGAAAATGATGTTTGTAAGCCGGAAACGATATATGCCAAGACAAAGAATTTGGGAACGGAAAGTTGCCTGCTTGCTGGCTCTTTTTTGAAAAAGAACATTATTGTTTTAAGGCCGTTTTCGGTTTATGGAACGGGAGAAAAAGAAGAAAAATTCATTCCTACTGCCATTAAGGCCTGTCTAGAAGGCACGGAATTGGAGCTATGGGAGGGCAATCACGATTGGGTTCATGTTGATGATTTGGTAATTGCCTTACTCTCTTTCCCTTATAGAGAACTGTCAGGGGAAATTATAAACATAGGCACGGGGGTAATGACCAGTAATCTGCAAGTTGTTAGGTTAATTGAAAAGATAGTCGGCAAAAAGATAAAACTTAAAAAACACAAAGGAATGAGAAAAACCGATAGCAAGGTCTGGCTGGCGGATATATCCAAGGCCCTAGCTCTAGGCTGGAAGCCGACTGTTAGTTTAGAAGAAGGATTAAGGAGGAAAATTGAAGAACTTACAGCAACACGCTGAAAATATCAGAAGAACGATAATCGAACAGTCTTTTAAAGACCAGACTGGGCATGTTGGTTCGTGCTTGTCTTGTGTCGAGATTCTAACCGCTTTGTTTTTCAAGATTATGAAGAAGGGGGATATTTTTATTCTTTCACCTGGACACAAAGCGTTGGCACTTTACGCAACATTAAAAGAAAAGGGAATTATTAAAAAAATAAACGTTAAGAAGCTGGGCGGTCATCCGATTAGAAATCCCCAGGTTGGTATTCCAGTAAGTACTGGTTCTCTTGGTCATGGTTTAAGCCTGGGAATAGGCTTTGCTATCGCTAACCCGAAAAAGAAAGTTTATGTCTTGTTAAGTGACGGAGATATGGATGAAGGGTCAACCCTGGAGGCGATATATTTTATACAAGACAATAATATAAAGAATATTTTTGGGATTGTTGATTGTAATGGATGGTCGGCGTGTAAAGAAAAAAAACAAATTGCAACAATTGACCATGGTCATGACACAAAGGTATTGTCGAGACTCTTGGGAAGATATTATTTTGCTTTTATAAAGACAATTAAAGGCAAAGGCTTACCCCGCTTTGAAAACAAACTGGAAAGTCATTATAAGAAAGTAACAAAGGAGGATTATGAGGAACACCTTCGTAACAACCCTGCATGACTTAATGGCCAAAGATAAAAGGATTTGGCTTCTTACTGGAGATTTGGGTTTTGGAGTGCTGGATAAGATTAGGGACGATTATCCCGATAGGTTTATAAATTGCGGTGTGGCAGAGCAAAACATGGTCGGTATGGCTTGCGGTATGGCTCATTCCGGCCTTATCCCTTTTGTTTACAGCATAACCCCATTCCTTATTTATAGAGCATTTGAGTTTATCAGAAATGATGTGGACTATGACAAGGCGAATGTCAAGATTGTCGCAACCGGCAGAGATGATGAGTATAAAGATTTAGGGATGAGCCATTGTTCTATGGACGAAAAGCAGATTATGTCTTTGTTTCCAAACATCCTTTCATTTTGGCCTGAAACAAAGAAAGATGTAATAAAAACGGTTAAAGACATGGTAAGAATTAAAAGTCCTTGTTATGTGAATTTGAGCAGGTTTGGATGTAAAGGCTAGTGCTTATGGAGGGCGGGGTGTCACTAGCACCGCCCTCTATGGGAAAAGAAATACTTTTATATACCAGGGCAATATATGGTAATCCCGAAAAGGAAGCGGTCAATCGTGTTTTAACAAACGAATGGCTCTCAGGAGGGATTGAGACAACCCGCTTTGAAGAAGAGATTGCCGATTGGTGGGGAGTTAAACACGCCTTGTCTTGTAATTCAGGCTCAAGTGCCAACTTTATCGCCCTACAGTCCCTGGAATTACCTGAAGGAAGCGAGATTATTACTCCCGCCGGAGCAGCCTTTCCTACTACGATTTCTCCTATGGTATATCTTCACCATACCCCCGTTTTTGTTGATACGGACATTAAAACCTTATGTCTTAATTTGGATGAGGCCGAAGAAGCAATTACTGATAAAACAAAAGCGATTGTGTTTTCACACACCTTAGGGTTTATGCCCGACATGGAAAGGCTGATGGGTATCGCTGGCAGACACGGGTTGAGAGTGCTAGAAGACACTTGTGACGCAATGGGGAGCCAACAGAAGGGAAAAAAGGCGGGAACTTTTGGCGACATAGCCACCGTTTCTTTTTATCCAGCCCACCACATCACTACTGGAGGAGAAGGCGGAGCAATACTAACTAACAACACCAGTCTTTGGCGAAAGTGCCTATCTATAAGGGATTGGGGTCGGGATTGTTTCTGCCGAGCGGGATATGCTCAACCTGCCTGCAAAGACAGGTTGGCTAACCCGCCATTTGACCATAGGTATTACTACACAAGCTTAGGAATGAATTTAAAGTTGACAGAAATGCAGGCGGCTTTCGGAAGAGAACAGCTTAAGAGGGTAGACGAATTTATTGCTTTAAGAAAGAGAAATTACCGCATTTTGGCTGAAAGCATAGGCCGAGCAGTAAATGATGACATTTCACCCTTCGCCTTTCCGGTTATGGCCAAGGATAAAGAAAAGGCGATGGCCAGACTTGAGGAAATGGGAATACAGACCAGAACCTTGTTTGGAGGCAATATTTTAGCTCATCCTGCCTATCAAAATATATCAAAGCGTATCATAGGAGAATTGCCAGTGAGCAACAGGTTATTAAAGGAGGCTTTCTTTGTGGGGGTCGGCCCGCACTTAACAGTTAATAATATGGAATACATGGCTGAATGCCTAAAGGAGGTTTTATGAACGATAAGCTGGACAACACTTTATTACAGGGTAAGGCTATTTTAGAAGATGTCGGCCTGCCATATTTCCTGGTTGGCGGCACATTACTGGGAATTGTCAGAGAAGGGGGATTGCTTGCGCACGATAAGGATGTAGACGTGGCTTGCTTAGAAGAAGACCTAAACGAAAAGACAAGAAAAAAGATGATGAAATTCAAACAGTTTGGTGGTGTTTCTGATAGCAGGGGACATTATGCTTTTGCTTTTGATGAAGTTCCCTTTGACGTTTTTGTGATGAAAAAGATTGGCAATAGGCGGTGTTTTAATCAAAGCGGAGTTTTGGGTCTTTGGTGGCCAGAAGAAATGATTGAAAGGCCTTGGAGCGAGGTTGAGTATCGGGGAATTAAATGGAACGCCCCCAAAGATATTGATGGCTTTTTAACCCATATGTATGGCGATTGGCATGTTGAAGATAAGAACTTTCAATGGAATGCCAATTCTTTGAACTATCTGGAGGATATTCGATGATTGTTTATACTCAAGGCTCATTTGATATTATCCACTCCGGACACATGAACTTACTTGCCAAGTGCCGGTTATTGGCAGGTAGTGACGGTAAGGTAATTGTAGCCACTTTGTCTGATGAGGCTTACGAAAAATATCGTGGCTACATTCCTGCTAAGCCATATATTGAAAGAGCGAGACTTCTTGAGGATTGTAAGTATGTTGATTTGGTTATTGAAAGCGATAACGAAAATACAAAAGAAGAGATTGAGAAATATAAAGCTGACATTGTAGTTGTTGGTAGTGATTGGGCGGCAAAGAATATCTATAAGCAATATAAAATGTCGGAGGAGGAACTAAACAAAAAGTTAGTCTTTCATCCTTATACGACAGGAATTACTTCTACTATGATTAAAGAAAGGATAAGTAAAGGAAAATGTTAACTCATCAAATAATCTATTTTGAAAATGGTTTTAAAAAGACCATTATGAACATTACCGGAGTCAAAGACGGCGAGTTTTGTCATCTTAATTTATCAGACGGCAGAACAATTCTTATAAATCGGGACAAGGTAAATATGATTGAGATAATACCAAAGGATATGGCAGAGGCAACCTGGGGAACGCTGGCAAATAAGTATCACGCTAATTATCCGAAATGGGGAAAAGATGATTAAGCTAATGGCCGACAAGGTAGTAGTGAGAGGCCCAAATAGCGATGGTGGCTATAGTCTTACTTTTTATGTAGGCGAATACGAACAGGCCAAAGTAGCTGAAGTAATGAAAATACCCCAGATGACAGAGATAAAGCTTTTAATTGACAACGAAAATAAAAAGTGATAATCTAAACCTACCAGAAGATTTGGCTGGCACTTGCGTGAGAACGAAGACGCGAACTTAATAGTTCGCGTTTTTTAGTGGAAAAAAAATGAAAGCAAGGTATGCCAAGCCAACACCAAATCAAAAAGGTATTTACTCCAAAGTCGCCGAACACAGCGATGAAATTCTCGATGTCTTCTTTGAAGGACTTAAAAGCCGAAATGAAAACATTCGTTTTGGGGCGGCTAAGGCCTTGCTTAACAAACTTTTACCAGACCTTAGGGCCTCAGAAATAACAGGAAAAGATGGAGAACCTTTTACAGTCAACATCATCAGAGATTACTTATCCAAATCAGGAGTTGATGCCCCACCAGCTTCAAGTGCTGAAGGATCAGACGAGGTTCAAGACACTGGTGTGGCACAGGAGGGCGAGAAAGACCTCGACAGCGCTTGAGAAAGTCGCTTTAGAGGCTTTTAACCCGCACCTTAAAAATAAGGTCTATTGGGTTGTGTTTCCAACATACGCCGAGGCCAAAGACGCAGTTTGGAAAGACCCGAACATGCTTTTCAGGGTTATCCCTAAAGAGTTAGTGGCAAGGCAGAATGAGGTCGAACTAACTCTGTATTTACATGGAGGGTCGGTCATTTGTTTGAAAGGGGCAGACCACCCCGATACCCTAAGAGGCTCCGGCCCCTATGGGGTCGTTTTGGATGAATTTGCAACCATGAAGTACGAAGCCTGGGGAATTATCGAGCCTGTTTTGCGTGCCAACGGCGGATGGGCATGGTTTATAGGTACACCCAAGGGTAAGAACCATTTATATGACTTGTACAACAAGGGCCAAGGCAATAATTCCGAATGGAAGTCATGGCTGTTAAAAGCCAGCACTTCGGGCATTGTCTCGCCTGAACAGTTGCAGGAGGCCAGGCTGTCAATGAGGCAGGATTTGTACAACCAGGAATGGGAATGTGAGTTTTTGGAAGGAGCGGCCCAGGTATTCAGAGGAGTAAGGGGGGTAATGGACGCTAAGCCCCAGAAGCCTCTAGAAGGCCACTTATATGTCATGGGGGTGGATTTGGCTAAGGTTAAGGATTACACCGCCTTGGCCGTCTATGACCGTTCTACGAACTGCCAGGTGTATCAGGATAGATTTCAGACGATAGAATGGCCGTTTCAGAAAGCAAAGATTAAGGAGATAGCCCAACACTTTAATCACGCCTTAATAATGCTTGATGCCACCGGTTTAGGCGACCCCATAGCTGATGACTTGATTAGGGCAGGAGTGGCAGTTGAGCCGGTGAAGATTACTGAGCAGACAAAGAAAGACCTTATCGAAAAATTAAGCATCTGGATTGAGCAGAAAAAGTTCAAAATGCTCAACCTGGAAGAAAGCAGGTTTGAATTTGACAATTTTAGTTATGAGGTGGGGCCGACAGGAAAGATAAGATACGGCGCACCCGAAGGCTACCATGACGACATTGTGATTGCACATGCGCTCGCAGTCTGGTCATTGCAGCCTTTAATAAAAGTTAAATCTACCGAAGATTCTTTAATCAGAAGGGAATACTTACGGAGATTAGGAAGGATAAGTTCAGATGAACAACAACTTGGAGAACAAGAATGGGCTGAGTCCTGAGAAGTTAGACCAAGCCCTAGCAACAGCAGAAGATTTATTAACCAGAGCCCAAGTACCATTTTTAGTTTTAGGAGATACCCTGAAAGGGATTTTGAAAGAAGAATTATATGGCGAGGGAATTGAATTAGGGATAAGAGAAAGATATTTGACCAAGGATACTTTGGGAATGATGAAGCTAATCAGGCCCGACCTAAGAGTTGAGCCGGATTCGATTTATTTTGAGTATGAGGGAGTGCCTGTGGAGATTTTAATTATAAGGCGTAATTACAAGTGTCTGGAGAATCCCGATACCGTTTTTTACAAAGTTACTGAATATAAAACACCAAATCCATTAGTGGGGTATTTTCAAGCGAGGTATTTAATCAAATGACAGAAGCGATAATAGCATTTCTTTTAGTTTTTATTGCCGTTCAGGAGTATTTAAACCGCCAGGAGAGGAAGAAATTAATTGACGCTTACCTGGCTAAGAACTTAACCGAGCTTAAGCAGGCGGAGCAAATAGAAAAGGAAAAACCGAAAGAAAGCATTGCTGAAGTCCCTCCCGATTTTATTCCTTTTGATGAGGCGACAGATGAACAATTTAATTTAGCTATCAGAAAAGAGCTTGGACAAGAAACAATTGTGGATAAAGCAAAAGAAACATTTAAAAAGAATTTAAGGAGAGCAAATGGCTGACAGATTGCCTGAAAAAGATACCAGTTCAATCGAAACCAGGAACATGGGCCAGGAAATTGAACTAATGGTTCAAATGGCCGAAGGTTCAAGAAAGAATTTCGCCCGCCACTGGTATGACAATAACTTTTTTGATGAAGGCAGACACTTCAGGTTCATTTCACGAACCACGGGCCGAATTGTGGATTTATCAGATAAGGCCTCTTTATACACTCCCAAAAGAGCGATTCCCAAGGCTTCACGCCAGATTAGGGGAATGGCCAATTTAATTCTTTCACAAGATTTTATCCCCATTGTTAAACCTGAAAAAGTCAATCAATACAGCTATCCAGACCCAATGCTTCTACAGCAAGCCTTTGATGAGTCCAAAATGAGGGCAAAGAAGGTTGGAGCGTGGCTGACAAATGAATGGAAAGACCAGGATTTAGAGATAAAACTTGCCCTTATGGTTCTTAACACCATGAAGCACGGCATTTCGTATCTGCAAGTCTGGCCGGACGCTCTTGAAGAAAGAATCAGAACCCAGGTTTATGATGCATTTGATATTTATTTGGTTCCCAATTATTCGGAGATTTACGACTCTCCTTTTATTATTAAGGCTGTTCCCAAGACAGTGAGAGAACTAAAGGCAAATGAGAACTTTGACGAAGAGCAGTTGGTAAAGATAAGCCCTGATAATAAATACGCCTCAGATGAGATTAAACAAGCCTATCTGGCCTCAAAATACGGACTTGAAGGCAGAGTCTCAGATACTTCGGCCACTTTGATTGAAAAAGAAGCGTTTGTTAAGGAATATTTAAACGACAAAAACTGGAGCCGTGCCTCAAAGCAGGCTGATGAAACAGGGGCGATGGAAGGCAAAAGCAAGGGCGACCCGATTATCAGGCAAGTCTTTGTAGCGGGACAGGTTACCTTAAGAGACAAATATACTAATTTGCCGGATTATCCCTTTGTTGACCTGAGAATGGAACCGGGAGCAATTTATCAGACTCCCCAGATTGAAAGGTTTATTCCCGCCAACAAGTCATTGGATACGATTGCTTCAAGGATTGAAAGGTTCATTCACACAATGGACACCGGAGTTTGGTTAAAGAGAAAAGGGGAGAACTTTAAGATTAGCAATGTGGCTGGTGGCCTGGTGGCAGAATATGACACCGTTCCGCCTCAACAGATGCCGATTACCCAGCTTGGAAATGATGTGTATAACTTTGCCCAAATGCTTGAGTCCTACATTGAAGAGCAGGGAGTAACCACTTCTGCTTTAGGCCAGCTTCCTAAAGGAGTTAAAGCCTGGGGAGCGATTGAGTCCTTAAAAGCAAGCGAGTTTTCCAATTTGTTTATCAATATTAAACAGGTTAAAAAGACAATTCAAAGAATCAGCGAGAAGATGCTGGATATTGCCGATACTCACTTCTTATCACCCCAGACTGTCTATAACATGGAAGGCCAAGAGCCGGATTACTTTGATGTTATGGGACAAAAAGGAGTTGATGTTAGGACACAGATTGGCGAACCTCCTCAAGATGTTATTCCATTAAAGAAAGACTATAAGGTGGAAGTCGAGGTTGAATCAGGACTGGGCTACACCGATGAGGGCAAAAAGGGAAGGGCGATGGAGATTGCCACCTTTATGATTGAAATGGCCAAGCAGGGACTGGTAACTCCCGATGCGGCCAAACTGGTGGTTAATCGGCTGCTTGAGATTTATAAGTTCGGGCCAACGGCGGAAATAATGGAGGCAATGGATAATGTACCCCCCCAGACCCAGCAAATGCCGTTTACCCCAGAACAGCAGGAGGCAATGAAAGTAGCGTCTTTGGAGGTGTTTAAGGATACGGAAGAAGCCAGAAAGTCGGAATTTTTAGAGGTCATTAGGGATGTCCAAAAAGCAAAGGAGGAAGCATGAACGAAATAGCCTTTCTGGAATACACTTTTATTTTTAAGCCTTCAGAGGGTTTTGCTCATTTATATGAGTTTGAGCAGGCATTGGGACGCTTTTTTAGCGAAAGGGGATTGGAGGCTTTGATTTTAAAGCCGGTTGACGGTCAAAACTCAAGAAGAATTTTGTATTTAAGCAAAAAAGACCAGGTTAAACAAACCCCTAACCAACCAGGTAGGCCGAAATCTGCCAAGGGAATTATCAGGGAAATGTCAAGCCGCCCGCTTCGCAAATCTGCAGGGGAATATGACAAGAAAAGGTTAAATTTAGACAAACCTTTAAAGAGGATTAAATAATATGGCACAAATAGTTGATTCATATAGTGAGAGTAATCAAGATACTTACTATGTCCGATTCGAAACATATCCGAGAGTGTCTCAGTCTTTTACGGCAAATGGTGGGACATTAAATAGTTGTGA
>Ga0265297_10009930_pt1 | contig 12132 bp, 18 predicted proteins | sample Munlanlwell13791_FD_192502 | JGI IMG/M metagenome (GOLD analysis project Ga0265297, IMG submission 192502) | Leachate microbial communities from a municipal landfill in Southern Ontario, Canada - Leachate well 137-91 | ecosystem: Engineered > Solid waste > Landfill > Unclassified | place...
CTGCTCCCGTAGTGTAGCGGCCAATCATGAAGCCCTCTCGAGGCTTCGACTCGGGTTCAAATCCCGACGGGAGCATCCAGTTACTTTTTCTTCAGGAGAAATGTTTAAATAGTTTCATGCATATACATATATACATGCATTTGCATGAGATGATGTACTATGGTGAGAATGACGTTTTCAATTTCAGATGATCTGAAGAAAAAACTTGATTCCAAATCAGATATCAACTGGCCTGAAGTATTAAAAGAAGGGCTGAAAAGAAGATTGGAGCTCTTAGAACAATTACATGCAAAAGGAGAATTATAACATGGCCTGCATTACAATATCCGTTGATAAAACATTTAAAGAAAGACTCTCTCGGTTCTCTTGGATAAACTGGTCTGAAATTGGCAGAGAAGAACTCTATAAACGATATCTTTTTGAAAAATATATGAAAACAGGGGAACTAACAAAGGATGAAGAAAAGTTCTGCGAACAGATAGATTGGCATCCTGTTGATGAACTCCCGATAAAAAAAGAGTTTGTGAAAAAGATAGGTGAGATACGAAAAGGTGCACACTCCAAACCAATAAAACCTGATCAATTAAAACAATGGTTTAAGGAGCTATGAGCTACCACATTATTATCTCTGATGACCTAAGGAAAGCATTGGTTATTTTGAAAAGAAAAGATAAAACGATGTTTCAAATGGTTGAAAAGAAAATAGTACAAATCGCTTCTTTAGATTCTGTGTCAATTCAGCATTTCAAAAACCTTCGTAGTCCACTGAGTGACTTCAAACGTGTCCATCTGGGCAGCTATGTTCTTTTATTCCATGTTCAAGCGAACAACATCATTTTCGATGCGTTTGAACATCACGATAAAATTTATCAACGAAGACGATAAAGAACTAATTGATTCGTTATTATTAACCTATAAAATTGTAAATCAGCGGTTTTTAATCTATATAAAAAAATCATGAGCCGTTAAGACAATTATGATTCTAGTCTCTACTACGGAGCATTGAACCCCTAGCAATCATTCCCCTCAGAGGATTTTCTGCCAGATCTTCACTTCCCCCACCCCGGGGAGCATTGAAATCTTGGCACGTATTCCCGACGGGAGCATACCTCTTTCTTTTTACAATACTATTTAACGATTCTTTTTATTGTTCATCTTTATGGTAGAAAGAAAGCAACGCAACCCGCTGACGGTCTTGTTCATAGAGATATGAAAGTCTAAAGGGAGAAATATACAATTTTCGGGTTCCTTTTCGTCCGAATCTCATGGATTTGCCTATTTCAGGGTTTTCTACAATTTTTGAAATCTGCAGTTTTATCCGTTTTTTCAACCCTTGATTTTTAATTTTTCTTATTTGCTTTTCGAACGAGGGATGGTACGATACCGTTACCATTTCTCCAGCTCTTTTAGAAACTCTTTTGCGGATTTCTGTTTGAACTGTCCCCGATCGTACTTCTTCAGTATCTTTTCGGTTCTTAAGGCAAAGGCGAGATCTTCTTTAAATTTTTTATCTATATCAGTTAGTCTTTGGAGGATGACTTGATCTTTTTTTTTAATGATAAGGAGTTCTTCGCCCTGAGCAAAGCTTTTCCGTAGATGGGCGGGTATGACGATTTGTCCTTTCGAGCTTATTTTTGTTAATGCAATTTCAACCATTCTTTATCAATGTAAGTTATGTCTTACATATTATTTATAGTTTCCTACCCCTGAGTATTTATGGGGCATTGAACATTTAGGAAGTAATCCTCCCGGGGGATTTTATATCAAACCTTCACTTCCGCCCCCTTGGGCTACCGAAGTATTTACACGTAATCCCAATAAGCGCATAATATTATTTTAAATGTTATATAAAAATAATTGAACTTGTATTTACTGGTAGAATTTAGTTCAAATCCGTCCCCTGCATAATTTTAATTTATACTAAATATTTTTTTTCTTATTTGTACAAAAAGATGATAATTTAGGTAATTGTGAGGAATTTGTCTAATTTTTTTAAAGGAAAATTTAAATAGTATATATTACATATATCTAACATAATGTTAGAAATAAAAAATAAAGAGTTAGAGATAACACATAAAAAGTTATCACTAACACATGAACATGAGCGGTGAAAAAATATGAAAGGAAAAAAAGAAATTATTGTAGCAACTGTAGTTGTTGCTGGAGTGTTGTTGACCCTATTTTTTTATCTAATGGGTACAGGAGAAATCGAATTGAATCAAATCGGACTCGTCGGTATAGCCATAGTACTCGTTGGTTTAGCGATGTACATCATATGGGATAAAATAAGGAATGTACAGAAAGGGTTACCAGGAAAAGATGAACGGACAATATCCATGAGCCATAAAGCAGGATATTACGGATTTATTGCAGCAATCTGGAGCGCTGTTTTTACCCCGCTATTCTTCGACGTCTCATCCGGATATGAACTTAAAGGAGGGGATGTTACCGCAATTGTGGTCCTTGTCTCAGGATTTGTTTTCGTTGTATCGTATCTATATCTCTATTGGAAAGGGAAGTAAGTATGAAAACACACATCAAAGAACTCAGAGCACGCTATGACCTCACCCAAGAGGATCTTGCAAAAAAGATAGGAGTCCGACGAGAAACAATTCTTTTTATCGAAAAGGGTAACTACAATCCATCACTTAAATTAGCACATGACATTGCCAAAGCCTTGCAGACAACCATTGATGATTTGTTTATTTTTGAAGATGAATAACATAAGGTAGAAATCAAAAATGACAAAAGAAAAAGTTGTAAATTCAAAGCGGACTGATTTCCATAAACTCAATAATATTGTTTTCATTGCAAGCGCAATTATTTTTAACATTAGTGTCAGTGGTGTATATCTTGCTTCAAAATTTGATAACAAGGTTCTCCTACAAACCTTTGGTGCGATTGTCGTTTTAATGTCAATCCCATTTACTATTTCCCTCATAGGATATCTAAAGAAAAAAGCAGAAAAAAAGATAATCATCTCGCTGGTCATTATTCTCTTGTATCTCGTTCTGGAAATAGTATTGGATTACATCCTCAAAATTCCATTCAGAGATATTTTAGTGTTGCATGTATTCTACATAATCGTCTTTTATGCTGCTGCCTTTAGTATGATAGGTGTTTCCTTCAATATTAATAGAAAAATGGGTTTTATTGTCTTAATAACCTTCTGGATATTGATTGGATGTTTGATTTATATGTATCTTGGTTAAATAAATATATGCTGATTTGGTTCAAAAACCAAATTTTATTTTTACTAGCAAATTCGTGTTCCCATCCCGACGGGAGCATCTCTTTTATTTTATTTCATAACAATGTTCTTAAATTCATGGGCAATGTCTTCGGGTGGTGAGAGGCTATGACGAATAAGACACTCGTCGCCTATTTTACGAAAGGCGGGGCTACCGAGGAATATGCCAAGATTATTGTAGAGACGCTCACAACCAGCGGACTTGCAGTGGAGATACGAAATCTTGCGTCTGGCATTCCTGATGTTTCAGCATATGATACTGTGGTTCTTGGTACTGGTGTTAGGATGTTTACCGTGTATCGGCGCTGGAGGAAAGTCCTGAGGCAAAAAGCGCTCCGTGACAAACGTTTGTTCATATTCCTATCAAGTGGAACGGCGATAAAAGAACCGGATAAGGCGGTTGAAAAATTCTTACAGCCATTGATGAGCAAGTATGGTCTTAAACCCGCTTCTTTGGTTTCGTTTCCTGGGAAGGTACCCGAGAAGTGGGCGAAGCTCGATGGCGAAAAAGAGACGATGAGACCTGAGAAGGCTAAGGAATGGGCTCAGCAGCTTGCTCGTATGTTGTAGAATGAATACACCTACGTACAATAGTAAAACCAGTAATTTACTGGAAAATTCGTAGCTCCGACCAGACCAGTTGTTATTGTGAAGAAGAGAAACCTCTAGGAATAGTTTTTCTGTATTTTATGATTTCCTTTGAATCATAAAAATCATTGTTCAAGTTTCGCATGGATTAATGAGAATGAAAGGAGGTGTTTTTCTTACCAGAACAGTCTCTCTATTGACCGATATCCGATGAGAGCATGCGGCGGACTTCCTCAGCGCATCCTCTCACGTCTTCTCCCTTTACTCGTCGTACTTGTGGTTCAAGGACGGGACCGGGTCGATCGCAGACCGGACAATGTTTCAGGATTTTCACCTCATCCCCGGTGACAATGAAGCTCGGGTGACTCGTTGATATGCCATCCAGGAACCCAAAGCGACCCCATTCGCCATCGGCGACCGGTTTGTTTTCTGCATCAAGGACCAGGGGTTTATAATGCGCATAGGGAATGTGAAGATAATGCCCTTCGGGGCAGTGAATCATCCAGCCGTTGCCTTCGACCATGCTGTACACATCCAACACGAATTTCCCTGGTATCCCAAGGACGTTTTTGATTTCCTTCCTGAACTCCTCATGGGTCATATTGCGTATCCCTTTCCAGCCCCCACCGTTTGCGATTCCGCCACGTTCGCCAAAATCAAAACTTTTTCCCTCGCGTTTCAGCTTCTCCATCACCGAATACAGAATATAGGGTGCTCCCAGGAGCGTGATGGTGTCGTGTGCTTTGTCGTGTTTTTCCAACCAGGCGATGATATTGTCAATCATTTTCTTTGCTTGTCTATAGGACAAATACCGGATGATGCTGCTTTTTAATCCTTTTCGATGTCCCATGGTGATTTGAACAAGCTCCGTGGTGACTTCACGGTCGATTGCAGAGGTGACGTCTTTCACCGCATCATAGTACACCTCAAGAGCTTTTCCAGCGAAAATGAAGTTTTTCTTTGGGTGTGGCATCAGGAGATATCCATAAGAGTCATATTTCCAAAGGGGGTATGCCATGGTGATAACGGTTTTTGCTAACGCGTATTCCGCGTTGAGAAATGTTTGTTGATTTCGAGGAATGAAGGTATATCTCCCTCCAGTACCACTGCTGTAGGAGACGATGACTCCTGCTTCATAAAAAGCCTTGATGACATCATCATAGGTTGGTTTATTCTGTTTGATGGTGATGTGAGGGAGTTTTCCGGTATAGATGTTCGCCAGCCATACTGCGAAATCTTTGCCTGCTGGATAGTCTTTGAAAAATTTATCAGGGATGAGCGGTATTTTCATGAGGTCCTGGTTTGTTTTGATATCCTCTGGTGTGATGGCGTGTTGTTTGCAGAATCGGTGATAAAACGTATTGTTGTTGTAATGATGAAGAAACGCCTGTTTAATGCAGGAGAATTGGAGTTTTTCTGCTTCAGGGAGTGGAATTCGAAAAATATCTTTTGGTTTGACGAGCGCATCATGCAAGGGAGTGTGTGGTTGTGGTAAGTAATTTTTAAGTTGATTATCAAGAGTAGCGATGTAGGTATTGAAATCAATCATCGTGTCTTCACCATGAATTACTCCTAATCACATGAGTGTTTATGTAGATATCTTCGTCTCATTTTCCTGGTTCATTGGTACTGATTTCATGCGCAGGTACCCCTGCGTAGATCTTCCCGGTGCTGAGGATTTGGTCTTTGAGGACAAGGCTTTTTGCACCGACCACCACGTTATCCTCAATGATGACTCCAGGCATAAGGAAGCAATCACCGCCGATGAGGCAGTTCTTGCCTATCGTTATTTTCTTGATGATGAGACGGCCTTCTCCGAGGTGAGCTGTGAGAAGGCAGCGGCCTCCAATGGTGGTATTATCCCCGATTTCTATGACGTAGGGATCAAAGATCCATTCGCCTCCCCCAAGCACGACATTTTTTCCAATTTTGCATCCTATCATTTTAAGAAACAAGGATTTCACGGGGGGTAGATTCAAAAAATCTATTACCTTATATGTTGGGAAATATAAGGCGTAGCTTAAGATGAATTTCGTTGATATTTTATCCTTTATCGTTGATTGATACTCACCTTCCTCATATCGTACACGGAATAGTCGGATAAAAAGTACTGAGGAGATTATCATGGAGAACACAAGAAGAAGATATGAGAACGCGACCGAGATGCTGAAGAGAAAAATATGAGGAAAATAACTAAAATTGAGGAGTTTTATAACCTGGAGTAAAAAAACAATGGGTATAAAAAATGCGCAACTATAGCAGAGCAGTGCCGCTATTAGTAAGAGAAAAATTCGACGTATGCTAATGAATGAAAAATCAATTTTTTTTTCAGACCGATCGTATTTCATAGCTGTCTCATGCGACAATATGGGTTTTGGATTATATGAAATTATACATCCAGGTCTTCTTGTTCCGAGATGTTGACTGGATGGTTTTTCAGTCTGCACTATTTGCTGTTGGGTTTACTGATGAAAACTCTTCGAAGATATCAACGGCGGGTTTCGCGTTTCCGAAGAAGGTAAATAAACAAAATGAAACCCAGATGAGACGATGAAATTCAGGGCTGAAGTAAAAGGTTCCTGCGATAAACGAATGGTTATCTGCCCATGAAAGAAAATCTCGTAACCATGCCTTCTGACCTTGTTTCGTTAAGGGAAATCCATCTACCGCATGATTGAAGGAGGAAAACGGTCCGAGAATCAGGCTTGTACTTGGGTATGCATATTCTGAGATGATCAGTGGTCTATCAAAGGTGTCCGCGAGTCTTTCAGTCGTCTGTCGGAATAACGCTTGAGAGAGGGTGCCGTTTCCAATTCCCTGATAAGCAAGGGTGATATTGAAAATCCCTGAGGAGGGATAAAACGAGAGGCCAAGGTAATCGAGAGGAACCTCGTGTTCCAGCATCGTTGCGAAAAACACAGCAGAAAAATTATAGTCCCACCAGTGCGCGATATGAAGAATGAACGCTGCGGTGGGGTCGACAGAGCGAACGCCTTCCATACCTGCTTTGAGGAGAGAGGCAGCCTGCATCCAAGTCGTATTTCTCATCCAGGAGATATTCTCTCGTTTTGTGAGATTCTGTTCGAAGATTCCACAGAATCCATAGTCGATCTCATTCCCGATCTCGTAGAGGTCTGCATCAATACCGTTATTCAGAAGAGTATGAGTCGTGTTTTTGGTGTAGTTTCGAATGATGTCTGCTTTTGATTCAAGAGAGAGATTCGAAAAGTCATACAAGGTGTTCCATGGTTCTGGCGCTGGTTGCTTTCCAATGTCTGACCAGTCACTACTCATGAAAAGAGTCACCGAGCATTTCATGCCTTGTTCTTGTACGAGTGTTGCAGTGTTCATCGCATAGGGTAAACTATCCGGTCCATCTTCTTTGACAAAGACTCGGAGCCTGAAATAATTAATTCCTTTCTCGTGAAAAAATGGGTACACCTCGATTTTCTTGAAATGGTACCGCCAGGGGAACAAGAAATTCTGCATGCTGGTGACGTAGTTTGCGTCAATCCCGAGCATTTTTTCTTCAAAAAGCGATGGTTGCATATTTTCTTTTTCAATGATGCTGCTGAATACCTGACCACTGCTACCGAGAACGAAAAGTAGCAGGATGAGGAGGATCAAAGGTTTCTTCATAGGCGTTTCTTCTTGCGAGAAGGAGTTCTTTTCCCATACGTACAAAAGGCCCATGATTTTAATAATATTTCTATTCTCCTATAAAAACTACCTTTGTTTGGATTCATTCGCTCGAGAACAGAGAATCATGTTTTGCGAGAATAATAATACACAACAAGGGCATTAAGGAGCAACATTGTTCCGACAATGCCAATCGGCATCAAACGAAAACCACCAGAGACCTCGGTGCCGTACAGCAAGAGGTACACATAGACGACAAGCGCAGCATAGATAGGGATGGCTGATACGAAAAATCGTGTTCTGAATATCCGAATATCACGCTTGTTCTTTCGGTAGACAAAATAATAGGTGATGGATAAGCAGATCATTCCGACCCAGAGGATGCCAAGGCTAATGAGCGGGGTGTTGAACAAGACAAGTGTGATGTACCAGACCAACAGCAAGCAGACGGTGACGATGACTGAGACGACGTCCTCTTTTTGAACATCCATTGAACCGAACAGAAGCATCATGCGATTCCTAGATACAATCAGACGGTTATATAGTGATATCCTTGATCTTACTCAGGGATCGAAATGCTGCAGAAAATGAACGAGGTTCAAACCCATGATCTTCTGGATCTCCTGAGGATGAAACCCTCGTTCTGTTAATCTATCTATCAAGGTAGGATAACAGGAAACATCAGTCAAATCAGACGGGGTGGAGGTGATTCCATCAAAATCACTTCCCAGTCCAACGCAATCAATCCCCCCGACATCAGCGATATGAACGATATGATCGACGACCGCACTTCCATCGACACTCGCAGAGCCTTCAACATATTTTTTGAAGAGATCGGATTCTGCCTTGCTGACGAAATCAGGGTCCTCGCGTTTCCTTTGGAGGATTTCTTGATGGTGGCGTTCGTATTTTTCAACGTTTTTACTGACCTGGTTAAAGATGGATTTCTTCAGGAAGGCTGGGAAAAAATTCACCCCAATGTAACCGTTCCTTCCTGCGATTTCTTGTATAAGATCATCAGGTAAGTTCCGAGGGATGCCGCATAAGGCTCGCGCATTCGAATGAGATGCCATGAAAGGAGCTGAGGTCACCTCAAGGACGTCCTCGACGGTTTTATCTGAGACGTGAGAGACATCGATAACCATATGAAGTGCTTCCATACGGGTGACGATCTGTTTCCCAAGCGCATTCAACCCGTCCCATCGCGGAGGTTCCCCAGAGGAATCAGCCCAGTCCGTGTTTTTGGAATGCGTCAGTGTCATACTCCGGACCCCTAGCGAAGAAAAGAGCTCGAGGATCTCGACGGAGTTTTCGATGATATGTCCTCCTTCGAGAGACAGCCAGCAGGCGAGGCGGTTGTCTCGCATGGCAGCGTTCATCTCCGCAGTCGAGGTGACTTTCCGGCCGTATCCTGGTAAGAATACCTTCTTCTCCAACGTCTGATATAGCAACAATGCTTTCTTTAGTGATCGATGTGGAGCGTACACAGGATTGACGTACAGTGCGAATATCTGTGCTTTCAACCCACCGCTCCGGCTTTTGGGCAGATCAAGATGACCTTGAGTTGTTTTACTAAAATCTACGGTTGTATCAAAGAGATTATACACCGTGTCACAGTGCGCATCAAAAATCAGAAGATCCTTGGGATTTTTTATATCTGGTTTCTTCATCATGTTCACTCCGTTGTGAAAAGAAATGCGTTGTCTTATATGATATGGACTTTGAGGATTAATACCTGATTGATTTTTTCCCCCTAATCAAACTGTACATTGGGAAGAGAACCTCTGAGGGGCAGGTTCTCCATGCCGTCTTGGTTGAAGCGGTGGTATTTCTGCAAGAACGATAGACAGGTAGGGACATGCCCTCTTCTCAGTCCAACAAAAATAGTGACCGAGACATTTTATACCAAATTGAAGATATCATTCTTCATGAACGAACATGAGTTTAAAATCACGACGCAGGATGAATTTTTATCACTCCTCGGGAAGGCGTTTTGGTTAGAGACGCAATTTGAAAACATGATGCAGTGGCAAGCGTATATGTCGATAAAAAATGATACCTACAGAAACGCGTTATTTATTCTTTCTCATGATTCAGAAAAACATAAACAGCTGATTCTGAAAATCATTGCGAATTTCGAAGGGGTCAGCGCGAAAATACTGGAAGAACATGCAGGGATGCAGCAAAAAGAATTCGATATGAAGGGAAAATGGGACGAGGAAATCATTACTGAATTGTTAAAAAACGAGTACCTCGCGTTGGATATCTATACGAAGCTCTATCTGCATACAGACAAAGGCTTCCTCAAAAAGATATGGAAGGGAGAGCACCCGGAGGAGTTTTTTTCACACCTGGAATTCCTGATGAAAGAGGAAAAGAAACATATCAATATCCTGACCCCGCTTGCAGGAAGACTCGAACGGATATTATAACAAAAAGGTCTACTGCGCAGTATTTTGTACTCAGAAGTAAAAAAAAAGGAAAAAAATGAGAGGGTAGGGTGAGACTAGAGTATCCCTAATACCCCTAGTATTCCTACGATTAAGACAATAATTCCAATGATTCCTTGGAATCCACCTAACCACTTCGCCATTTTTTCTAAGGATTTTCCGATTCCAGGTATTGCCGGTAAAATCCCAACAATCATAATAAAACCTGCGATAATCGCTACAATGCCTTGGAGGGAGCCCCATTCCCCGACCCAGAAGACATAGATGATAATGATAATACCTATGATGGTATCAAAGGTGCCTAACCATTTTGCGAATTTCGCAATGTATTTTCCCATGTAGGGGATCGCCTCGAGAAATCCCACACAGAGTATCAAACCTGCGATAACATTTAACCATTCTATCATTTTTTTCTCACCACCTTTACCTATATTTTTTAACTAAAATCAAGTGTTTGTTTATATATATTTCTGTTTTTATCGATTTTTATCAGGGTTGTAATCGCATTCTACTCCTGTAAAAACATGTCAAAATGATATTGTCGAGACGAAGAGAGATTCAATTTATAATCTGAACTCAGGACTGTTCTGAAACAACTCAAGATACAGCTTCATAAACAGTTCCACATACCCTCTCGCAGCAGGTGTCGTTGTATACAGGACTTTATCTTTCTCTATGGTTTTCCCAAGATAGCCTTTGGATTCCAGAAATTCAACATGCTCTTGGCCAATCTTGGAGTTCAGGTTACATCGCTGAATGATCTGGGTGATTAACCGCGGTGTTTTACAATAGGTCAGAATCTCCCAGTATATCTCATACTGTGTCCGTCGGGTGTTCACAAGGGTTCCTCCATGAAGGAGAGGATCTTCTTTTCCACATCATCACTGTGCATCAGCCGTTCATCCCAGCACATCGCATACTTATGAAAAGAGGAGGGGAGGAAGAAGCCTACCGCCCCCATGACAACGCTGACAAGGATTCCTCCGACAGCAGGGGCGAACGCAACAGAGCCGGCATTGAGATTCTGGACCAACATGACGGCCTGAATAAGTGCATTGGCAAAGAAGCAGACTCCTGCGATTTTACTGACGAGAATCATGCGTCGTATCTGAGGTTTTTTCTCGCGGTACAGACCGATGAGTTTGACGACGCGTTCGGTAAGCTTCTCACGCGATGGAGCCAGTTCACTATTCTTTTCTTCTTGTATTTCCTCAAATTTGCTCAGAACTTCAGCAGACGAAATAAGGAACCAAAACGCCAAACCGGCTACCACGAGACTGATGCCGATGTTCGAGAACAAATTCAGCAGTGTTGTTGGATCAGTCGTCTTCAACGCTAGTGCGTTCACCGTCAGAGCAGAAATCGCCAACGCAAGTGCGATCCCTCCAAAGGCGATGCTCATTACATTGAGCGCCATAAAGTGTTTCATTTCTTTTTTTATTTTCGTTTCAGTCGCTTTGAGTTCTACATTCATTTCCATTTTTTTATCACCAATATTTCTTATAGCATCCGGTTCATTAGAGGTTTCCGAAACATTGTTCCATATGATCGTTCCAGTGTCATAAAAAGCACTGTAAAGGCAAGAAACAGAAGAATTCCATATAGTTTTTATGGTGATGCTGGAGAAAATCTTTGTTTCAACAGCGAAAACACCGACCAGGTAAAAAGGATCACCCCTGCAGCCATGAGCGAAAGAAACATCATGACCAGGATCGTATACGTGATTTGTGACACACAGCTACAGAGAATCGTTGCACCTACTACCAGGAGAGAAAAAATTCCTAGATCCTTAGGGGAAAAAATCGTTCTCTTTTGTAGAATGCTCATCGGGGTGAATCGATCGACCCAGAGCAGGCTGAGAGTAACCACATACCACAGGAAAATCAACACATATGGAAGAACCATGCGTGGAAGACGTTCAGGGAAAATGACTGCGGTTGTGACCCCGTACAGAATTATCAGATAAAACAAGAGGAAGGCCAATCCTTTTTTCCCAAGCACCAGTGACTGCAGACTCTTTCCTCTCGAAACATAATGCAACACGGCAACAATCAGAAGAGAACCACCCATGGAACCGACAGACCGAAGCAGCTCATAGTTGGCTCCGTTGCTCTGGAAGCTGGCACCCATCACAATCAGGAGTATCACAAGAAGAAGTGTCTTCCAGTTTTTTTGTAAGAACCATTCATGACCTGGGAGAATATC
>Ga0265297_10009931_pt1 | contig 12132 bp, 19 predicted proteins | sample Munlanlwell13791_FD_192502 | JGI IMG/M metagenome (GOLD analysis project Ga0265297, IMG submission 192502) | Leachate microbial communities from a municipal landfill in Southern Ontario, Canada - Leachate well 137-91 | ecosystem: Engineered > Solid waste > Landfill > Unclassified | place...
GTATAATGACCCTGGCCCTGGGTGGGTCGAGAGCCACAACAGCGCGGAGGTCGTATGCGAACGATGGAAGTGGTTTTTCAGGATGATGCTACAGCGAGGTGATATAGTATGATTTTGGTTACAGGTGGTGCAGGATTTGTTGGTCGTTATGTGGTCGATCAATTGGTACAGAATGGTGAAGATGTGCTCGCGTTGGTGCATGACGCCCATGGAATGGAGTACTACTCGTCTCTGGATATTCCTGTTTACTCGACAGATATCTCCACTCCACTGGATGCGTTGGCTGATTGGTACAAATCTGCCGATGCCATAGTCCACACCGCCGGTCTTCTCAGTATAGATTCTCCACGATGGTCATCTGAAGACTATTTCGACGTCAACATAAAAGGCATGTACAACGTTCTTGAGTACGCTCGTCGCGTTGGCTGCAAGAAAGTCGTTAACATCGCGACTCACTCCGATACCAGCCGGTGCAACGAGAAGGTCATCTACGAGGATACCCCAATCTGTTATGGCGGGGGGGATTCTGGGAGACCCGGTACGATCGCTTACATCACGTCCAAAATCGCTGCTATGAACATGCTCAACGCGTACGCACTTGAGTATGGAATGCAAGGAATCTCACTTCGGCTTCCTGGAATCCGTGGCTATGGATCACGAGACACGTTCTACAATTGCGTGTTCCACCAGTTCATCCAGAAGGCTCTCAAGGGTGAACCGATTCCTATTTGGGGCAAGCACGAGACGTATCGCGATCTCGTCTACATCAAGGACGTCGTCCAGGCCGTCGTGTGTTCACTCAAAAGCGACTCTGCGAATGGGCTGTACAACATCGGGTCTGGCTCCGGTCTGACCATACTCGAAGAGGCTCAGCACATTATCGACGTGTTCTGCGAACCTGGTGAGGTCTCTGACATCGAGTTTCATCCCGAGATCGACGAGGTCCGCAAGAATAGCTGGATATTCAGCATATCCAAAGCGAAACGTGAGCTCGGTTACTTCCCGCGTTACTCGTATCGTGAAGGTCTCGAAGACTTCAAGAAAGAGATGGAGCTGAACAGGTTTGATGGGCTGCAGGGGATTGAGTCAACTACCCCACCCTAAAGGGAGGGGATTGTAGTTCCGGTTAAACTGGACTACATTTGGCCGGTTGACTTTGGCTCCGTAAAGCCTCATGGGGGGAGACCCCCAGCGACCTACCTCGGAAAGTGCCCTCAGATACGGATGTCAGACCAGGGATTACTCCCACCTTGCCTCCCGAGGCATTTTGGGTTCTGGTTCGAAACTCAGGACGTCCGGGACTTGAAGCCGTGTCTGCCGCCGTATAGCGGCGAGTGCCCTGACCTCTTGCGAGGTGCCCAGACGGAGCATAGCTCTTGAGTAATTAGGTGATAGACTTGACTAGATATATGTGTATCGGTAACCGAAACAGCTGGCGGGGCACGCTCCTCCCCACCCTGAAGGGTGGGGTCTCCGCTGCCCCTGCGCCCCGAGGTTAAGATGATCACGACACTTCGCGAGTCCGATGCAATGCATGGTGTGTTGGTTCCGCCACAGATGATGAAGTACTGGGCGGACATCATCGATGCGCCCACGTACGTTGTTTCTGATGACCACAACCAGATCAACTTCGCGATAATGGAGTTCAGTTTCGGGAAATTCGCTGTCGGTATGCCGTATATGGGATATGGGTGTATGCCCGACAGATACATACCACATCTTTTGGACGAAATGGAAGACATTGCTCGTGCTGAAGGGTGTCTCGCTATGTCTGTTGGCACCCACCCTCTGTCCGTTCAACCACATCATACATATCCTGGTTTCTATACACAGGACAATTTCTGCCAGATCTCGGAGCTTGATGTCCACCCGGTTAAGAAGCTTAGTCACCATCGGCGAATGGCGTTCCAGAATGAGATATCTAAGCTGCCCGAGGAGTATTTCATTGACACCTCCCCTTCCGCGGCGGTGTTCGACCAGTGGTTGGATGTGTACAAGTCGCGATGCGCTGACCAGGGCGCAACTCCGTTTCCCGATTGGTTCTTCGTGAATTACTACATCACGTCCGGGTTCTCTGATATCGAGTTCTGGGTTGTTCGCAGCCGAGATGAAGTTCTTGGTGGCGCGTTCATCGCGATTGGGGAAGGAATCGCTGACTATGGCACCAGCGCATTCACCACGGCAAGCCGGAAGTACAACCCAACCACCCATCTTTTGGATGCGTTGTTCACTCATCTCATTGGTAGAGGTATCAAGTATTTCAATTGGCAGTCGTCTAAGTCTCGTAACGATGGCACGTATCTGTACAAGCGTCGCTGGGGTGCGGAGGAATATAACCATTGTTACCTTTCTAAACCCCTAGTGGATATTGACGAGATAACCAGTATTCCGCTTGAAACGGTCAAGGAAGAGGCCAATGGATGCTACATTTTGCCGTATGGGGTGTGGGGCTGATATGCGTCGTTTGAATATTGACCCTTGTTGGTTGCGCGAGCAGTACTGTGGTAACTTTCGTACGTTTGCCGACATTGCGGCAGAAATTGGGTGCTCACACATCTGATTCCCGGTGGTTTGATGACAGTATTAATTTCGTTTGATCAGGATTGGGCGCCTGACTATATGATGACCCCAATCATCGACGACTTGATCCGGTGTAACCTGAAGTCCACGTGGTTCGTTACCAACGATAGCCCAGCCGTCCAACGTATGATCGACATGCCTTACCTGTTCGAGGTTGGGATCCATCCTAACTTCCTTCCAGATTCGACCCAGGGTCGCGACATGTCCGAGATCATGAACAACCTGTTGTCCATCGTTCCAAACGCGAAGTGTGTCCGTACACACCGGGCTTACCAGCATCATACCCTTTTGGCTATCATCGCTGATTATGGACTTGAAGTCGATTCGTCTATCTATCTCGGTGAGATGCAGCACATCAGACCGTTCGATGTTTGGTACGACGATATACATCATCTTACCAGGATCCCGTATTTCTGGAGCGAGGAAAGTGAACTGCATAAGCCTCGTCCGTTCTTTAACCCCGATTGGGGCGGATGTGGTCTAAAAGTGCTTGCGTTCCACCCGGTCCACGTGTTTTTGAACTCTTGCACGTTCCGTGGTTATCGCGTTCTTCGAAGGAATGGTCTAAATCGCACCGATGAGTTAGGTGCACGTGAATGTATCGAGTCATGGTTCGGCACTAGGAGGTTTTATGAACACGCGCTCGAAATTGCAGCTAACAAAACTCTTCTGGAAATCGCGCTTGAAAAAAAAGATTCGTAGATTCCGTGAAAAGCTCACGGAATCGTTCCGGTTTCGGTGATGTCCCTGTAGTACAGCTTGTACGTCTTGGGTCCGTGTGATCCAGAGCCTGCCGTGTCCTGCCGGAACCACTTGTCGTGCGTGACGAACTCGTCGACCTTCATTGGTGTTACCAACGCGATAGTCGTGCTGTGGGTTTCCAGGTATAGCCCGTCGTTGCTGGTGTTCGTCGCTGTGGTGTCACTCTTTATGTAGATGATTGGCGGGAACGCATCGGGCAGTTCCTGCCAGTATCCCGCAGTTCCGAACTTCGTTGTAGATGCTATCGTTGTCGCGTACCATTCAGCGTATGCCATTACTCAGTCCCCCTCATGTGGTACTTGTGGCCCCATACCCCAACCATGACGCCGGTCGTGGGTGGCGTGGTCCATGCTGGTATAGCAGTGCCATTGTCCTTGACCTGGATAGAACCGTGCTGGTTCCAGATCATGTAGGACTTGGACATCCTGGCCGGTCCCTGGAAGTGCTGAGCGTTGGTGAACCTACCCTGTGGCATCGGAAGAGTGTTTGTCACTGGGTCGATCCTGTACTCGGGGTGCTTGGGTCTACCATCGATCCACATCCTCATGGTCTCGGAGTTGTTGTTGGTCATTACTCCGATGTGCTCTACCCTGATCGCGTCTCTGGCAGTCAGGTTCCAGTCGAGTTCCTGGAAGTCGCTAGTGATTCGCTGCCCTTCCATGGTAAAGTCGTACCACGAGTTCGGCGTGCTCGCTGCAGCATTCTGTGCGTAGGTGATGTACCTTTCCACGTATGGTAGGTCTACTTCGTTCCCGCCGTGCAGACTAGACCAGTCCGCAAGTCCGAAGTCTCCGGACAGCGGCACACGCTTCTCGAACATTTTCGTCGGCATGTCCTCGGTGTTCTCGAGATCGCCTAGAGTGAAGCTCGCGTCTACGCCACTTCCGTCCGGCATGTGGCCGTAGTGTTTTAGTACTTCTATCAGCTTTTCGTTTGTCCGCACCTGGATGGTGTGCAGACGAACTCTCATTATCCCGCTCGAGATGTCCGCGCCGCCTTCGGTCGTTCTCGGGATCTGCACCTTGACGAGAAGATCCTGGCCAGGTCCAACCTTTGGTGTCGCGTTTGCAGACGATCCACCAGCGAGCATGCCTTTCCCGAAGTTGGTACACGCGTAGTTACCGACCATGGGGGTGTAACCGTCGTTCTGGTAGTAGTCTCTGAAGTCGGGTATGACGTTTCTTGTACCGGCGTTGTAGAACGGTGCCATCTGTTCGTTCATCGTGATCTGGTTTCGTTCCTGACCATCGATGATCAGTCTGACCGCCTTCAGTTTTTCGCGGTAGGTTCCATTGTTCGGTCCAATGATCTCCATTCCTTCGATCTCGAGACAAGTCTCGTTATCGAGCATGTAGTTCTTCACAGACGTTCTCCCATCCGCTTCATATCCGTACCCAGGTTCTCCGGTACGGATTTCTTCACCAGCTGCCACGGGGTTGGTGTCGAAGTTGAAGTAGAAGTCGATGGGCCGTCTGACGTATAGGTCAGTCGTGTTATCAACTCCACCTAAAACGTTATTTCAAGAGTATATAAACTCAAATGTGCATATGTTTATATAAACACACAACGTAATGTTATGCCATGGTATCAGCTCGGCCAGCCCCGTTCCATGTGAATCTCCCGTCCCGTCTTGCTCGTGATTTCAAGGTCGTGTGTGCCGAGCAGGAAACGACCATGAGCGCCGTGGTCCGGGCGCATATCATTGACTATGTTCACAGGCATAAAAAGCACTCATCGGTGGTGGAATGATGGATAGAAATAAGATTAGGTGGGTCATCGTGATTGGCATCGTGGCCCTTGTCCTCGCTATAATGGCGAGTCCCGGTCATGGATTCGAATATAGCATGGATGTGTCCGGTGCCGGATCTGGTAGTTCGCATACCAGGTTCGATGGAATAGGCGATAGTTCGTATTGGACGGACAGTGAAGTTGTGATTGGTCACCAAATCAAAGTGTCTGACTCGCGCCGGTCCATGTTCTCTGGGTTCAAACTTGACGGTATGGGCGGTCGATACGCTTCGTTTGGCGATATTGGTGTTCTCCATAGCATTGCTGCATCTGATATTACCAAAGCGACGATCACTTCGTCATTTGTATGGAACGAGAACCCGATGCTTGATACAGTCGACGAGATCACGTCCTACAACGTCTCTGGTACTTCCGCTGTAAGCGCAAATGTCACCGGTGCGTTGAGAGAAGACGTTACTGGTATTGATGAAACTGGTCGTCCTCTCGATTTAAGTAGGTTCAGTGCCGATGGGACTGTTGTTCTAACCAGCAAGGTGGTGTACTGATGGAAACGTTTGGTTGTTGTGGAGATGATGATAAAGCAGCGGAAGAGACGGGTGCCCTCCCCTGTATCGAGTTTGAAGGCGAAGAACGGTTGCTGCCCCGTGGTGTGCAGATTCGCGACCCGTCTTTGCAGTTGTCTGACCTGTTCACCAATTGGGACACTGCCAAGACCGGTCTTGATCTTGAAGTCGACACGGCGTTGGTTGCCTTGTTGAACAACACATATGGTGGTCGCGGCGTCCTTATTGGGGACCCTGTGTCCACCAACCTGCTCACTGTCGACGAGTGGCGCGCCAAGTTCAATACTGACGGTATCAAACTGGAAGGCGTTAAACAGTTTTTCAGGAAAACGTTCGGTCCTGGTGTCCATGTGCAGCTTGATGAAAAGGGCAGAAAAGTTTTTGTGAAACTTGGAAAGTACTGAGGGTCTCAGACCCTCATACCTTCTCAAATGTGTTTTTCACGTCGTTATCCAATACGGTTATCTTCGCTTCTATCACGTTGTCGAACCCGAACAGTTTCTTTATCAGCCCGTCCAGGCTGTCGCATCTCCATTCATCCATGGTATAAAAAAGTGTCCCTACAACTTCGCGATCGTTTCCAGGTCTGCGATTGCGCCTTTTGTTGTTCCCCGGTTGGTTGGCCCGTACAGGTATTTCAGTGCCAGATCAACGTCTCCTCCCTTTAGGTGTCTCAATGCTAACTCTATATCGGTTGGTCGCAACCCCATCCCCAGCGCCATCCCGTAAGCAGTGGACAACGTCTTAACTGTCGGTGGTGTCACTTTCAATAGCTCGATTATTCGGTCGATTGTTTTCATTCGACCACCAGTGATCCTGCTATCCCCTTTCGAACGCTTGCTCTTCTCGTTGTGGTTATTACCTTCTTTGTATCGTAGTCGATACCTATTCCTTCCTTGATCGCGTCATCGAACTGTTTAAACAGCCCTACCCGCAATGCTTCTCCCGGACCACCGTCTTGCCATGCCTGGTACATTTTTAGTGCGTCCTGGCGGATCATCGGTACATCGTCCGGATTTATCTCGAGGTCTATCAACTGGTCCGATATCTGTCGCATCGCATCTTTCTGTCCCGGATCCGTTGACCACCCTGACATCAAATCGAATAGCACGCTTCCGATTACCGACGTCGCGACGTTCCCCAGCGATGTACAGAACAGCTTCTTTCCCACGTTCGCTACTTTGGGTACCCACGTCGGTCCCACGACGTCTCCTGCACTTATCTGTCTACTTGTCGGTATGGTGGCCACCTGTCTTTCTACGACGTTTGGCACTGGTTCGGCCTGTTCGTTTCTAAGCGCGTCAAGCGTCGCGCACACGTTACACTTCCTGGCCATCTTCGACAGTTGTAGCTGGTAAGTGTCCGACGTTAGTTCCTCCCTTGTGTAGTCTGTTTTTGGGAATAATAGATATACCAATTTTGTTCCTGCTGGTGGTCTCGAATCGTATCCTAGTGCTGCTTTGTATCCGGACTTTCCAAACTGGCTGCTGTTCCAGTCTACGACGTTTTCAACCAGCACTCCGGGGTTCACTATGACTTTCCAGTTGTTTCCGTCTTCTTCTACTGTGAACATGTGATCTCCTTGACGCATAGCCCTATTACATCCATCAACAATTTTGCGTCTTTTTCTTCTCTCTCTATTTCTTTGGTGACTCCAGGATATATATCTATTATGAAGTCCAGCACTATGTCGGTTATAGTTTCATTATCCAGGTCGTCTGTTGCCGCGCGAACTATGTCGATATTGTCTGATATCTTGTCTATCGACATGATTTTGTCAAAAATGGCGTTAGCATCTAACATTCGCGCGTTTTCAAACAGTTTGCTCACAGCGTCTTGATCCGGGAGCAGTGGGGCTGTAGTGTATAGCAGCTCCCAGAAATCCATGTCGCTCATGATATCGCCTTCCGTTTGATGTTTTTAGCGGTAGCCGAACCACCTTTGGCCATTTTCGATTTCATGCGCATTGCGTCTACCATCGGGGCCATCATTGACCCCAGCGCGTTCCATTTCTGGCTTTCCGCTTGGTGCGCTGCCATTGCCATGTCCTGCTGGCGCTTTGCCGCCTCTTCCTGGATCTCTAATGCTTTCATCTCGCGTTCGTGTTCGTACCTAGCGCGTAGCACTTCCGCGTTCTGGTCAGGTTTTAGTTCTACCCCGGTCACTTCTTTTATCTGTGCAAGAATGGCTGGTAGATCGTTTCTCGTCAGCGCGTCTGGTCGCGTCTGGTTAGCTTGCTGCATTGTCTGCACCTGCTTTTCAAACATCTGCTGCATCATCTGCGCCCGTTCTTCGGCGTGTGCCCTCTCCAGTTCCATCTGTTTTTCCGCCGCCTGTAGCAACTTCTCCTGCAGTGCAGCTTCGCGTTGTCTCGTGTCCTCTGAGATCGCCTTGGTAACCTGCATCAGCGCCTGGAGGATTTTTTCGTTTCCGTTCTCTGGCGGACGTTGTGCCTGGGTCATCTGTTGCAGGTTCATCCACATCCCTAGCATGTTTTTTTGCTGTTCGCTTTGCGCCGCTGTCATGGCCAGCATCATCTGGGCAATCTCGCCCATCCCTGGTTGTTTGTCTCCCCCGATGTTCATCATCCTCTGCAGGAATTGGTTTCCAGGCGCTCCGCCCATTAAGCCTCCTATCAGCGAATCCTTGTTTTCTTTTATAAATTCGGACCTCTCTTCTTCCGGCAACTGGTTTAACATGGCCAGGATGGGATTTGATCCCTGTGGTTGTGCTGCTGGCATACCCCACATTGGCGCTGGTGTTGGTGATTGCTGGGATCCACCGTTGCTTTGCAGCTTATCAAGTTCCTTTTTCGTTTCTAGCTCCTGGACCTTTGCCATGTTCGCTGCGGATCTGACTCTGGAATCTGAAATCTGTTGCATTGCGATCTGTACGAGATCTGGCGGGAAACTCATATCGTTTCCGTCCATCATCTTCTTCGCCTCGGTTGCAATCGTTACCGGGTTCTCCTTTTTCACCCCACTTGATGGCGAATTGTTTGTCTTTGCTGTCGATTTCGACTGTGCCATGAACCATTAGTTTGGTAGGCAAAGTATTTAAGCCAGGTTGTACTAGTACTATCACACACTGCGCTGGTAGTAAACAGGAGGTTCTTGCATGGTCTGGTATGAGGATCTGGCCCCCCGTGGTCGGAACAACGTCACGATTTCTACGACTGTATCGCGAGATAAGGCGGCACAACTCGATAAAATCGGCGACTGGCTGTTGGTTACTGGCCAGATAAACAAGAATACGTCGTATCGTTGTGCTCAGTATGCTATTGATCTGATGATCGAGCTGTTGTCCAAACAGGCGAAACGGTAGACATATGCCCGCACATCCGTACCACTGTAACATAGATTTGTTCATCCTTGGCAGGAAGTTCAATCATGTTCACGACATGTTGGACGCTTTCGCCAAGGAGGTCGGCCCCAACCACCGTGACCACTTTCACGACGACGACGGTGTTGCGATGGTGTTCTACCAAACTGGCGACATATATGCTGCTTGGTCTGCATTTTATCACATCACACTTGATTTTCTGAATGACGACGTGGGTGTCGAAGATTGCATCGCCGAATTTATGCGTCGGTACTGGTCCGGAGAAATCCCACCGTTTGATCCCAGTCAAATCCCCCCATCATTAGAAATAGAATGAACTAGGAGGTCATATACAATGTCCGATGAAGAAATTGTTGAAACCGAACAGCCTACTGAACCAGGCAATGAGACGTCTGTTGAGCAGTTGGATGACGAGACTATCGAGGAAGTTCCTTGCGTTCAGTGTCAGTTAGACAAGGCACTGTCGGCACTGACACTCACCACCGCGTGCCAGATGGTCAAAGATCCTGCAGCTCGAGAAGGTTGTGTGTCGTGGGCTGAATCTCTCGACCCAGAAAAGATCGACGATTTCCAGGAGATCGCCCGCGAGACGGTTCGTCGTGCTGGTGTTGGATCGCTGAACGATTTTGCGAAAGGGTTGAATGAAATGATGCACGGTGCTATAATCGACGTCATCGCAGAGAAAAAGGCCGCTGGCGACCAGATTAGTTCAGAAGAGGAGAAGATCTACAAGTTCCTGACTCTGCAGCGAGGAGTATGACCGCTCAGGACATCCTTGCGTTCGCTTCGTCGCACGGTGTCCTGGTCCATCCCCGTATCAACCGGGGGTTTGGTAGCCTCGACGCGTTCGTTTCCGAGTACAACGGTATGTGTCCCTCGGTTCCAAATAGGCAGTGTCCGTGCCAGGAAGCGCTTGACTCTATTGCGGCTCGTGACCCTATGGACCAGCACTGTGATGGATACCTGATAGCTACCGCTGCGTACATGAACGCCGTGGATCCAAAAGGCAAGCTGTATGGTGAGGTAGATGACCAACCCCCTGTATCCGACGAGGTCAGTGAGGTGGTTAAAGGATACCTGGTCGGTATCGACGAAGCCATCAAGCTCTTCGACTCCGAAAAACACGAAGAATCGTTTGACACCCTTGTCGAGCTCGCGGATGGCACCGACTGCAATGTCTGCAAGGAACAGTTCATGACCGAGGCTATCCACGTCAATAATGCCAGGAACCTGTGCGAGCTGCCCTATGTCGGTGGGTGCAACGAAGAGAAAGCGCGAGTTAAAGCCCGTCTCGACAAGATGCGATCTTTCTTCGCTGGCGCCGTCGACTCGCAGCCGTCGGATTCTCCTAAGAAATCAGCGCCCTCTCCATACCGGGCTGCTATGTCGGACTGGATGAAAAGCGCTGACCTTGAACCGTATCCCCAGAAGGTCCGGTTCTTTATGGCTTCACAGCTCGCTGGCGGTAAGTGTTCTACCATCGAAGAAGCAAAAGATGCGGCGATGGCTGCACACGCCGAGTGGTTCGCGTAGGAGGTCTAACCATGGACATACTCGATAAAAACGTACTCGGTTATCTCGTCCAGTGCGGTCCACTGACAACCGCTGAACTTGTTGAACATATCTTCGAATGGACCGATCGGTACGATCGCCACAAGAAAATGTCCAAGCTCCGGTTCCATCTCGAACGTATGTCTGGTGAAGGTCTCATTTCGCGCGATAAAAATAAAAAATACACTTTATCCGAGTGTGTGATATGTGACGAGTCCACACTTTCGCTTCACACCAACGCTGGTGACATCCGTCTCGACACTGGTCCGGTCATAATGTTTGAACGACCCGATGGCGATTTTTTGCTGGTCCTCCTCGACCAACCATAGTACTTTTTATACTCCGGCTTTCAAATTATATGTGTCATGACAGGAGAAGGTTATAAGGTCACATTGGCGTTCTTTGTGATGTTCACCACGTTGGCGATCATTGCGATGTTCCGCCCCAGCGAATTGTCGCAGATGATTATGGTCGCGTTGGTCAGTGCACTCAGCGGCGCGTCTGGTATGTGGTTTGGTACTCGTGGGAAAACTGCGGGGTGACAATGCAATTGCCCATCGACCCGTCCCATATCAACCACGATAATTTGCCACAAGTAGTTGGCGCGATGGCAATTATGGTACACGAAAACTATGTGACGACAAAAAAGATAGAATCGAAGTTCGTTGAATATGATAGGTGTTTTTCTCTACTCAAGTTTTCGTTGTGTAGTGCCTTGCCATGGGTCCGTAGGCACAAATTCGGATTGACTTCTGCGTTTCTGGGTGTGTCGTTGTGGTTTTCTGCGCTTGATTGGTTGAATCGCTGGCTTCAATGGTTGTTTCTCCCCCCCGGTACTGGACCATGAACCTCCCGGACGTTGCGCTAGTTACCTTAACGCCTCTATAATCCCACTCGCGGTTTTCGGTCCCATGCCTCGGACCATCCGCAAGAGTCCTGGATCCTTGATCACCGTGAACTCTGTTGATCTAGCCCCATCCGGACCAGTGCGAATTACTTCTGCGACCAGAGCCACCTTGATACCCGCGTTGTACATCTCGGTAGACAAAGTCGGACCCACTCGTGGAAGGCATCGCATCATCGCTTCTTGCGTCGTTTCTGCTTTTACTCCTGGTAACGCGATGTTGTTGTTGAACATCGCATTTGCCCTGGCTACCAGCAATTCCATCGCTATGTCGTAGTCGCTACCCATGTACATCGGTGGGAATCCCGAAGCGAAAAGTGCCGCGTCTCCTTTTATGACGCGATGGATATCGCGGTACATTTCTTTGTGGTCCTTGTATCCGTTTGGCCCCTGTGTCGGTATAGCCTCGATCACGTCTAGTGGCGATCCTAACACTGCAACGCAACATGGTATTTCGAGCGCTTTTGCTTGTCTTCGTTGGTTTCCTAGATGGCCGCTGAATATCGAACCAACGAAGTCTGCCTTTTCTTTAAACTCCACGCCCAGTGGTCCTATTGTTGCATCGATCCCGGGGTCTTCCCACGACACAACGTATCGTTCTGGGTGTCGCTGCAACACGTTTGCTAGTGCGGTGTGTCTCTCTGAACCCCTTTCGTTTGGTGACAGGCACACTCGCATCAC
>Ga0265297_10009932_pt1 | contig 12131 bp, 10 predicted proteins | sample Munlanlwell13791_FD_192502 | JGI IMG/M metagenome (GOLD analysis project Ga0265297, IMG submission 192502) | Leachate microbial communities from a municipal landfill in Southern Ontario, Canada - Leachate well 137-91 | ecosystem: Engineered > Solid waste > Landfill > Unclassified | place...
ACAAGAAAGCCTGGGCCTGGAAAGTATGCGGGCGTTTCCTTCCTGTATTAAAGCGTCTAATTTTAATGTAAAGGCATCACGGGTTTCCCTAGCCACTTTAAAAAGGCTGCCCCATTTTGCGCCGGCTGCCGAAATTCCGGGAGACCCCACCTCGGTCAAAGACATCGAGCCCGGCCAGGTAAATCCAAGCGCATCCTGAGACCCCTTATTAAGTTCGATTATTTGGACGTCTATCTCAATGACTGCTTCTTCCTCTCTTACCGTCATTAAATCAATTATTTTACCCTTTAGCTGGTCTAAAGCCAACATAATCCTGGCTTTATCTTTAGTATCTTTTACGCTACCCAAAAGAAGCACTTTAGCTTCTTCATCTTCGGCCTTGGCGTAAACCTCCGGGACATTCATTTTGGAAAGGATATTATCAACCCGGCGCTTGATTATGCTCATATCCTCAGTAAAAATATTCAAACGGTAAGACTGTTCGCCGAAATTATCCCAAACAACCAGAGTCGTGCTTCCTGCTGCCTTAGGATCAATAGTCAGTTCCTTCTTGGTAATATTGACGACATCGGCAACCTTAGGATTACCGACAGCTATCCTTTTCGGAGAATTTATCAAAATAGTCTGGGGCTGCCCGACATAAAGCTTCATCTCTTCGACGACTTCATCAAAACAAAGACTATTAAAAGGCAAGAAGGTTATAAAAGCTGCAATACAGAATAAGCCAAAAAATAACTTTCTCATTTTTCTCCTTAGGCTTAAGGCTTTAATAATTTTAGCCTTTTAAGTTTATTATTTTGATATAGGAACTTTTGCCTTATTTAACCCGCGCAAAACTTCCACATACTCCGTCGTATCTATCGGCGGCCTGACCTCTTGATTATCTTGTTTCGGAGGCGAAATATATTGAAACAAACTATCCCAACTCACCGGCATCGTTGGCTCCACTTTTGCATCAGCCGGAGAACGCATGACTAAACGCATCCTGCCCTGTTCCTGAACAAACGCGATTAAATGGGCTTCTTTGGGGCTTAATGACAAGGTAATCAGATTATTGTCTTTTGCAGGAGGGGCGGATTCGGCATACCTTCCACTCGGGCCGGCTGGCCCGCCTGTATTTTGTCCTACGGCCAAAACTAGAACATTCTGGAATAAAGGCACAATAGCTGTTTGGTTGACGGGTTTTCCATCACGGCCTTGTACTGGAATCTGCACTACAGCCAGCACATCCACATAATTACCCGGCTGGACCATTCCCGACAAAGAAGATAGATTATCGGCAATAATAGTTATCGCCCTTTTACCGGACGGAGTAACACCGGAAAGGTCTCTTCTGCCCGCGCTTTTATCACTGACTAGTTTTGAAAGAGTAATCTGCTCGCCTTTACCGATAGGTGCAACAGTAAGCATTCCGTAAATTCTATCCAAAGAAGTAACTGCCTGAGGCTGAACAAACTTATTCGGGACTATCGATGTCTCAAACATATCACTGGCGATAATCGATCCTGAGGCTATATCTCTCTTGGCGACTAAAACAGAGGTTTGATTAGACTGATAATTCGCTATTGCCGCTTTAGCTTTTTCGGCCACAACTTTTTTTTGTTGGTCAAGGTACATCTTAGTCATAAAAATTGCCATAACCCCCAGGAATACCCCGCTTATTAAAATTAGCTTCTGCCTGTCGATAGCCATTATTTTATCTCCCCGTCAATGATTTCGATATTAGCATCGCGAGAAAGTTTGCCGATCAATTCCTCGAGCGCCTGCTGCTGTTTTAAAAAAACCAGGCCGCGGTTAATATCATCCCACATTTCGCTTAAGGGTTTTTGCTTTCCTCCCCGCTTAGCTTCCAATTTAACTATACTATAGCCGTCCGGAGTTTTAAATATACTGCTGATTTTGCCTATTTCTAAGCTATCGGAAAAAGCCGCAGCGTCAAACTGCGCAGATTTTTTCCCTTTCTGGATAAAACCCAAATTTCCGCCCTCTTTTCCGCTGGCTGCTTTCGAATTATTACGAGCCAGTGTCGCAAAATCGGTGCCCTGTAAAAGCTGGATCAATATATCCCTGGCTTCCTGTTCGCTATTAACGACGATTTCAAGAATTTGGCGCTCCTCCGGCTCCTTAAGCTGTTCTTTATAAGTATTATAGTAATCCTCGACATCCTTGGAACTGACTGTAATACCTTTGGTGATATTCTTTATATTTTGCAAGACCATAAGGTCACGCTTATTTTTTTCCATTATCTGCCTGACCTCGTCGGTACGGTCCAATCCCTTGTCTAAAGCGTCCTGGTAAAGCAAGGCCCTGCGGACAACCTCATTTTTTAAGTAATTTATCTTTTGGTCCCTGGTGGTAATTTTTTGCTCCGGCCTTTCAGCGGGCACATTCGCATTATAGAGTTCTATCTCTTCATTCAGGTCATCAAGTCCTACGGAAATATTATTGATCTTAGCGACAATAGGGCCTTTTGGCTGGATTTCTACGGCCTGCACAGACCTTACCTCTACTCTTTTTTTACCGGCAGAAGGAAGAAATTTATCGCAACCCAAAATCCCGGCAAAACCCAAAATAAAAGACGCAAATAAAATGATCTTATTTTTCACTCTACCTCCTTAGTCAAAATTTCAAGACCGGCCTTTATCTTCACTTATTATTTGTAACAAAATGTCGCAAATCTTGGCGACTGTGAAAAAAAACATAAACAAAAAAGAATAAAATATTAAAAAAACCGGCCCTGCCCAACGCGAGCTACCGGCAACCTTTCCTAAAAACAAGGGGACCGAACCAATAATGCCTAAAAATAAAAAGAACCAGGCAGCGACCTTAATCACTATGCTGGAATATTTTAGGTAACTTAAATATTTCCGCATTAACCCTCCCCTTATTTTTTTATGATATTATAAAGAACTTTAAAATGCAAGGAAAATATTACGGATCCGGATTAAAAACTTCTTTAATGGCCAGGTCAACCAAGAGATGGTCCCAGTTATGCCTTATAAGCTCTGTTTTTATCGATTCGATAGAAGATCCCTCTATTTTTTTAGCCAAAATAAAAGCAACCAAAACCTTTTGATTATATTTTTCTATCCTATCAAGAACTGCAGCTATCGGTTTATTCCTTTCAGGCAAATTTAAAAAAAATGCTAAAACAGCCAAAAGCAAAGGAATGCCCAGAAGCCCGACGGATGAATAAAATAAATATGGGCTGCTTTTCCCCAAAAGATAAGCAGCACTGCACCAAAATACATCGAATAAATAGTGGGCGACAATCAAAGGTATAATCCCAAAACGTATCAGTATAAATCCGTAAAGCAGACCGATCAGACTGACTTCGATTATACGAAACCACACCGGAAATATCGCATACAAGGTATGCCCCATCCCCCAAATGACACTGGCCAATAAAACTGCCAAAAACGAATTACGCAGGTATTTTTTAGCAAAACTTATTCCGAACAGCCTAAAATTAATCTCTTCATTCAGGCTGGCTCCGGCTCCGATAACGAATGCTGTCAACAAAGGAATATATCCGGATGAGAAATAAGTCATTGTGCTCCATTCTCTCCAAACGCCCAAAAATTTCTGCCCATAATAGAATGCTATAGCCTGGACCCCCATCATGATGACACAGATCAGGTAACCCAGTATTATTGAACGGGTTAAGCCCCGGTTTAAAAAACCCGATTGGATGTAGGTAAAAAACGAACTGTACTTATTTTTCGAAAATACTTCATGGGATAGTGTTTCACCGGCGATGCCGGGCATTATAAAGCCAATGATCAGAAATCCCGTATTAAATAACCATTTGCTAAAAACGAGGCCGAGGAAAGAACTCATCCGGGCGCTGGTCGGATAATCCATAAAAATAATCTGCAGGTTATTAAACAACTCTGCGCTGTTAATAACAAATAAAAAGGCCGCTACATAATAAAACCATTTTTTGGTCAGGCGCGGGATAACCTCCTGCCTTTTCTTTAAAACAATATTGACCGAAAAGATGAGCATCGCAAACAGAATGATGTAAAAAATACTAAAGAGGTATTCTCCTAAAATAAATTGTTTTTCAACGTACCTGGAGAATTTTTCTGGTAAATCGAACCTATGTTTATTAAACTCCCTGACCTCATTTCCTGAAACGGTGACCTCAGTCAGTAATTTAGCTCCTCCCTGGTTTTCTTTCCAGGGGATATAAACACCTTTCTCCTCCCAGGAAAAGACATAATCTGTCCTCTTTTCATACCGCTTGGCTTTTTCTTCGTGAAAATCATAATTACTTAAATCTGCGTTAAAGGTTTCCCGCAGGAAGGCTTCAGCTTTAAACCTAGCGCTATCTTTACCCAGGTCAACCCTCGGCTCGATATCCTCTATTAAATGAAAGAAACGGATAACTTCGCCTGTTCTGGGGCTGACATAAACGTAATACTCCTCTTTCTGCGATTCCTTAAAAAACCGGACCATCCAACGGAACAGATCAAAGTTATGCTTTTCGATAAACTCTTCCTCTGCTTTTAGGCCGGCGGCATGCTGAAAATAACGGTTAAAACCCTCATCTTCATCAAAAATAATCGCCCGAGAATAATTTTTTACCTCTATCCCCTTGGATTGAAGGTATTCTGACGACTTAGCTATTGCTTGTTGTTTATTAATTGATAAGTTTACGAAGGCAAAACGCGGATATTCTAATTTATACCAAAAGAATAAAAATAGAACGGCTAAAATCGTAAATATACACCAATCCCTGGTTTTTATTTTCATTTTAGCCTATTAAAAGTTGGTTAGCCAACCGCTTTTGTAAAATACTCTTTAGGATATAAGCACAGAGGTTAAAGAGGCAACAATAAATATAGAAAATATGCCAAGGGTAACCCCCACGACTTTGTTATGTTGCTTAGCCCAACTATCTATGGAATTGATATGAATATCCAAAGTGGTAACAACAGGAGCGATGAATAAATTTAAATTTAATTTTTCTTCTATCTGCTCGTATCTTTCAAAGAAAAATGCAAAAAGCATACTAATTATACAGCATAGCCCATAAATAAGGATTACTACAGTCAAAAATGGCCGACCAAACGATTCTAGCAGCATTATAAAGTTCCCCTATATCTCCTAATTTTATCCAAATTACAATAGCCCCAACCGGCCCCGTAAAAATCACGGGGCTCGTGAAGCACAAAATAGCCCCAACCGGATTTTCCCGCCCACACCCATATTTCAGGCGGGATCCCACCCTTCTATTCTATGTGGGGTGGGAGAACCGGAGGATTATTTAGCCCCAACGAGATTTGAACTCGTGTTTACAGGCTGAGAACCTGACGTCCTGGACCAGGCTAGACGATGGGGCCATGAAATTTTTTGAAATGGGCGAAGTTATTCTAATATAAAGAAGCTACACGGTCAACAAAATTATTGACCCTCTTATATTTGCGTTATATACTGCCTTAATATGAATGTAAGTTTTGGTTCTAGCCAAATCCAAGAACATGTCCAAGCTGCCAATGAGGCAGTCGGACAGGCAATAATCGGATTAAAAGGTGCCCCTGCAAACCTGGCGCTTCTCTTTACTTCTGCGGAATTTGCCCACCCAATGGTCCTAAAAACTGCTAATAATCTGCTTGGCGAAATCCCCGTATTAGGATGCAACAGTTCAGGAATCATAACCAATAAAGGAATCTTAAAATACGGAATTGCCGTTTTACTGCTTTCCCTGGGCCAGCAAACATTTTTTAATACGGCCTGCGTCAAAGATATAAACGGAGAAAATTCTTTTTTATCCGGAAAAGAACTGGGAAACAAACTATTATACGGCTTTAAAGAAGTCCGCAGAAGCATAACCATAATCCTGTCAGATAGGCTGATTACCGACGGCACCAACCTGATTAACGGGGTCCAGGAAGACCTGGGAAGAAGTTTTCCTTTAATCGGAGCCTCTGGTTCCGATAATTTTGCTAACCAAAGGGCCTTTCAATATTTTAATAATGAGCTGGTTTCCGATGCCTGCTGTGGTATAATCTTCGGCGGGAAATTCAGTTTCGGTTTCGGCACCAAACACGGCTGGAAGCCTTTGGGAAGGATACGCACGGCTTCCAAATCCTCAAGCAATATTATTAAAGAGATCGACGGCGAACCGGCGATAAAACTTTATGAAGATTATTTTGCTAAAGATATGCTTGAGCTGGCCAAGGAATTGCGGCGTATCTCTATTTTTTACCCGATAGGAATCTATCTGCCGGGAGAAAAAGAATATTTGCTGCGAAATGTTATTTCGATACATGATGACGGCTCGCTTGTCACCCAAGGAGATGTGCCACAAGAAAGTAAAATAAGGCTGATGATCTCAACCGAAGAATCCCGGATAGCTGCGGCAATTTCCGCCTGCGAAGAAGCAAAAAGAAACCTGGGGAATCAAAAGGTTAAGTTTGTCCTGGTTTTTAACTCTGCGGCCAGATTTTTTCTTTTAGGAAGGCAGCACGAAAAAGAAATCGGAGTAATCAAGGAAGCTTTCGGGGGAGATACTCCTTTAATAGGCATCTACACTAACGGAGAACAAGCACCGCTTAAATCGATCAGTTACCTCGGACAGACTTATTTTCACAACCAAAGCATTAACATCTTAGCTATAGGAGAACAATAATGTTCCCGTTTTTAGTCCTCGGCACATTGTCCAGCATAATCGTACTGTCATTGACCTTATTCTATAAAATGCAGCGTTTAAAAGAGCTTGGCGCAAAGGTAGCTGCCTTGAAATTCTCGCTCGAAGAAATGGACGAACAGGCAAAACTGATCATGCGCACAGACATAGAACTGAATAAGACCCAGGAAGAATTAGATAAAAAAATCTCCGGGCTTGATTCCTTACAAAAACTATCCCATGAAATAAACACCACTCTCGAGGAAAAACAGATCTTTAATAAGATCGATAATAAATATTTGGAACAGCTGGGCTTCGAAAAAGCCATGGCCTTTTTATGGAAAAGCTTTGAAAGGGAATTGCGTTTATACCTGAATATCGGCTATAATCAGGATGAGTCGGAAAAGATTAAAACCGAGATTAATTTAAAAAAAGATTACTTCCTGGATTTAATCGAGAACGGCTCAATTGCTTCCAGTGTTTCTTCACCCGAGGGCTTCCTGGCGAAGGACAAAATCAATTCGCTTTTCCAGGTTAATTCGTTTATTATCTGCCCGGTACTGACCCAGGAAGGCGACAAAGGTTTTATTGTCGTAGGAACGCAAAACATGGAAACCCCTCTGACTAAAGGGGACCAAGAGTTAATCAGCATACTATGTAATCAAATCGCCCAAACGCTAGACAATGCCAGGCTGTTTGAAAAAACCTGGAAATCACAGCAGGAACTCGAGATGAAAGTTGAGGAACGAACTCACCAGTTAACCAGCGCGCTGGATGAAGTTCAAAAAATGAGCAAGCGTAAAAGCGATTTTATATCCAGCGTTTCTCACGAACTAAGAACTCCCCTTACCTCAATTAAAGGATATGCGGCAATACTGCTTGCCGGCTCGCTCGGTAATCTGCCCGATGAAATAAAAACTAAGCTTGAAAAAATTAATCGGCATAGTGATGAATTGGTACATATGATAAACGACCTTCTGGATATTGCCCGTATCGAGTCAGGCAAAGTAGATATGAAATTAGAAAACCTGGACTTAAAAGCTATCACTGAAAAGATCTTTGATCTGCTTACCCCGCAAGCAACTACAAAAAATATTAGCTTCGGCAGCAATATACCTGATAGCTGCCAGATAATCCAAGCTGACCGCAGCCAGATTGAAAGGGTATTTATTAATTTAGTCGGCAACGCCCTTAAATTCACCCCTCAAAACGGTAAAATAGATATCAGCGCGCACTGTTCTAACAAAATAATTCAGATTGATGTTAAAGATAGTGGCTTTGGGATCCCTGAAGAAGCCCAGGAGCATCTATTCGAAGAATTTTATCGGGTTGACAATAAAATAAACCAGGAAGTAAAAGGCACCGGGCTGGGTCTAGCCCTCATCAAACATATAATTGAAGCACACGGAGGAAGGATATGGGTAAAAAGTAAACTCGGCGAAGGCTCGACGTTTAGTTTTACCCTGAAGGCTGCCTAAAAAACTATGGCTACAAAAATACTGATTGCCGACGACGATCCAGATATCAGGGAAATATTAAAAATCACCCTTTCCGAAGGAGAGTATGAAATTATTGAAGCCTCCAACGGCCAAGAAGCATTGGAAATCATCCGCTCAAGGCCCCTTGATTTGGCGCTTCTTGATTATAAAATGCCCCTGATGGACGGCCGGCAGGTTTGCAACCTGGTCAAAAAAGATTTATTGCTTCAGTATCTTCCGGTTATTATGGTTACCGGTAAAGGCGAAGTCAGCGATAAAATAAGCGGTATTGATGCCGGAGCGGATGATTACGTAGTCAAACCTTTCGAACCAAAAGAGCTGATGGCCAGGATACGTATGGTATTAAGGCGGACACAGAGAGACCTGGAAGCAAACCCGCTTACCAGGCTTCCCGGCAATGTATCCATCCTCAATGAACTTTCCAAGTGCGTAGAAACCAGAAAATCTTATGCAGTCTGCTACGTTGATCTGGATAAATTTAAAGCCTATAATGATAAATATGGCTTTGAATGCGGAGACACCGTAATCAGAGAGACGGCGCGGATACTACTTAATGCGGTCAAAGAATTTGGTTTACCTGATAACTTTGTCGGCCATATCGGAGGCGATGATTTTGTAGTTGTTACCACTCCTGATCTTGCCGATAAAATCTGTGAAAAAATAATCCACGATTTTGATAAAATTTCGCCTACATTTTATAACCAGGAAGATAAAGAAAACGGCTTTATTATCGGCTATGACCGCCAAAGTAAAATCCACAAAATCCCCCTGCTTTCGATATCCATCGGCGTGGTAAGCAATGAAATGCGCAGTATCACCCACGTTGCCCAAATCGGAGAAATCGGCGCGGAGTTAAAAAAACTGGCTAAAGGTATGGAAAAAAGCAATTACGTTAAAGACAAACGGCAGGAAAAACCTTAATGATTATTTTGCCTTAAGCCCTGTTTTCCTAAATTCTTCTAGTTCCAGCAATTTTTTTTTGGCTACTTCAAACCCAGGGTCAATTTCCAAAGCTTTTACCCAGGCCTTTTTTGCTTCTTGCCATTTCTTGGATTTTGCATACGTAACAGCCAGGCTATCATATACTTTCGGGTCATCAGGATCAATCTTTATTGCCTGGCTAAAACAAGCTATTGCCTCTTTATATTGTTCCTTCCTAGTAAAAGCAAAACCGAGATTACTATACGCCCAGGCTAACCCGGGATCCAATTTTAATACGATTTTATATTCTTTTATAGCCTTATCTATTAATCCGGCTTTATAATAGCAATTTCCCAGCTCCAGATGGATCAATGAATTGTTGGGGTATCTCTGCGCCATTCTCAAATGAAATTCGGTATTTTCCTCCCAAGAGGCGTTTCTTTCAAATGCAAGAACGGAATAAATAGCCAAGATAACTAACGGCAAATATTTTAGCTTTTTTACCCCCTTTTTGTTCAAAAGCACTCCGGCAAAAAAACAAAAACCTAATGCCGGAAGATATAAGAACCGGCTGGCTATATAGTTTGTCATAGGAAATAGGTTAGACACCGGCAGCAAGGTTATAAAAAACCAGAAAATTGTAAAAGAATAATATTTGGAAGATTTATGGATTCTTATTGCAAGTAAAAAACAGGCTATTAAAAGAACGATTGAGAATAGAACCCAAAAATCAAAAAAATAATTCACAGTTAAATCAGACCAATCCGGGATGGTAGAATATATATCACCGGGAGAAAACAACCATTTTAGGTAAGTAGCCATTACCTTAGACATAGTAAGAATGTTAATATAGAAACTTTCTCCCGGATAGGTTACCGGCAGATGATTATTAACTATTAAAAAAAAGCGCATGAACAGATAAAATAATAAAATAATTATATAACCCGAATAATACCTAAACCGAGCCAAGATTCCTTTTAATTTCCCCTTAAGGACAAAAAAATAGTCGTACAAGATTAAAATAAGCGGCAGGATTATAGCCATTTCTTTAGAAAATAAGGCTAAGAAAAATGAAAAAAGCGATAATGAATAAAAAACGGCTTTCTTCATGCCGGAAAATTTATTCAATTTGATATATAAGATAAGCGATGACAAAAAAAAGGCCAGGACCAATAAATCTTCCCTAAACGATATAACGTTTACGGCTTCCGAATTTACCGGATGCAGGGCAAACAATAAAGATGATAATAGGGCTATCCTTTTCTTCTTTGTAATTAAATGAATAAAGAAGTAAATTAATAATGCATTAATTATGTGTAAAAGTAAATTAGTAAGGTGATACCCAAAAGGATTAAGCTTCCAAAACGCATAATCAATGAAATAAGTTAAGGTAGCTACCGGCCGATAAGAAGTTTCACCCGATCCGGAGCTTGAATCCACAAAATACCAGTCCCCCTTTTTTATATAATCGCTCAGGTAATTTTGATTAAAAAGAGCGGGGATATTTTCCCAGGATTTTACAAAATTATTTTCGACTATAACCGCATAATCATCCCAAATAAACATATTTATCAGACAATTAGCATAAACTAGGGCAGTAACAAATACTATCAAAATGACCGATAATATATGGGCTTTTTTATTGATAATACCTTTTAACATAGCTTTTAGAATTTTATTAATTAGTTGGCAAAGATTTTTTGATTAACGCATAAATATCATCGGGGTTGATATTCTTTAAGCACTTATTATCCCGGCAGGCTGATTTTCTATGATTAAGGACAGACAAGCATGGCGAACATGGCCATCCTGAGTATATTACGAAATTATTTATGCCTAGGGGTGCAAATACTTGCGGGCTTTCCGGGCCGAAAATAACAAATTTCTTGATTGAAGTAAGCATTGCTAAATGCGCCAAGCCACAGTCATTTGTAATTAAGCAACCGGAGCTTTCAAATAGTTCGGCAAGTTCTTCCAATGAAGTCTGCCCGATAAGGCTTACGCACCTGGGGTCGTTTATTTTTTTTATCAGTATTTCGCCTTTTCCCAGCGCGCCCCAACTGCCTATTAGAACTACAAAATTCTTGGCATTTTCCAGAAGCAATCGGCAAAGAATAATAAAATTATTTAACGGCCATTCCCTTAAAGGCAGGATACCTTCTCCGGGGTTAATTAAAAATACCCGCTGATGCTGGCTAACCCCCAGTTCATTTAATTTTCTGCCAATTCTTTCTTTTGCTTCGCCTTTTGATTTATGCGCCGGAAAGGCTATTTCGCCTTCCCCTATTTGTGTATCCAATTCCGGCGTATTCTTAGCTTCTTTGGTTATCGCCTGGGCCATCGATAGATAATTTCTAGTTACATGAGATAAAGGGTTATATTGTATTTTGTGGGTCAAAAGGCTTCCCCGATATAAACCTTCGAAAGAATAGCGGAAAAATCCTATCCGTTTATCGGAATTAATTAAATATGCTAATACCATGCTAAAGCGGGAGAAAAATTCTAAATCAAAAATAATATTTATTTTTTCCCGCCGTAGTTTTCTTATCGCTTTTAATGCGTCTAAGATAAAGGCTCCGGGGCGGCTATCATTGATAGTTAAGATATTTTTATCGGCTATTATTCCGTCTAATAATTTAAAAATATCCCGGTTATCTTTAAAGGTCAGGAAAAATAGTTCTGAACGAGGATACTGCTTTTTTATAAGTTTTAGTAAAGGATAGGCCAAGATAATCGCCCCCATTTCAGACAATTTCACAAAAAGTATTTTCTCAGGGAGACGATCTTTTTTAGCGGCGAAACTTATTTTTTTTAAAAACCAATTATAACCGCTAAACAAAAAGCATAACGGCAACCCTAACCAATAATCAATATACCGCATTATTTTAATATTCATTTTATAGTCTATTTATTATAAAAATAAACTTAAATAAGTGGTTATTTAAAAATTTCTTGGGTATTTCTTAATGAAGGTTTTAAGTGATGATTGCATTTTAATGCGCGAGGGGGGAGTTGAACCCCCAAGCCTTGCGGCACAAGCCCCTCATGCTTGCGTGTCTGCCATTTCACCACCCGCG
>Ga0265297_10009933_pt1 | contig 12130 bp, 10 predicted proteins | sample Munlanlwell13791_FD_192502 | JGI IMG/M metagenome (GOLD analysis project Ga0265297, IMG submission 192502) | Leachate microbial communities from a municipal landfill in Southern Ontario, Canada - Leachate well 137-91 | ecosystem: Engineered > Solid waste > Landfill > Unclassified | place...
TTCCTAAATCTGTAGCACAAACCCCAATAGTATAAACTCCTAATTCAGAAACTATTGGGGCATAATTAATTTCGCCAAAAGAAGTAATCCCAAATAATTCTGTTCCATTCCAGAATATTAAAGAGAAATTTAACTTCCCTTCACTGCTTGTTCCATCTTCAATATCACTTACATTCACAGTATAATTAAAAGTAGTATTAGACCCCTCAGTATAAACAGTCTTTACTCCAATATTTCTCATAACTGGATTATTATTTACCTCTAAAATGTTTATATTTGTCTCCGCAGTATCCAAATATTCTCCATCTGTTACAGAAATTATTTCAAAATAAGTTCCAACATTCTTCTTTAGAAGAATACCTGAAAAAAATTCAATTACTGTGGTTACCATATCTTTCTTCGTATAAAGAGGGGAAGCATGGAAGGGACCTGTGGGATTAGTTGTCAACCATAAAACATCCTCATCAATATCTGTAACATTAAAAAAATGAATCAACTGAGTATTTTCACAAACATAAATATTTTCAGGGATGCCCGAAATAATTGGAGCAGAATTTGGAACATAAACAGAAAATACAACCGTTGAATTTACAATTTCATCGTCTTCTCCTTGAGCATAAACTGTTAATTGATTTCCCCATCTAACAACCCCAATTGATTGATTTGGAATAAAAGCAATACTTTGATTAACCAATTTTCCGTGTTTTAAATCATATAAATCATACCACCAACTAACTGCATTAAAATTTGAAGAAACATTTAAATCCAAAACAAGAGGCTCACCCAAATCAAAATTATATGTTTGATTTAAAGGACTAAAAATATTAATGTGTTTTGCTTCTGTCTCAATTACAAAAGAAACCGACGCAGTTATTCCTGCCCCAGTTACTCTTTGGGTAGAATTTGGAGTCCCAAAAAACAATAAAGAAACATTTAGAACAATCAAAACTAACAAAAGAACACCACAAATTTTCAACTCTCTTTCCATCCAAGAATTAAACAAAATGGGTTATAAAAACTTAACTTTTCCAAAATTAATATATCAAACCAACAACTAAACCAGTTATTTCTTCAAACCTAACTTTATCGTCGTAAACATTAGAATTATCTCCCTTAGTAATAAAATAAATTCCTTGTTCATCTTCGCTTATCTCGACTATTCTATGAACAAATTCGTTTTCTTTATGCCTAAATGAGATTATGTCTCCTACTCTAAGTTCATCTTCACTTTTTGGAAGAACAACAATTCCGTTAGTGTTATAAGTAATTATTGGAACCATGCTTTTTGTATCAGCATAATTTTGAATTGAAGCATTAGAAATTTTTATTACAATTTTATCTGGATAAACTAAAATATTATCTTCGCTGAGAAAATCATTTGAAGATAAAATTAAGTTTTGGGAATCAATTGCAAAACCGCTTAATCTTACCTCTAAAAAAAGAAAAACAGTTAATAAAAATACAATTAAAACCAAAGAAAATTCAACAAATCTTAGTTTCTCCATAGATTTAGCAAAATTTTAAATTAATAAAGATTATTGTTCAAATTTAATCAAATCGACTAATCTTAACATTAAGAATTCCAGAATAATTTCCATAATTTTCAGGAATCGTAATTGTATTCAAAACAAAAGTAGAATTTGTTTCAGGAATTAGAACCAGGGAATTTTCATAAACTAAAAACTCACTCACATTTCCAATAACCTCAAAAGAATACAAAACACTAAAAAAATAACTATTTGACAACAAAATATTTTTACTCTCACTAGAGTTAACAACTAAAGAGCCAAAATTAAGTAAATCTGTTGAAATATCAAAAGAAGAAGAATTTCCTATCTCTAAATAAATCTGTATTTGTTTTTCCTCAATTAAATGAGAATTAAAAATAACTGAAAAAATAAAAATTAAGACAACTAAACAAAACAAAAACCAAGCAAGTTTATTTTTTCTTTCCATTTTTTTTTGGTCTTAACACAAAAATAACTATTGAAATAATTATTAAAACAACTAAGAGAATCACACTGATTAATAATGTATTTGTCTCTTTCTCGAATGTAACTATTACTTCTTTCTCTAAACTTTTAGAAATACCCTCGCCAAAATAATTAATTTTTATTTTTGTATTATAATCTCCAACACTAAAATTAGTTGCATCAACATAACCAGAAATAATTGCACTTCCAAATGCAGATAAATCAGAAGAAGTTGTTTTAAATCCTTCAATAAAAATAGAATCTTTATACAAATCAACTTGAGCATTAGCTCCATTTATTAAATTATTCCAATCACTCTCAATTCCAATATCAAATCTTCTAAGTTTTCCAACATAAATTTTATTTGTATAATTTATTAAATTTAAAGAAAGCTCCCCAATCCTAAAAGAATGTTCATCAGTTGCGATTTGCTCGTCGTAATTTACAATTGCAATAGCGTTATAACTTCCAGAAGAATAATTTATAGTGTCTAAAGATTTCTTAAGTTTTACTGAAGCCTGACTCTCAATGGATTTCTCACTAAAGCCCAGAGTTTCAAGAAGATTTTCCCCAGAAAAAATTTCTATTCTAGGAAAGACTGAAACATTTTCTTTCCCATAGTTTGTTATATCCAAATTAAAATCAAGTTTTTCTCCTTGGTTTACATTTTTTGAAGTTAAATCTAAAACTAAATATTTTCCAGGATAAGGAACATAAACATTAATTAAAACCTCAATGGTAATTGAAGTTCCGATGGCCTCGACTAATTCATCGTCTATTTTTTCTTTAATTCCAATATAAACTTTATGAGTTCCTGGGACTTGGATATTTTCCGGCAAATTCAAATAAGCAGTAAAAACCCCCTCTCCAAATAAACTATTCTTATCTAAACTAATATATTGTGCTAAATCTCCAGAAACATAAAGTTCCATCTCAGTTTCTGAAGGAACTCCAAAAACATGATATTGAAATTCTTCTTTTAATCCTGGTTTAAAATTGATTCCTTTCACTGCCGGACTAACTCCTAAAGCAAGAATCTGCCCAATACAAAAAATCATCAAGATAAAAATAAACAAGCCTCTTTTAGTTTTCATTAATATAGAATAAAAAAAATGTTTTTATATCTTACTAAATTGCTGTAGCAGTAGCAGTGATTATTGTTCCCTTAACTCCAATCGCATCACTTGGAACATTTAACTCTAAATCAATCTCTAAAACATCCGCAACATCAAGATAACCCATATTTGAACAAGCAAGCTGAGAAATTGTTGTAGCTTCAGTATAAGAAGTGATTGAAGTTGCTCCTTGACAAGAATTTGCCTCACTTTCACTTACTTTCCATTTGAAAGTTGGGTCAGGAATTTCTCCACTTCCTCCGCCAATAAAATCTGCAGCGTTCTTTGAAGAAGTTAAATTAACACTAACATTTACATTTCCTATATTTTCTAAGACCAAACCAGAAGAAACAGCATCCCATCCAATTGAATTAGTAAGAGTTCCTTCAGTATCTAAAACCGCATATTGGTAAGTATCTTCAACATGACCTGTTCCCCAATTAATTGTATCTGTTGTAAAGTTAACTGCAGCTGAAGCTTCAATTGTTAAATTTGCGGTTCCTGTATCTGTCACATACCCGGTAAGATATTTCAAATCATTTATTCTATTAACTGTAACAACCAAATTTGCCATGGCAACAAAAACAGCAACAATTGCAATTGCCATCAAAAAATTTGTTGATTTTATTTTCATTTAATTTCTTCCTCACCAGAGTTTATATTTGTTTCTTCTATAATTAACCCAATATTTCCTACCTGATTAGACTTTTCTAAACTTTCTCCAACAGAAGGATTATCCAATTTCAAATTCAAAGTTACAACTACTGAACATATCGAAAGAATAATTGTAACTAACAACAAAACCGTAACAAATTTTTTATTATCCATTTTCACCTAAAGAAATCAGTAAAAAAATCTTTATAAACATTTTGATAAATTATCTTCTATTTTTATTTAACAATCTTTTGACAATTACAAACCAAACAATATTAACAACAATCAAAAATATCACAAGAATTAACAACAAATTGGTTGTGCTAAATCCACTACTTCCAGAAACAACAACATGACCAGTTAATCCAGAAACTTCGATAGAATCTTCTGTTATTTTCATTTGAATATTCTTTTCAGTTGATTTTTCTCCGTATCTTAAAATTAATTTTCCGTCATAAGTTCCAGCTTTAACTCCTGCTGTATCCCAATAGGCAACTAATTCAGATTGTTCTAAAGCATTTATGTCATAAGTTGGAGACTTAAAATCAGCCATAACTTCTCCCTGAGCATTATACACAAGAATATTCAAATAAATTTCTTTTAAATTGCTTGACCATTTATTCTCGACAAATGCATTAAACTTTGCAATTCCTCCAAGAGAGAAATCTTTAATTGTAACTTCATTAATCTCTAAGAACATCTCGCCAATATTAAATTCTTTTAGAACTGTCGCAATTTCATTATCATATCTAACTGTAACGACCGCATTATATCTTCCAGGGTTAACAGAAGTATCCCAATTTACATAAAGTTCTTTTCTCTCTAAACTATTCAAAGATTCTTCATTTGTCTCAAGAGTTACAACTTTCTCTCCAGCACCATTATACAAATCAATTGTTGCTTTGCAGTTTACAATATCCACTTTACCCCGACTAGTTACTGGTACCAAGAAAGTAGTCTTTCCTGCAGTTTGTTCTACAACATTTAATTCTGCTTCTAAATATTTATTTGGATAAGGAGCATAAATGTGTAATTGAGAAACAACAGCAACAGTTGCACCCATAAATGTTCCAGTTTCCTTAAAATCTTTTGGAGCCTCAAGTGCAACAATTTCAACCTCGTGTTTTCCAGGACTCGACGCTACTTGTGGAAAATTCACAGTGTAAGTAAAAGATTTAGAAGATTCGCTGGAAGAAAATTCTGCATAAGAATTACTTAAATTAACATAACTTGCTAAATCCCCACGAATCATAAACACAACAGACATATCTTTATTCTCTGAATTCAAAACCGAAAAAGAAATTGTTTTAGTTACACCACTCTCAAAATTGATTGTAGTTCTACCCGGAGTAATTCCCAAAGCAAAGATATTTTGCATACTTAAAATTAATAAAACAATTCCAAAAACCAAAATAAAATTTTTAGTGTTCATATTTGCCTCCCTTCATAGCTTAAATTATTTTTTTCAACAACAATTGACTCAGATTCATTTAAAATTCCTAAAGAATCATTTTTTGTATTTACCTTAATTGGAACATTTCCAGAATTAACAATCTCGTAACTTACTTTTTTCTCCTTAATGTCTAAACCAACTCGACTCTCAATTGTGAAATTCATAACTTCACTTTCTAAAAGAGTTCCTCTAACCTTCCAGTAATACAATCCAGGATTAAGAGTAATATCATCTCCTTCAACTAAAACAATTGGGTTAACAAAATTCTTCTCAGAAGAAATTAAAACAGTTTCTCCATTAGAAATTTCTAAAACAAAATTATCTTCATAAATGCTCATTCCACTAATTGGATAAATTTGCTTTGGAGAATTAAAAAATAAAACATAAGACAAAATAGCTAAAACAAAAACAGCCTCGGCTAATAAGAAAATCTTTGTTTGTTTTTTTATTTTTTCTTTCATTTTATTATCCTAAACTTGCAGTGAAATAAACAACTGAACCTTTTGCTCCTTCAGGTTCTCCAACAGGTGCTTCAACTAACAAATCAACTTGTGCTGAGTCGTTTAAATCATTCCAGTTTAATCTTGCAATAACATTTCCACTAATACTAGATATTGGCATTTGTGCCCAATCTGTTTGACTTAAAGTTGTATTGAAACTTCCAGTCTCTAATGGATTCTCATCAATCTTATATTTGAAATAATCTGAATCTGTCTGAAATAAAGCCCAAATTGGAGTTGCATTCAAACTTATATTAATATACGAATTACCGTCGTTCTGTATTAAAAATGGCAACGGAGAATCTGTGGTTGTATTCTTAGTTTCACCAGGAATCATTGAACCAAAATTAATTGTATTATTGGGTAAACTAATCATAACTAAAGTTCCAATTTCAAACTTTCGAGGAGTTGTCCAGTTTGTCCAAGTAACACCAGAATCATCGCTTGCTCTAACAGTCCAATTATAATAATAATTATCGTCGCTGAAATAATTAAATTCTAAAGGCGTATAACTTTCTGTTTCCAAATCTTCAATTAATCTATTGTCGTCACTACAACCTCCTCCAAGAGAATTATAACAAGTAATATTCAAGGAATATATTAAAGAATCAGAATCAACATCATTTCCGTTCCAAGAAAACTCAATAACTCTCTCAAGAGTAACATTATTTGCAGGAGGATTACTTAATTCAACAGTAGGTTTACTATTTAAGATTTCAATCTCACTTGAATTTGCCCAATTACTAAATAATTCTCCATCATAGGTTCTAACTCCACACTTCCAACCCTCTCCTCTAGTTAAATTTCCATAAGATAAACTTGAAACAAAGTTAGTTCCATTTGCATAATTATTTGTATAATTAATTTCAAGAACAGGGAAACCTAATTTATACCAAACAACACTAACATTCATAGAATCTCCGTCAGAATCACTCAAATTTGTCATACAATTCAAATTCTCTGAACTAGTGTTTCCTCCAAGTGTTGAATTAATAAAAACAACAGGGTTTTCAGGAGCATGATTTGAATCAATCTTTGTTAAATATCTTAAATCAGTAGAGTTAGAATTTCCAGCAACATCCGTTGCAAAACTCTGATAAGTATAAACTCCATTCGACAAATTAGATTGATTCACTTGTAAATTCCATTCTGTATCTGAATATTTAGCTAAATTTGATTTATATAATTGAGAAACTTCTGAAGCTGTTAAACTTCTATTCCAAATTCTAACTTCGTCGATAGAACCATTCCAGTATTTTAAATTAAATCTTGAAGAACCAATAATTAAAGTATCTTTATGTGTGGTGGTATCAGCAATAGAATTTGTTAGATTTCCATTCACATAGACAAAAATCTTTGAACCATTAGAGACAAAAGCTAAGTTATACCATTGATTTGCATTAAATGAATAATTAATATTATTAAAAGTATTCCCGTCTGTAGCAATATTAATAGTAGGAAACCCATCAGTTGTTACATATATTCCATTAAAATTAGAAGTAGAATATGTCGAAAATAAACCTCTATTGCTAGTCATTGAAGGATTTCCTTTAAACCAAAGAGAAATAGAAAAGATATTTGGAGGAGTAAAACTAGTTGAAATATAATCATTACTTCCATCAAAACTATAAGCACCACTATATTTTCCCCCAGTTGAATTAAAAATTGCACCTCCGTTTATTGTCCCGTTATTTCCATATTTAGAAACATCAACAACTTTAGATGAATTCTCACCAAGAGAACTTCTATTATCAAAGTTCATCATTAAAACTAAACTATCGTCGTAAAAAGAAGTATTTGTTCCATTCCAATTGTAATCTACACTTTTCAAGTTTGCTTCTGTAATTGAGGTATTAATTATAACTGAAGTATTTCCTGTAACAGTTGCATTGTCTGGAGTTGGACTAACAAATGAAATTAAAGGATAAGTTAAATCTGAAATTGTTATTGTAAAAAATTCACTAACTGCAGAGAGAACTCCATCAATTGTTGAGTTTACAAAACCAAAAAAAGTATATCCTGTTCCAATTGCTCCTGTTGGTTTAACCCAGAAAGTTACAATCTCACTTTCTCCCTCAGCTAAAGAAATATTAACAGGATTTGTCGTTGAATTTGTCCAAAAAGGAGTTGCATCAGTTGTTGTATTAATTAAAGAACCTCCAGCACCAAAAACAAGACCACTAAACAAAACTACAGATAAAATAAAAACTAATTCTTTATTTCGCATTTTCTAATTCCCCTCGTATTTTATTTATTTTAGATTCAGAAAGCAAACTTACAATCTTTCTTGATTTAACAAAAAAATCATAAGAATTATCAAAAATATAAGAAAGATTGTCGAGGGAAACATCACGATTAACATAATATTGCAAATCATTTCTAGCTCTAAATGCAGATTCAATTAATTCTATATCTTTAGAGTTATAAAATTCCATAAGAAAGTTTTTCATAAAATCAATTGAACAAGAATGAATCTCGCATTTTATTCCAATTTTTTGCATTACTGAATACAAAGAATAATATAATGAATAATAAGCAGCACTAACAGAAAAAATCTTGCTCTTTCCCTTTTCCCGATTCATCGCATCCAAAGATTCTTTTGCCATAGATAAATAACTCTCAGAAAGATTTTTATTTGGCTCAACAAATTTTATTCCGCATTTTTGTTTTAAACACCATTTTATTTTAGACATTTCAAAACACCTCCAACAAATTTATCTTGACCAAAAACAACAATATGATTCTCCAAAATCTCTTTGTTCAAACCAGAAAGTTTAGAAAAATAACTCTCAAAAGCCTTAGAAGAAACCTCAAAGACCTGAATCTTTATTCCATATTTATTTTCTAGTTCAGTCAACTTTGATTTATCCATCTTCCCAACAATAAACAAATCCAAATCAGAAGATTTAGTATAATCGCCTTTAGCATAGCTTCCAAAAACAACAATCAATTCAAAATCTAGTTCACTAAACAAATCAATAAATTTCTGATGCTTTTCAAAAAAAGAAATTGCTTTCCATTGCTCGACAAAAGAAATATATTTGTTAATTAAAGGATTCATTAAATTCCAAGAATAATATTTTGTTTGCCCTCGAGAACTCGAACTCAAAATCCCAGAGTCTTCCAAATCATTTAATATAAGCGAGATTGCCTTCTGACTAAAACAAACCTTTCCAATAAGCTCTCTTCCATAAATCTCTTTAGAATAAAGAGAACTAAACCTTTCTAAAACTTCAAGATATTTATTGTGTATCATTTTACTTAATTAAGTAATTAATTACTCATTTAAATATCCTCCGATTTTAAATTTAATAAAATCAACAATTTTTTCTATAAATGTTTTTTCTGTCTTAATTTCTTCTAAATCCTTTGAATCAATTAAAATACTACCTTTCTCATATATTTCTTTTATCTGCTCAGGGTCCAAACTAACATTAACATCTCCACAATCTCCTCCAGAGCAACTCACATTAAAACTAACATTAAACCATTCATTAGAATTAACAGTTAAATTCTGAGTAGGATAAATAAAACTAATATTCAAGAAAGCAGGAGAAACAAATCTTGTTAAATATCTTAAATCAGTTGAGTTAGAATTTCCAGAAGTATCTGTTGCAAATGTCTGATAAGTATAATCTCCAAGGGAAAGATTTGATTGATTAATATAAAGATTCCATTCTGTATCTGAATATTTTGCTAAATTTGAATTATACACTTGTTGAATTTCCTCGCTAGATAAACTTCTATTCCAAAGTCTAACTTCGTCTATTGTTCCATTAAAATCTGCTGTATAAGTTCTATCATTACCAATCATAGAAGTAAGAGAATTAGTAAAAGTATCTGTAGAAGGATAAATTGAACTATTTTCATATAATCCATCAAAATAAATAGTAATATTAGAACCACTCTTAGTTACTCCCACATAATGCCAAAGATTATCATTAATAATTTTTGTTCCCCAAACACCCATAAGTGTCCCTGCATCATTTCTATAAGTAAACCCAAGAGTATTACGAGAACCAGACAATGAATCTAATTTTAATATATCATTTCCGGAACTTCCTCTTTCTGAATAAATTGCCCTTCCCCCAGACAAACTTCCAGAACTTGTTTTTACCCAAGCAAATACAGAAAAATTTTGTGTGCCGGCCAAAAGTTTACTATTTTTAACCACAATATAATCATTATCTCCATCATAGTTATAAGCTCCACTATATTTTCCGTAACTAGTCCAAGTTGCACCAGTAACTGTACCATTATTTCCATACATACTTAAATCTGTTAGATTATTTGTACCTTCACTAAAATCTAATGCAAGAACCAAATCATTATCATTATAATTAATTCTCTGAGTTAAGTTAAAATCATTATCCACTTTGTAAATTATATTTGTTCCATTCCAATTATAAGTTACGTTTGCTAGATTTGCTTCAGTAATTGAAACATTTATTTCAACTGAAGTGTTTTCAGTTTGAGTATTATTTTCTGGAGTAGGAGAGACAAATTCAATTTGAGGATAATTTACATCAACACTGAATTGAATAGAATTACTCATCCCAAAATTTCCTGAAGTATCATTTGCATAAACTTTCAAATTATAATTTCCGTCGAGAACTTGTAAAGAAGAATTAATTGAATCTAAAGTTATATTTGTCCCGTTATAATTTACAATCCATTTAGAAATTTCTTCATTTGCTGTTGCATTAAAATAAATAGTTCTTGTATTGTAAATTGTCCCCTCTATTGGAGATAAAACATTGATTATTGGAGGAACTGTATCTACATATCTTGTTAAATATCTTAAATCAGTCGAATTAGAATTTCCTACAATATCTTTCGCAAATGCTTGATAAGTATAAACTCCATTCGACAAATTAGATTGATTAACTTCTAAATTCCAAGTTGTTGAATTATACTTTGCTAAATTTGAATTATACAACTGAGAAATTTCATTACTAGATAAAGAACGATTGTAAATTCTAACTTCATCAATAGAACCATTAAAAAATTCACTTAAAGTAGAATGATACCAAGCACCAATTCCTAAAGGAAAAGGATTAAGATTTGTATCCCAAGAGGCACTAGCATCTGTATCATTTGCAACAAGAACTCCGTCAATGTATAAATAAACTCTATCTTCGCCAAAATTTACAATTCCAACAAGATGATGCCATCCAGAAGAAGTTATTGTATTCGATGAAGAAGATGAATGAACACTCCCTGCTCCATCCCCAAATTGTATTTGGAGCTTATTATCCGTAGTGTATCTAAAAAGCCATAAATCTCTACCCTCTGCTCCACTATCTACTCTGAATATATCTCTACTTGTTCCTCCTCCAAAAGTGTATGCATTTGCCCATACAGATAGAGTAAAACTATCTCCAGATTTAAATAAAAAGTTTGTTTCTGGAGCAGTAATGTAATCATTACTTCCATCAAAACTATAAGCACCACTATATTTTCCCCCAGTTGAATTAAAAATTGCACCTCCGTTTATTGTCCCATTATTTTGATATTTAGAAACATCAACAACCTCAGTTGAAGTTTCGCCAAGAGAACTTCTATTGTCAAAATTATACATTAAGAGCAAACTATCGTCGTAGAAGGAAGTATTTGTTCCATTCCAATTGTAAGTCACATTCGCTAGATTTAATTCAGTAATCGAAGTATTAATTATAACAGAATTATTCTCTGTAATTGTTCCGTTTGCAGGAGTTGGAGAAACAAACTCAATCTGAGGCGCAGTTGCTTCAACACTAAACCAGATTGAATCATTCATTCCAAAATTATTTGAAGTATCATTTGCATAAAGTTTCAAGTCATAATTTCCGTCGAGAACTTCTAAACTTGAATTAATTGAGTCTAAAGTTATATTTGTTCCATTATAATTTACAATCCAAGTTGAAATTTCTTCATCTGCAGTTGCATTGAAATAAATAGTTCTTGCATTGTAAATTGCCCCCCCTATTGGAGATAAAACATTGATTATTGGAGCATTTGTATCTATAAGAGTTATATTAAATTCAGAATAAGCAATCAAATTTTCTCCAGTAACATTTTCAACCAAATCTCCAGAGACATCGTCCAATAATTGAACTGCTGCCCTATATCTTCCAGAAGTTTGCCCAGAACTATTCCAACCATTTTCTCCATTTGTATAATTATTCCAATACTGATAGATTAAAATCCCGCTAGAAATTTCTCGAGGAGCAGAATCACTCCAAATTGTTTCAACTAAATCCCAATTTGTTGTTCCAGAATTATACTTTTCAACAAGAAGTTTCAAATATCCATAAAGAGTTGTTGCCCCTAAATTTAAAACATCATAAACTCCAAGAGAAACTTTTTCACTCCATAATAACTTTGCATAATCATTACCTTCATCAATTGACCAAATATTTGTAAAATCATATCCAGAATAAGTTGACTGAGTTT
>Ga0265297_10009934_pt1 | contig 12130 bp, 6 predicted proteins | sample Munlanlwell13791_FD_192502 | JGI IMG/M metagenome (GOLD analysis project Ga0265297, IMG submission 192502) | Leachate microbial communities from a municipal landfill in Southern Ontario, Canada - Leachate well 137-91 | ecosystem: Engineered > Solid waste > Landfill > Unclassified | place...
GAGCGAAAGGAAAACCGCAGCGGTGATCGTAATGCCGAACTGGAGGAAGAATTTTCCGATAATGCCTTTCATGTAGACCACGGGGATGAAGATCGCCGCGATCGCCAGCGTGGCTGCGAGCGCTGCGAAGGTGATCTCCCTGGAGCCTTTAAGCGCCGCATCCACCTTGCCTTCACCCAACTCGCGGTGGCGGACGATATTTTCAAGCACCATGATGGCATCGTCCACGACGATGCCGATGGCGAGTGAGAGCCCGAGTAAAGTGAATATGTTCATGGTGAAGCCAGCGAATTTCATCACGATGAAAGTTCCGAGGATCGAGGTCGGGATGGCAAATAAGATGTTCAGGTTCGAGCTCCACGAGCCCAGAAAGAGCCAGCATACCAGGGACGTGAGAACGGCGGAGAGAATGAGCGTCAGGAAAAGTTCATGGACACTGTCGCTGATGAACTTGCTCGAGTCGAAATTGATATCGATCAAAAAGTCCGGCGGCAGCTCGCGCTGGACCTCCAAAAGCTTTTTTTTGACGCCTTCCGCTACGGCGACTGTATTTGCCCCGCGCTGTTTCCGAATGCCGAGCCCGACGGCCGGCTGTCCCATGACCCGCGACATTCTCCGGAGATCCGCGAGACCATCCTCGATCCTGGCAACTTCGCTTAATCTGATCGGACGGTAAATAGGCTTTCCGTCACGGTTGTTAATGACGATCTTCTCGAATTCTTCGACGTTCCTGGCTTCTCCCATGGCGCGGACCGCGGATTCCTTTACCTGGGTCTCCAGTTTTCCGGCCGGGATCTCGACGTGTTCCGACTGAATCGCGGCGATTACATCTTCGACCGTAAGCTGGTAGGCGAGAAGCTTTTTCGTGTCGATCCACACGCGGAGGTTCCGTTCAAGGAAGCCGCCCAAAAAGATTTCGCCGACCCCGGGTACGGTCTTGAAGCGGTCCTTGATGTTCCGGTCGACATAATCCATCAGGTTCTTCAGGGGAAGACGGGATGTGACCGCAAGGAACATGATCGGCTGGTCCTCGGGATTGAATTTCTGAATGATCGGAGGGTCTACGTCGGTTGGGAGTCTGCGACGGGCCTCGGAGATCTTGCTTTGCACCTCTTGAAGGGCGACGTCGATGTCGCGGTCGAGATCAAACTCGAGTTTGATGCTGGCTTTTCCCTCAGCGGAAGAGGAGGAAATATCACGAAGGCCCTCGATCCCCATAACGGAATCTTCGATGATGTCGACCACGTCGCTTTCCATGACCTCGGGGGCCGCGCCTTCCCAGATCACGCTTATATTCAGCACAGGGAAGTCCACGTCCGGCATTTGTCCGACACCCATCCCATTGCAACCAAGCAGACCAAAGACGATAAGCCCGATCATGAGCATCCAGGCGAAAACAGGGTTCTTGATCGAGATCTCGGATAAATTCATGATACCTCTCCGATGGCGACGCGGAAAGCTGCTTCATCCTGTTTCATCACATAATAGGTCAGGTTCTGGCGTTGCCGGGTATTATGAAGGGATTCCAGTGCTGAGAGAACATCCAGATTGCTGACGAGACTGCGGGTGTATTCCTCGGACTGGACCTCGTAATTCTTTTCAGCATCCCGGACGGCTTCTTTTAAAAGCCTGTCCGTTTCTTTAGCGGAGAGCCAGATCTGATAGCTTTGCTTGATCTCGAGTTCGGCCTGGCGTTTGGCGAGGGAGAAAGCGAGTTTTTTCTGTTTCAGGATACCAATTGAATCCTTGACTTGTCCGACAGTTTCGCCGCCTGAGAAAAGGGGCACGTCGAACTTGATAAGCGTGTCAAAATCCAGGTTTGCCAGGGTTCCTTCGCGGCGCGTGTATTGATTGTGGTCCAGCGTGATCATGGGCCAAAATCCGCTTTGGGCTACAACAATGCCGCGCCAGGCGGTTTTGACCGCTTGTTCCGCGGCTTTGACATCGGATCGTGTCAGGGCCATTTTGAGATGCTCGGTAAGTGTTCGCGAAGAGACCTCCTCCGAAGATTCCTCTTCGAGCTTTCGTCCCTCAAGTTCGGTCCCGGTCAGGAATTCCAGAAGATAACGGACCGTTGCGAGCGCTCCCCGGGCGGCGGCCAGGTCCGCCTCCAGTACCTTGAGATTTGTTTGGGCCGTGATCACTTCGCTTACGCGGGAGCGTCCGATTTTTTCGCGGTCTTCCAGCTCCTTGATCCGTTGCTGGAGAAGTTCATGAATGCCCTGGTTGATCTCAATTTCCCTTTCATAACGCAGAACATTGTAAAAAGCGCGAGCCACATCCGTATAAAGAAGTTCTTTGGCGCGGATCCATGCCTCCTTTTGTTCTTTCCTGTAGCTTCCGGCACCCGTCAAAGCGCCGATCGCCTTGAAGCCCTGAAAAAGCGGCTGGCTGATCTTGAATTTGCTTTCGTGGATATTGGGATCACCCAATGCGCTCAAGTTGCTTTTTGGGTCGTCTTGAAACGTGCGCTCAATGATGAAATCCACGTTGCCGAGTCCCTGGCTGGTCGCATTGAATATCTGCGCCGTGGCGCGGGAGATGGCCTCTTTCTGGATAGCCACGGTCTCGCTTTGAACAAGCGCGAGGTGGTAGCATTCTTCGAGGGAGAGGGAATCAGTCTCTTTCGTGGGGGCAGGGGGATCTTTTTCCTCTGCCCGGGCGAGAGACAAGGTCGAAAAAACCAGTACGAAGCAAAAAATCAGGGAGTTTCTAGGGCTCATTTTTAGACCTCAGCAAGAAATCATCCATGACCTTTGAAACTGTTGCATAAAAACGGCTAATGACCTGGTGCTCTTTTCCATTGAATTGATCGTAGGCCTTCAGGAGAAGCTCAATGCTTCGTTCCCGGATCTCCGCGATGATTTTTTTGCCCTTCGGAAGTATTTCAAGCAGTATAACGCGCCTGTCTTCAGCGTGTGGGATGCGTTTCAGGAATTTCTTTTTTTCCAGACGGTCCACAAGATTCGTAACGGCCGGTTTGGTGATCTTCAGGTGACTGCTGACTTCGGTCATGGAAACGGTGCCGAGCAATATCAACTGATTAAGAAGGGCAAACTGCGGCAACGTCAGATTGACCCGACTGAGCATCTGGGTGTATATGCGGGTGAACTTCGGTTGAAGTTCTCTAAAGCTTGCTACAAATGCTTCCCGTTCGTTCATGATCCCCGCCTCCAGGTTCGATTAAATAGTTAACACTATTAACTATTTATACTTTGAAGAATACACAAGGGGACGGCAGAATGCAAGGGGTATGTGAGGATTTTTTGGGGAGGAGAATGGAAGAACGGACTGTTCCCGGCGCGGGTTGTCTGCCGGCAAAAGATAGATTATGAAAAAAGACGAGCGGCTAGGATGCCGTTCAGGATGAACTGGACCGCGATGGCGGTAAGGATAAGTCCCATCAGGCGGCTGGTGATCTTGAGAGCGATCACGCTGAGTATTTTGGAACGGATGGCTACGAACCCGAGAATCAGAAATGTCAGGGCCGAGACAAGGAAGATATTGCCCGCCAGGATCGCATGATGAGCCAACGTCTCAGCCTTGTTCGTCAAAAGGATCACGGCGGTGATGGCGCCCGGGCCTGCGAGCATGGGAATAGCCATGGGGGTGATGGCGACATCGTGTTTGGCGATCCCTTCGGCCTTCTCTTCCTGGGTTTCCTTGAGGGCTGTGCGGCGGGCCTGCAACATATCCAATCCGACCAGAAGGAGCACGATGCCTCCGGCGATCTCAAAGGCCGGGAGCGTGATCCCAAAAGCCAAAAGTAATTTTTGGCCGAAAAAAAAGCTTAAAATTAATATTGCGAATGTAATAAAAGAGGCCAGCCGGGCCATGTGGAACCGCTCCTGGCTCGTGTTTTGCTGGGTCATGGACAAAAAGGCGGGAATGAGGCCTATCGGATCGACAATGACGAAAAGGGACGTAAATGAAAGGATTGCAAAATCAAAAGAGTTGATCATGGCCTTAAAACATCGGCAAAGAGCTTGCGCGTCTTTATACCGTCAAAAAAGACGTGAACCGGGAGCAAAAACGTGAAGAAAATGTAATCTGGAATTCATCTTTCTGTAATGTCGAAAAAGCTACGCTGTAGTTGTGAGCTGGAGATCGACGCTAAGGTTTTAAGATTGTGAGCGGATGGTCTAAAGCGAGAAAACGGAAAACGATTTAACAAAGGAGAAATACAATGAAAAAGATGCTAGCGGTTGCCCTCATGTTGTTGGTCGCGGGAACAGCCTGGGCTGCGATGCCTTCCAAACGTGTGACCTGCAATGTGAACGGGACGACGAAAATAGTAAAATCTGCGGATGCCTGCAAGGCTTTGGGCGGTGTTGTGGTTGAAGGCCCCAAAGTCGCAAAGAAGATTTAAAAAAATAGTTTTTAGAATTCTGCAGGATCTGTTTTTGTGCGAAAGGAGCTGCCTGAAAAAATGGCAGCTCCTTTTGTTTTTAGACCCGGGGGTCAGGTGCCTGAGCGCATAATATTCCCCGCATTTTTTTGAATGATATTTTATATTCCGATCATAGGATTTGATGATAAAATTTCAACATTGAGATGAAATCTTGCACTTTTAGCCGCTCATGATAAGAGGTTTTAATGCGCATTCTTTTGGCCGAAGATGACAGCCGGGTCGCCAGTTTTGTCCGCCGTGGATTACGGGAAGAACAGTATGCTGTGGACATGGCTGCGGACGGCGAAAAGGCGCTTTTCATGGCCCAGACCGGCGAATATGATCTTATCGTCCTGGATCTCATGCTGCCCAAAAAGGGCGGTATGGAAGTCTTGCGGACTCTTCGTGGTTCGAAGATCGGCACACCGGTCCTGATCCTGACTGCCAAGGACAAACCGAGGGACAAAGTGGAAGGACTCAATGCGGGCGCGGACGACTATCTGACCAAACCGTTTGGTTTTGAGGAACTGCTGGCACGTGTGCGCGCGCTTCTCAGGCGACGCGGGGACATGGTCCCGACGATACTTGCCGCGGCCGATCTCGAAATGGATACCCTGAAACACCGGGTATGCCGCGGAAAACGGGACCTGGATCTCACGAACCGGGAATATGCGTTGCTGGAATTTTTTTTGCGTCATCCCAACGAAATTGTGACGCGAACCAGACTCTCCGAACATGTGTGGGAGGCGGATTTTGATACGTTCTCCAATGTTATCGACGTCCACATCGCGCGACTGCGTCAAAAGATCAACGACGGTTTTTCGTTGAAGCTCCTGGATACCGTGCGTGGCAAGGGCTATATTCTCCAGCTCCCCGAAATAGAATGATCCGCTCCATCCGTTTTTCCCTGACCCTTTGGTATGCTGCGATCCTGATCGTGATTCTTTCCCTGTTCGGAGGGGTGCTTTACACCAATGTCCGGTCCAACCTTGCCCGGGATGTCGACCGGTTATTGATCTCCGAAGCGGACGGGGTTGGGGACACCGTCATCTCTTTTGGAAAGGCCGAGCTTGAAGCCAAAAATCCGGATATTTCTTCCCAAAACAAGATCACGGAAATTTTTCTTGGGAATATCGCCCGCGGGGAACTTCCGGCGCTTATCAGACGATGGGCCGAGGTGACGGATGAACTGGATACCGTCCGCCCCGTCCGTATTATTTCCAAAAAAGGCGAGACGTTGGTTTTTTCCCCAAGTCTGTTGAATTGGATGATCCCCGTCAACGTTCAAGCCCTCCGTGGCGCGGAGGCAGGGAAGACGTTTTTTGAGACCTACCGCATTGCTAACGGCCACCGGGTACGAATCGTGACCTATCCTATTCTTGAAAAGAGTCATCTGCTCTATTTTGTGCAAGTTGCCATATCCCTTCTTCAGACAGACGTTTCGCTGGAACGTTTGAAAAGCTGGTTGCTTTGGCTGATCCCGTCGACCGCCATTCTGGCCAGTCTGATCGGGTGGTTTTTGGCAAGTCTTGCGCTTCGTCCCGTCGGAAGGATGATCCGCGAGGCCCGGCAGATGAGCGAATCGCGGCTCCATCAGCGCATTGCCGTGCCGAAGACCGGGGACGAATTGCAGAAATTAGGGGTTACGTTCAATGAAATGCTCGATCGGTTCGAGCGTGGTTTCAAAAGGTTGCGCCAGTTCAGCGCTGCGGCCTCCCATGAACTTCGTACGCCCCTGACCGTGATGAAAGGAGAAATGGAACTTGTTTTGCGCAAGTCCCGGACGGATGAGGAATACGAAAGAGTATTCCGTAACCAACTCAATGTGGTGAATGACATGGCGCGTGTTGTGGAGCAACTTTTGGCCGTGGCCCATGCGGAGGACGGGGAATTGGCGGTAAATTGGGAGACGTTGGAGTTAGGCGATCTGATCCGTTCCGTGGTTCGGGGCTATGAATCCATGGCGCGGCAAAAGAACGTCTCGCTCAAGGTGCTGGCGGCGGGCTCTGTCTGCGTCCAGGGCGAAAGAAGTCTTTTGGAACGTCTTATTTGCAACCTTCTTGAAAACGCGATCAAGTATACGTCGTCAAAAGGCCGGGTGACACTTGAGGCGGTTCAGCGCAAGGGGCATTCTCTTTTGATCGTAAGAGATACAGGAAAAGGGATCCCTGCAGGAGAGCTGCCGAGAATATTCGATAAATTTTTCAGTCACAAGCATTCTTCGGAAGGAATCCCTTCAACAGGCATCGGATTGGGACTTTGCCGCTGGATTGCCGAAGTCCATAAAGGGAAGATCGAGGTTGCGAGTGTTTCGGGCCATGGCGCGGAGTTCACGATTTCATTCCCGACCCCGATCGTTCGATCTCTTTGAGTCTGTTTTCACATCTTTAAGCCTTCGCTGCCTGATTATCATTATTTTTTTGATATGAAATCAGCCCTGGCTCTCATTAATTTAAAAATAACAGGTAGCCAGGACAGTCCTGATCCCCATTAATTTGAGACAAAGATCAGTATATTGCCGACCATTTTAAAAAAGAAGGAAACGACAAGGACGCCTTATGGCTTGTTGCTCATAGGCTTAAGGTTCTTAGCAATGGTTATCTCCCCGCATTTTTAATAGCTATATACATATCCCGCCAAACATTAGAAACAAGCGGTACAAACCCCTGTTAAATTTTCATCTATTCTCGATTAGCAATATATAGCAATTTATAACATTCCAAGGGAATAAAATATTTCGAACATCCCATCATTTGACAGAAAGGAAACAAGTGTTATTCTTTTTTTACTAAGCATTTTATAAAAATTTGTCGGACCAGGCAAATGAGAATACAAAATACTCCCTTCGGAAAAAATCCATTCAAGAGAAGCGTCGCCATTATTACTGCGGCCCTCTTTCTGTTTACGGGGTTCCTCAACTACGCGCCTCTGTCATTCGCCCAGTCCGTTGACATTCAAGTTCAGGGAGGGAATCCATCCAAGGATCTTTCTCGTCTGGTCCGTGATGTAAAGGTCCGGATCCCTCCCGAACTTGGTCTCGTAGATGAATTCTATAATGCTGTTCCCCGTACGCTGAATTCTGAACCCCAAAAAGTTATTTTCATCCAAGACGCACACGATTCACTTGAAGCGCAGGAGAATATTTCGAAGATCATTAACCATCTTGTCGCGCATGACGGCGTCAAGACAGTTTTTGAGGAGGGTTACGAAGGTTCGGTCCCTACGGACAAATATTTCGGGTTCATCAAGGATCCCAAGATAAAAGAGAAGGTTAGCTGGTTCTTTATGGATCATCTGCGTCTGGGGGGTGCTGAGTATGCTCATATTAACCGGGAAAAGGACTTTTCCCTTATGGGCGCGGATTCTCTCAAACTCCATAAGGAAAATATCGAACAGTACCGTCTTTCCGCGGCGAAGAAAAACGCTATCGCAAAAGATCTCAATGCACTCAAAAAGGAGTTGAAATCGCTTGCCGACAGTCGCTTTCCCAAACAGCTCAAGGAATGGCTCAAGACGAAGGAGCAGTTTGACGCGAAAAAACTTGATTTGTTTACATATCTGGGCAGGTCCATGGTTCTGCTTGGGACTAATACCTCGAACCTCGGGAGTCGTCAAAACGAGAAACTGATCCCGTTGCTTCGTTTCACCCTTGAAGCCGTCAAGAGCAACGATCCTGTCGTGATCGAAAAAGCGAAACATATCGATGCCCGTGAGGTTTTTGATGAGCTCATCAAGCTCGAACAAGCGATCGCGGAAACTTATCTGCGGGATGCAGCCGACAAACAACTTTTTGAGTATTACAAAATCCTCAGCCTTCTCAGCCGTCTGAATGATCTTCAAGTGTCCCAGGAGGAATACGAATCGGTCAAAGCAAGTCTCAAGACGTTCGACACCGACTCGTTCGCCCGGTTCATCTTCAGCCGGGCCCCCAAGACTCTCATTCTTTCGAGAATGTGGGAGCGGAATATTCGTGATGCAGTCAAATTTTATGAAATTGCGGCGGACAGGGACGGAGCCGTTTCTAAAACATTAAATCAATATCTGGCTGCGGGGAATGGGGATCGGGGGGCGAAAGAGTCCGATGTTGCCCGCTCTCTGGGTGACGGCCCGAGGACGGCCGTTCTTGTGTACGGCGGCTTTCACAAGGAAAACATCAAACGTATTCTCGAGGCGAAAAATATCTCTTATCTCGTCGTCAGCCCGCGTATTACCAAGCCCAGTCCGCGGCATGAAGAATTCTACAGAAAGCTCATGACCGATGGCCGTTTGTCTTATGAATTACCCGCGAATTTACAAATGGCTACAAGAGCGGAAAGCCGGATCGAGGTTTGGGAAGGCGCAAACTCTTCGCTGGCAAGGGCCGAATTCCAGGTTATGGAAGAAGTTGCTCGGAAAATGCCCAATGCTGATCCGTCCACTTTCGGTTCAGCCGTGGAACAAGCCCTAAAAGTCTTTGCGCACCAAGATCCTGCTCGCCCCGGAATGCAGGAGAAAAGTTTTCCGGGCTTACGGTCCGGTGGGGCTGGTGCCAGCAGCGGGACAAGGAAAGAAAATAAGTCAGGTATCTCTGGAAATGATATGGATATGGCAGGACTTTTTAGTAAAAGCATGAAGTTTCTTGTTAAAAGAATAAAACAGGTTCGCTGGATTAACATTCTTCATCCGGCTCTAGCCTATGGCTTATCTGAAATCTCGTGTAAAGTTGATAGCTGGGTTGTCGGTGCCCGATTTCTTGCTCAGCATGGGTTGAAGCCTTATTATGAATTTTATGATTGGGCCCCAGATTTTATTTCTGCATTTGGAGCTATTCAATTCTCAATGGCAGTTTTACTGCTAAGCAAACTCACAATCCTCAAAAACCTTTCTATTAAAACTAAAACACTCGCTAAAGGGAGCCATTTATTCGTTTCTTCTCTTTACACAACACTGGAAATTATTATTCCGATATTGGGCATAGAAATACCATTAGGCTTGGGGCGAACATTTGCCTGGGGGGATATAGCGGCTTATTGGGGAGCAGCTATTGTGAGTTGGTGTATTCACGATTTATTATTCAACCTCGAAGAAAAATTTTCAAATAAGCCGGCCGACATTCTTACAGATCCCCGGGGAAAGCAAGATGAAAGCGTGAAGATCGGAACTTATCTTGTCCTGAACAAACCGGTCGATGTGATCACTACGGAAAAGCCGGAAAAAAATGCGCCTGAAGTGAAGATCGCAATGGATCTGATCCCGGCGAACAAAAGAAATGGCGGGCATTGGGTCGGACGTCTTGACCGTGCGAGTTCCGGGTTGCTTCTTTATGGCGACAACAATGAGTTGAATCGGTTATTGCTCGATCCCACCTTGGGCCAGCCCGAGAAAGCGAAAAAAACTTACGAAGTCATCGTGGGTGGGAATATGACGAAAGAGGATATGGAAACGCTCAAACAAGGCGTCACGATCTCTGTGGACGGAACGAAGTATTTTGTTCGCGCGGATAAAGCCAGGGTTTTGGAGCGGTATTTCAATGGCAGGCATCCCATGACAAAGCTTGAGATCGTGATCTCTGAAGGGAAATTTCACCAAGTCCGGAAGATGATGGGTGCCCTGGGCCACAACGTGCAGGCGTTGAAGAGGACGGCGTTCGGGTCAATCAAATTGGGGGATCTCCCCTCCGGTAAAATTCGCGAACTTACTCCCGAAGAATACACCTGGCTTTCAGACTACTATCGTTCCAACCGCTCCGAGATGCGGGGCAAGATAACCGGAACGTCAGAGATTCAAAGTATGGCGGGAGGAAATGATAAGTTTTCTAGCGAAAGAGTTATTACGTTTTTTAGCAAAGGGCGTGGGGAATCTTTAGCGGAATTCTTTAAAGATAAACGTGTGCTTGCTAGTGTCAAAGATGAAATTAAGAAATACTTGTTGTTCAATCTCGGCGTTAGTCTCTCGTTGAAAAAGCAAGAAGCGGAGACAGATCTTATTTTTAAAAAGATATCTGCAAAAGAATGGGTATTTCTATTTCAAACGCCTCTGAGAGAGATAGAAATCAAGATTTCCGATCAAGAGAAAGGAAGGTCCATACGGTTCTCATTTCACGTGCATCGAGACGCATTGATGCGAGAGAACGATGCGATACCGGATGAATTTTTCGACAATGTCTCTTTCAGGAATGTTGAATTTGAATTTTTAACGCTCAAAAACAGCACCTATATCGCGGATATTTTCTCCCGGTGGATGGGAAGAGACTTTGATCTGGAGCATCTTTTCTATGATGCGCCTCCTGTAAAAACGACATTAACCGCTGATAAGACCTTGGTTCAAGATGGCAACTCTCTATTGGATGTATTGATTCCCGCCTCTCGTGTTGTAAGACCCGAAGGATATGAATATTCGCCGGAAAATCCCATTTATGTCTTAGTTGAAAACTATAGAACTCACATAGGGTTGGTAGATGAAATCATCCCTGCCATCTGGGATAAAGACGGATTACATTTTGTTTTTGTCGGATTCCAAGGCTGGCTCAGAGTGAAGAGCGTTTTTTCCTTCAGCGGCGTGGACAAGAAAGAATGGGGAATCCCCGTGTGCTCTGTGCAGAGTGAAAAGTTTAATTCGTCAAAGATGGACTGCAGGGGAACAAAGCAGGAAGATTTGTTTTCTGGGATGAGAGATGCCGGCGCCCTAGAAACTGCCCCCATGGTGCGGGGAAGCGGGTTGGCGGAGCGAGTTGCTCGATATTCCTGGGGCATTTCTCACGCGTATACTGACCAAATGGTTCTTGGCGCACTCAATGTTCCGCGAGGGCAATCGTTACTTGGTCATTATGCGAATTTTGAATGGCCGGGAAGTTTTGGCCGTCTGAAACGGGCGCATTCGGAAAAAGATACTGCGTTACAGGTTGTAGGGCCTTATCACATTGCGGATCATGAGCAAAGAGAGTTCTTTTTTGGATCGAAGGAGAGAACCGGACAAAGTTTTGTTCGTGCGGCACATATTGCCCGTGCGCTTGGTTTTTCAGGCGTGAATATTAATATGTGCTGTCCACTTACTTTTTTTACTGAGGTGGGCGGTGGTGCAGGATTGACTTTAAATGCAGAGCTGGCAACGCACATCGTTCGGTCGATAACCCAAAATGTTCCTCAGCTAGCTGTCAGTGCCAAAATGCTGCTCTTGGCAAAAGAGAAGGACCGCTCGCAAGTGGATATTCCCGGCTCAGTCGCATTTGCCAAGGCGCTTGAACAAGCTGGACTTTCCAAACTCATTGTTCAGGCTCAAACAGCGGAGTTCGGTCCGATGCAGCCTCAGGCAGTAAAGATGATAGCCCGAGCGATTAAGATACCCGTTGTGTATAACGGAAACATCGTCGCTTATACAGAAACTGATCTGGCGAGATCTGGTTTTGATGCCCGGAAATATTTTAGCGTGGAAGGTCTCCGGAATTATTTTCAAGGAACAGTTCGCCGTTTTATGATCGGGCGTATCTTGTTATCGAGCCCCTGGTCTTTGGCAGGGCGGGATTATACAAATCGAGAAATCATAAACCTTGCCCTACAGCAGGCTTATTTGATGCTGGGGGTATACGCGGGAACGGGGGAAGTGGGTTTATCCTTATTCAAGATCGGCGTTTTGTATTTTCTGCGATCATTAAAAAATCCGGGAATTCGCGAGAATATAGTGACACAGATAGAAAACGCACGGTCAAATAACGAAATTGTTTCCATTTTAGAATTTTTTGCTTTGCCGGAACAACCGAACGAT
>Ga0265297_10009935_pt1 | contig 12130 bp, 11 predicted proteins | sample Munlanlwell13791_FD_192502 | JGI IMG/M metagenome (GOLD analysis project Ga0265297, IMG submission 192502) | Leachate microbial communities from a municipal landfill in Southern Ontario, Canada - Leachate well 137-91 | ecosystem: Engineered > Solid waste > Landfill > Unclassified | place...
GCCGCAGTTGGTCTTCACGCGGGATCACGGGGCCTACGGACGGGCGATTCTGTCAGCGCTGGCGGTTCTCTATGTGGCAGCGGCGATGGTCTGGTGGATGGTCCGACAGATTTCGCGTGATCGTTCCAGGCTCGCGCTGGCGGATCGGCTTGTGCTGGCCGTGCCGGTGCTGGGGAAAATTCACCGCGATCTCTCCCTGACACGACTGTTTTCCGCGCTGAAGGCATTGCTGAACGGTGGCATCGGCATCCTTGAAGCCATGCCGCGGGCGGGCGCAGCATCCGGCAGCGCGTTGCTGGCTGCGGCGGCGAACGCGGCGGTGCCGAAGTTGAAGCGCGGTGAATCGTTGGTGACTGCGCTGGCGGACGTGCTGCCCGGCGATGCGTTGGGGCTGATTGCGACGGGACAAGAGAGCGGCAAACTCGACGAGATGCTGGATCATTTGGAGCGGCATTTCATGGAGGAGAGCCGGCGGCGGTTGCGGACGCTGGCGGAATGGCTGCCGAAGTTGATCTACGTGAGTGTCGTGTTTTGGGTTGGCTGGCAAATCCTGCAAATGGGGCGCGGCTACGGCCGGATGCTTTCCGGCGTTTTGGGCGAGTGAACTGCCGCGATACAGATGCATCGCCGTGTCACAAGCTTGCACGGCAGAAACTATGCGAGTCGCTTGGCGGCGTTCGGGCTGGCGCTGGCGGCCACGATTTCGCCGAAGTAAACGCGATGATTGGTGCCAAAAAGGCGGATGTCAGGCGTCAGGTTTTCGGCGATAACGTCGTTTTTGTGAACGACGCGGCACTCGTAATGCACGACGGCTTCCGCGATCAGCGGCGCTGTGACGGATTGCGCGGGCACGGGAGTGAGTCTGGACTTGGCAAACTTGTCTTCATTGGCGCCAGAGGCGGTGCCCAGGTGTAACAGTTCGTCCGTGAACTCCATCGGCAGCACGTTGACGGTGAATTGATGGGTCTGCTCGATGTTGTTGAAGGTGTGACGATCAGCTTGGATGAGCACGGTAATGATTGGACGGCCCCAGATCAGGCCGCCGGTCAGCCAGGCGACGTTCATTGCGTTTGGCTTGCCGTCCTTGTCCGAAGTGCAGAGCAGCAGGCCGAGCCGGCCCATCACGTGCATCGTTTCTTTCCAGAGGTCAAACGGCTTGATGTCATGCTTCTTCATCGTTGTTACTTTCGTGCTTGCTCGTCGTGGACGAGATCGGCTAACGGGCGCCGTTCGCGCGGCTTGGCCGTCTCCGCAGGGTGTCCGATTGGCAACAGAGCCACCGGACACCACGAGGCCGGCGCACCCAGCAACTCGCTCACCGCCTGTTGCCCGTAGGCCGCGATCCAGCAACTTCCCAAACCAAGTGCTGCGGCGGCGAGATGCGCGTAGTCGCACGCGATCGTCGCGTCTTCATGACTATAGACTGCCGCGGCGGCTTCGCCAATTTTTTCGCGGTTACGGTTGGGGTTGGCGAAAAACACCAGCACCACCGGCGCCTGGGCCACGAACATCTGGTTGAAGCACGCTTTGGCCAGTTGCTCCTTCCGTGCCGGGTCGCGCACGACGACGACCTCGTAGGCTTGCGCATTGAATGCCGACGGTGCGCCGTTGACCGACTCCAAAATCGTCCGCACCGCGCTGGCGTCAACCGGCTTGTCTTGATATGACCGCACGGAAAACCGTGCACGCATGAGATCAAAGAATTCCATCGAGATACTGTCCTTTCGTTGAAAAGAGTGTTAGCGAATCATGGCACTGGCGTCCAGCACACAAGAAGCGGCGGCGGCGGCCACGCTCAGTCCGCGAAGACCAGCGCGGAGGCGTTGGTGGCGGCTTTGACGGCATCGGCAAAGCTGCGCTTCGACGTTTGCGGATGCTTGAGCTTGCTGGCGACCGCGGGCTGTGATTCCAACAACGCCAGCGCGTAGGCGCTCTTGACGGCGAAGTTGACGTTCTGTGGAAGCGAACCGGTTTGCTGGTAGGTGACGGACTCGGTCATGCGCAGCGTGATGATGCCGATGACGTTGCCGCGTTCGTTGATGAGTGCGCCGCCGGAGTTGCCGGGCTGGGTGGCGACGTTGACTTGGAAGTATCGGGGGTCGTCCTCCATCCCTACGAGGCTGTTGATCTTGCCGTCGGTGAGCTTGGGAGCGGTGCCTTGCAGGTGGATATTGGGGAAACCGACGGTGAAGACCGCGTCGCCCAGTTTCACATCACGGCTTGCGGCCAGCGGCAATGGCTTGAACGAGCCGTTGGCCTTGAGCAGAGCGACATCGTTGGCTTTGTCGGCGGTGACCAGTTGTGCTGGAAAGTTGCCGGCATCGGTACGGATGATGATGCGTGTCGCGTCGCGGACAACGTGGTAGTTGGTGACGAAGAAGCCGTCTTCGGTAATGAAAAAGCCGGAGCCAGCGGCCCGTGTTGGCGCGCCGCGGCTCTTGCGAAACTCGTCAGCGCGACGGCGCGCTTCTTCAATCTCGGCGGGCGTCATGCGCAGCGAGATCTCCCGGATGCTTTCACGAGCTGGCTGGATGCCTTGAAGGGCGGCAAGACGGAGCCACTTGTAGGCTTCGACATAGTCCTGTTGCACGCCGCGACCTTGGACAAGGGCGTTGCCGAAGTTGCGCTGGCCTGTGGGCAGACCTTGTTCGGCGGCTTTGCGAAACCACCGGGCTGCCTCGGCGCGATCCACCGGCACGCCGCGACCTTGATCATACATCGCCCCAAGATTATTCTGGCCGAGCGGCAGGCCCTGCTCGGCGGCCTTGCGATACCACTTCAGCGCCTCGCCATAGTTCACGGCGGTTCCATGGCCATGCTCATACATGTAGCCCAGTTCTGACTGCGCGGGAGCGAAACCTTGTTCAGCGGATTTCTGTAACCACCGTATGCCCTCGGAATTGTTCTGCGGCACGCCTTCGCCTCGAACATGACGCAGTCCGAGTTTGAACTGCGCCTCGGCATTGCCTTGCGCGGCCTTGGCCGACAGTTCGGCGAAGTCCGTAAGCTGCGCGTGGGTGCTGATAGCAAGCAGGCTTACAAACAACACGCTGGCGACGAAAGATGACCCGTGGAACTTGCGACGCATGGAAGGCTACCGGGTTGCTTTCAGGTCCGCGACAGGCACGGGCGCGGGAGTTGGTTTGGCATTGGGCGGTATCGCTTCGAGCCGCTGGAGCAGTTCGGCGGCGCGACTGCGCGCCTGTTCCATCTTCGGATAGCGCACATCGCGATAGCCGGTGACTTGCGAGGGGAGTCGCAGGAGCTCGAGCCACGTCTTATAGGTCTCTGGATCGTGGTAGAAGAACTTCGCGCAGAGGTCGCAATACCAGTCGCGGAAGTCTTTCTCATGCCTGTGCCAGCGAGGAAGTACGCGGCGCATGACCTTGAGGTGGCGCATGGCGCGCATCTGCCATTGTTTGCCGCGCATATCGAACTCAATCTGAAGGCCGAGCACATCGAAGTGAGGGCGATTGATGTGGCTGTAACGAATGCGATCGCCGCGCGCCGGGTCCACGTCGTAGCGGGCGCGGTCGCGGCGGTGCTTTTCCTCGCTAGTCAGAAGGTGGGCGACATAGATCTCGTCCTTGATGATCATCGCGCGGTGCAGATTGCAGATCGCAGCCTTGGTGGCTTCGAAGGCATGCTCGGCTTTGTCGAGGACGTGGATGGCTTTGACCTGTTCGATGAACTTCTTCGCATAGGCGACGCCGTCATATTGGATGAGGTCGTAAACGCGCAGCGCGAGGTCACGCAATGAGTCCACGTCCACGCGGATATGCTCGGCGGCACGCGCAACGAGATCGCGGTAGGCGGCGGCAAGCGTCGCGCCGCTGCGCCGGGTGCGCGAGAGGATATCGGCCTTGTCAGCAACTACTTCTTCGTAGGTGGCGCGCTTTTCAACGGCCACAAGCTGGCCGGCAGCGGCGGCGACTTCGGCGGGAGCGACGGCGAGTTTGCGGCCGACGTGAAAAGCCTTGAGGTTCTCATCGCCGACGCCGCCGACAGTGGCGCGGATGGCCCAATCAATATGTTCCAGCGACAGCGGCAGCAGGCCGCGCTGGTAGGCAATCCCGAGCATGATCACGTTTGCGTAGAGTTGAGTGCCGAAAAGCCGTTCGCTGACCTCACTGACGTTGTAGCCAAAGTAGGCGTCGCGGCGCGTGTAGCGGCGGATGGTTTCCTCCAGTTCGGCGGGGTCGAAATCGTTGCGGCCCAGCAACGTCAGAATCGTGGGCTGTTTGTGAGTATTGACGATGGCAGTCGTGTGGTCGGGGCTGCCAACGCGCTGCGGGACCTGCGGGTCCAGAGAGCGGACGGCCTCGAGGATGTCCACGCCCAGGATAAGATCGGCCTTGCCGTAAGGGATGACGTTGGAGCTGTGGTTGGAGCCGCGCGGTTTGAGCGTGATCTGCGAATAAACACCGCCGTTGCGGATGGCGAGGCCTTTCTTGTCACAGAAGAGCACGTCGTAGCCTTGTTTGTGGGCGGCGCGAACGAGTGTGGCAGTAGAGAGACCGATGCCCATGCCGCCGACGCCGGCGAGGTAAATGCGGTAGGGCCTGTTCAGCGGGGGCACCGTGGGCGATGGAATGTTCTGTAGATTGAGCTTATCGAGTTGCGACGGTGGTTTCTGTCGGCGCAGGATGGTGACTTCCTCAAACGACGGACACGCTTTGATTTTGGTGCAGGCACCGTCGGAGACGCACCAGGAGAAATCCGTTTGTACCTTGGTGCCGTAAGGCGAGTCCGTAACCGTCAGTCCGGGGCAACCGGTGGCCCGAGTGCATTCGAGGCAGAACTCGCAGACCTCGGGAGTCACGTTGATGAAGCTTTTGCGCGGCAGGAACCCCTTTTGCCGCAGCGTGGCGCGTTCCTTGCTGGCCTCGCGGCGATAGTGGGTGATGCCGCACTCCTTGTCGGCAATGACCACCTTGACGCCAGGTTTTAAAATGGTTTCCTCCAGCAGTTCCTTCCACTGCAAGCGGTAGGCGGGGTTGGCGCGCACGACCTCGGTGTGACCGTCGCGTCCTGACAGCAATCCCTCCACGATGCGGTCAATGCTTTGCTGGAATGTCTCCTCACCCATCAGCCCACGCGAGAGTCCCGGCGTGGTCTGGTGTCCGGTCATGGCGGTGGTTCCATTGTCGAGGATGATGTAGGTGATGTCTTGGCTGTTCTTGAGCGAGTTGGAGATGGCAGTGACGCCGCTGTGGAAAAACGTCGAGTCGCCCATGAAGACGACCTGCTTGTTCGTGATAAACGGGTCAATGCCCGCGCCGGTGGCACCGCCGAGGCCCATGCCGCTGTAGTTGTGCATCAGTTCGCTGGTCGGCTCGAACATCAACATCGTGTAGCAGCCGGTATCGCCGTGAAACACCAGGTCCACCGGTGGACAGCCGTGCTTGCGGTCCATGTAGTCGGCGTCGCGGAACTGCTTCCTGACCTCCATGAGCACGCTGGCCGAGTCGCGGTGGGGACAGCCGGGACAGAACGTCGGCGAGCGCGGAATGATATGGATATCGAATGCCGCCGTGCGTCGCAGCAGATCGAGTTCGGCCTCGACCTTTGCGCGATTCACACGAACAGCCGGGTCGTTCAACTCCAGCAGCAGCGGAGCGATCTTTTCGAGGACGATGGACGGGTTGAGACCACGAATAGAGGGAATCCCGTCGCTATGAGGGAACTGTTTTCCCCACAATGCCGGCCGCTGGAATGCCGCATCGCGCTGAGCGCGCTCGGTGAGAATGGCAGCGATTTGCTCCTCCAGGAAACCGCGCCGCTCCTCGATGACGACGATGTGTTTCACCTGGGTGGCAAATCCCGCGACCAGTTCGGCGTCGAGCGGATATGTGAGGCCCAGCTTGAGCAGCGGCATTTGATCGGCTACGCCAAGGTCCTCCAACGCGTGTTGCAGGTAATTGTAAGCCTGGCCTGCGGTGACAAAACCAATCTCGTAACGGTCGTGCGGATGCGGACCGGGTGACAGAAGCTGGTTTACACCATGCCGCCGCGCACTCTCGATGAGCCGCTGGGTGCGCAGCGGGAGATCCTTTTCTTTGTGCCATGTGTGTGGCGGCAACAGGACCATGTCGTTGACGCGCAGTTTGGCTGTGTCGAGCGTGGTGCGGTGACGGGTGTTGATCTCAGGGTAACGATGCAGTCGCGTTTCGACGGAGCCGCCTCCGTCCATCTGGTTGGTGGTGACCAGGTAGGCGACGTACAGCTCCGCTTCGCGGGAGAGCTTGAAGGCGAGGTCAATCCAATCCTTCTGCTCCTGCACGGTCGCCGGTTCGAGCACGGGCGTCATCAGATGCTTGCAGATGAAACGCGAGTCGGTGGGGACCTGTGTGGATTCGCTCCAAGGGTCGTCGCCGATGACGAACACCGCGCCGCCTTTGGGGTGCGCGCCGGCCATGTTGCCGAGGGCGAGCGCGTCGCTGGCGACGTGGGTGCCGACGCTTTTGAACGCAGCAATGCCGCGGAGACCGGCCATTTGGGAGCCGTTGAGCATCGCGACGGCGTGGGCTTCGTTGTTGGCGATGGTGGCACGGATGCCGTGCTCCCTGAGAAGCTCGCCCACGGCTTCCGCCGCGTCGAAAAAGTTGGCCACAGGCGAACCGGGATAACCGGTCAACAGGTGTGTGCCGCCCTCCACTTCGAGACAGCCTTTCACCAAAAGCTCGTTGCCGGTAAACACCTCAGTGCCATTTTCCCTCAAAAAGCGGGGGTCAGCTCTCATGCTGGCGCAACTTTAGCAGTGAGGCGGTTTCTTCGCCAGCTTTTGTTGGAAAGCCTGACGTGGTCGAACTCGGAACTTGTCGCGACAGCCCAGTCACAGTAAGAATAACAAATTGTTATTTTAATGAGACCGCATCGAGGAAACTTGATTCTGATCATCGGCATCCTGAGCCTGCTGTTGGAGGCGGCCAGCATGGTCTTGGCTGCGTTGGGTGTGAAGATATTCTGCGACCCGATGAAGCCGGCAGGCAGTGGGAGTGCATTCCTACAGGCATTGGGGGTGAGCGTTGTTGGCAGCGTGTTCGGTTTCCTGGCGTGGTGGATGGCCCGACAGGATATTCACAAGATGCGCGTGGGAAGGATGGACCGTGCTGGCGGCGTGCGGACCCGTGCTGGGCGCATCTGTGGAATCATCGGCGTGGCGGTTGCCGCCGCGGTCGTATTCATGACGACGATCCTGTGGTTGCTGATTGATATGCCGGGGTCCGACGGCGTGCCAAGATGGTTCAGGTAGCCACCGGCGGGTGTTTGAGCACCGACAGGGCGTCATCGCAGGGAACGTGTCGGATTACTTGAAGAGAGGAGCACGGCGCGGCGCGGCGGGGGGCGGGACACTTTTCAATTTGAGGTCGCCGCGGCGTGCGACGGCTACGTGAACGGACTGGCCCTGGTCCTTCGCGTGGATGACGCTCTCGACGCGGTAGGTTGTGTGTTTGGAGGCGATGGCGTCGGCGACTCTTTTGACTGTGGCGAGGTTGGTCAGGCGGATTTTTACCGTCTGGATGCCTTCGGAGAGGCGCGGGATTATCAGCGTCTCGTTGCTGACGCCGCTGCCAATGTAGCGCAGGTTGAGGTATATCTTGTGCTCGCCGCCTTCGATCGTCAGCGGCTCGGACAGCCGGTTCTGGATGCGGAAGGTGAAGACAGCAGAGGTTTCCAACACGGTGATGCCTTCAAGCTGGAGATCAACGAGCCGCAAGTCCATGTTCTCCTCGACGCGGTTCGTGGCGCACGCGCCAAGGAAGCTGGCGAGCGCGACGGAAAGAAGGAACGCGGGGACGAGTCTGCATCTAAGGTTCATGGCAGTGTGAGTGTTGCGGAAAATGATGTGGATGGCGAGCCGGGAGGAGCATTTTTTCGCGCGCAGCGCAGCCATTCGGTGCTTGCAGTGATGGCGGTGGCGCAGTAGAAACGCGCAACGGAGTCATACCTATGAAACCTCATCGTGGAACTCTTATCCTGGTTTTCGGCATCCTCAGCCTTGTGTTTTGCGCGCCACTGGGTATCGCCGCGTGGATCATGGGCAACGGAGATCTCAAGCAAATGGACGCTGGAACAATGGACCCCAGCGGCCGCAGCAACACCAACGCCGGCCGCATCTGCGGCATCATCGGCACCGTGTTGTTGATCCTCGGCGTTGTGGCTTTCGTCGGCGCGATGATTCTTGCCATAATCATCCCCTTGCTTGCGCATCCTTGATGCGATGGCAGTGCGGCAGCCTTTTGAGTAAGTGGGGATGTGTAAAGCGAGGGAGCGGTGTGAAAAACCGCTCCCTCGCCTGCTTTTGAAACAGTGACGGAATGGACAGGGGATACTCAGCGGTCCAAGGTGCCATCTTCTGCACAGGCTGTGCTTTGTCTGAGATGCTGAGGGCGGCAGCTCGGTGCTAAAGCAGTTCAGACGCTCTACAAGGGTGACTTGCTCGAAAAGACGCAGGCCGCGACACTCGTCGCGGCCTGCGTTGCGAACTACCGGTTTACCACGGTAGTAATAAGTTACTTGTCGCTTACACGCTCTTCGGCATCGGCGTCCAAGCGCCTTGGGCGGCGCTGCTCTTGATGCACGTCTCAATGAAGGCGAGACCCATCCAGCCGTCTTCGACGTTCGCATACTTCGCGCCGTCGCACTTGAAGGGCTTGCCGGCCTTCCATGCACGCACGTCCGCCTCGAAGCAGCGGTGCAGCCGCGCGAATGCATCGTGGAATCCCTCCGGGTGGCCGGCCGGAATGGTTGGCTCGGCCATGAGATCGGCGGGCACATCCTTCGGCAGGAAACCGTCGCCCGGCGTCACCGCACCGCGACTGTAAACCCGGTCGGGTTGGTTCGGCAGACTGATGGTAAGGGATTCGGGATTCTCCTGGCGCCATTGGAGAGTGCCTTTGGTGCCCGCGACGAGAACGCCGAGGTTGTTTTTCTGTCCGATACAGATCTGTGATGCGCGCACCAGGGCTTTGCCGCCGTTGCTGAGCTTGCAGTAGATGGTGAAGTGGTCGTCAATCGGCCGGCCTTCGACAAGCATCTCCAGATGAGCCGCGACGTCGGTAACGTTCAGGCCGGTGACGTAGCGGAGCTGCATCAAGGCGTGAGTGCCAATGTCGCCGCCGCAGCCGGAGCCGCCTGCGAGCTTGGGATTGGTGCGCCATGCAGCCTGCATCTGGCCGGTGGCTTCGAGCCTGGTGGCAAGCCAGCCTTGCAGGTAGTAGCTGTCCACCCAGCGCACGTCGCCGAGGAGGCCGCTGCGCACGATGTAGCGCGAGAGGCGGCTGGTCCAGTGGCCGAGGTAGGTGTGGGCGACACAGAAGGGGACATTGAGCTGGCGGGAGGTCTTGACGAGATCCTCTGCCTCCTGAAGGTTCATGCAGAGCGGCTTCTCGCAGAAGACAGCGATGCCCGCCTTCATCGCCTTCATCGCCGGATCGTAGTGGACGAAGTTCGGCGTGACGATGAGGATGTAATCGAGCTTCTCGTCCGCCGGGAGCTTGGCGTTGGCGGCGATCATCTCGTCGTAGGAACCGTAGCCCTTGATGGGGTAGGGCCAGTTGGCGGCTTCTTCCAAAGCGACCTTGGGGTCGGGGAAGAGCGCAGCGGCGGTGACGCGGCGGGTGCCGTCAGAGTGGATTGCCTTTTGGTGCGGCTGGACGATGAACGCGCCTTTGCCGCCGCCGACCAGACCGACATTAAGAGGTTTCTGTGACATGTTATTTCCTTTCGTGTTGTTGTTCGTTCAGACGAATTCGTTGATCAGATTTTCCAGATATTCCTGCCGCCCGCTGACACACGGTGCGGCATCGCCTTTCTTGAGGATGTAATCTTCGAGGTCCTTGAAGTTCGCTTTGCCCCCTTCAATCTTCGCGCCGATGCCGTTGTCCCAGGAGGCATAACGCTGTTTTACAAAGTTGGCGAGACGTCCGTCTTTGCGGATGGCGTAGGCGATCTTCAGGCCACGCGCGAAGGCGTCCATGCCGCCGATGTGCGCATAAAAGAGGTCTTCCGGCTCGAAGCTTTCGCGGCGGACCTTGGCGTCGAAGTTCAAGCCGCCTGTCGTGAATCCGCCCATCTTGAGCACGACGAGCATTATTTGCGTCGTGAGGTAGATGTCGGTGGGGAACTGGTCAGTGTCCCAGCCGAGCATCGGGTCGCCGACGTTGGCGTCAATCGAGCCGAGCGCGCCGGCGGCGGCAGCGGTTTCCAGATCGTGCTGCACTGTGTGACCGGCGAGCGTGGCGTGGTTGGTCTCGATGTTCAGCTTGAAGTCGCCGAGCAAATCGTATTGCCGCAGGAAGTTCAAACACGCGGCGGCATCGGAGTCGTATTGGTGTTTGGTTGGTTCTTTCGGCTTCGGCTCGATGTAGAACTGGCCCTTGAAACCAATCTCCTTCTTGCAGTCCACCGCCATGTGCAACAGTTTCGCGAGATGGTCCAACTCGCGCTTCATGTCGGTGTTGAGCAGCGTCGAGTAGCCCTCGCGGCCGCCCCAGAAGACGTAGCCCTGGCCGCCAAGCTCCATCGTCACCTCCATCGCCTTCTTCACCTGCGCGGCAGCGAATGCGAACACGTCGGCGTTGCAACTGGTGCCTGCGCCGTGGACGAAGCGGGGATTTGAGAAAAGGTTCGCGGTGCCCCAGAGCAGCTTGACGCCCGTGCGCTTTTGTTCTTCCTTGAGCACACGCACGACGGCGTCGAGGTTCTTGTTCGACTCCTTCAGCGACGCGCCTTCGGGCGCCACATCGCGGTCGTGAAAACAATAGAACGGCGCGCCGAGTTTCTCGAAAAACTCAAATGCGACACGGGCTCGTTTGATGGCATTGGCGACGGTATGGGTGCCGTCATCCCACGGCCGCAACGCCGTGCCAGGGCCGAACGGATCGCTGCCGGTGCCGCGCATCGTGTGCCAATAGGCGACCGCGAAGCGCAACTGATCGCGCATCGTCTTATCCCCGACCTTCTCGACGGGGTTGTAATGTTTGAAGGCCAGCGGTTTCTTCGAGATGGGCCCTTCAAACTCGATCACAGAGACGTTCGGGAATGCTGCAGCGGCCATGATATGGTTTGTCCGTGTTTCGGCGGTTGATATTTCGAATTCCTGTGCGCGGATAGATATCGAATCGGTGGATGGCAGGCAAGCCAAGAAAGTGGGGGCAAAACCGCTATTGGGCGGCGACGTTCTTGATTTCGGCCTCGCAGACGACGGCCAGAGTGGATGATGCAGCAAGCAACCCGATGAGATGGAGGATGATGCGTTCCATGAATGGCTTCATGCGATTTTGAGCGACATTCTAGTTGAAAAGCGCTCTCTCTCAATACAATGTTTGCTGCAAATGTTAGTCACTTTGCTCAAGTCCAAGATTCACCGCGCCACAGTGAGTGGTTCGAGCGCGGATTACGAAGGCAGCCTGACGATTGACCTGGAGTTGATGGAGAAGGTCGGGCTGGTGCCTTATGAACGCATTCTGGCCAGTAACATGGCCAACGGCGCGCGTTTTGAGACCTATGCTATTCCTGGTGAGCGCGGCAAACGGCAGATCGTGCTCAACGGCGCCACCGCACATCTTGGCAAGGCCGGCGATCTGCTCACCATCATGAGCTTCATCGAGATCGAGCCCAAACTGGTGCCCAGCTGGAAACCCAAGGTGATCGTCCTGGGCAAAGGCAACGGCATCATCACCGAGCGCGGCATCTGAGCCGCGGCGGTCAGCGGGGACCACGGGAGTTATTTGCTGGGGGCCGGATCGACCCAGCGTTTGCGGTCGCAGAAGAAGAGCATGTTGACGCCTTCAAACCGGTCGGGCGGAATGGCTTCCTTGAGCGGGAAATCCTGTGGAACTTTCAGGAACCTCAGGATGTCCGCCCACGGCCACCATTCGTCATACACGATTTCCGACAGAAAACGACGATTGAGCGTAACCGGTGTCAGCAGCAGCGCGGAGATGTGTTGGTGCAGGTCGTTGATGTTGTACAACTGCTTCCGATGCATGGGGAGCCAGAAGCAACGGCGATTGCCATACCAAGCGACCGCCCAAGGTTGATCGCTCACCATGTATTCCTGCGTATCGAGATAGGACGTTGCCAGAGCGATCTTCGGCGGGAAATAGGGCGGGTAGGCATAACG
>Ga0265297_10009936_pt1 | contig 12129 bp, 11 predicted proteins | sample Munlanlwell13791_FD_192502 | JGI IMG/M metagenome (GOLD analysis project Ga0265297, IMG submission 192502) | Leachate microbial communities from a municipal landfill in Southern Ontario, Canada - Leachate well 137-91 | ecosystem: Engineered > Solid waste > Landfill > Unclassified | place...
GTCCCTAAGCCTAGAATGTTCTGGAGAATATGAGCCGTATTTTCCCAGCCTTGATCTTCATTGGCACCAAAGTGTGGATAACAAAAACGAACACCCCTGGGCGAGAGCGCTATCGAACAAAGAGAGGCTTGATTAGCAATCGCCTCTCTTTCACCAACCAGGGGATGAATATTCTTTTCATTATCTGGAGTTTTTTCGGTCTGATTGTGAGGATCAATCTCAATAACGAAGAGCGGATGCTCAACAGGTTTACCGATGTCTTCAGCAGGAGGCTCAGAGGAAAAAAGCGGCATCACCCCTTGCATAAGCGAGTGCACAGCGCTCGTTTTTTCGTTTGAAAAGCGGTGAAAAGAGGAGTGCCTGTTTCCATTCTTATCCTTAACCACAATCTGAATAGTGTGCAACTCATCCTCTGTCCGAGGTCGTAACTTTTGCTCTTGTGGGAGGAGACAAAGATCCGTTGCTTTGATTTTTTTTCGACCCAAGCGGTTGACCCAATCGAGTGGATTGATATGTTTAAAACGATCTTCAAAGGTAACGTGGGAAGGTATTTCACCAACTTTTTGCATTGCTTGAAATGCTTCTTTAAGTTGTGTCTGGTGTTTTTGTTGCTGTTCCTCAAGACCGATGAGAGTCCGGGCAGTGGCAAGAATAAGAGTACTTATCGATAATTCTTGGGAAAATTCAGCCTCATGTGACCACACTCCGGAAGCGCCTCCTAAACGATCATGGGCTTCTTCACTTTCTGGGTTGAGATTCACGATATCGTGAACAATTTTTAAGGGAAACATCGAGCGGGCAAAAAAACGATCTGCCGAAAAAAAACGCCGAACCCATTCGGTTCTCAGAGCCGCAATCATAGCCTGCCAGGCGATGAATTCTTTTAGTCCACCCTTCCCGAGTCGTTGACTGACCATTTCAGTGAGCCGAAGTGGCTGAAATCGTGTCTCAGCTGCAGGAGAACCAGTTGCCGGAATTTCCGGTACTCTCGAAGTTCGTTTAGTCATAGCGCTGAGACACAGTATAACTCTTTTCTTCTGAGGTTTTTAAAAAATAGGCGTCTCATTAACGGGTTTTGTTGGAAGGCTTGTGACTCCAAATAATTTTTTTGGGTAGACGCTTCGGAGGAAAGTCCATATTTGGCTGGCTGGAAACTCGGAAACCGTTTTCTTGGTTCGTTATTTGCGAACGCGTCCGTATCACCGCGTACCCCAAATGGGTGAAGGCGTGTATCACCTTGTCCATTTTGTACTGCGTGTTTTGGAGCAGGTAGATAGCAATTTCGTACCCGTCTTTGCCACCGCGTTGTTGAGATTCAATCTGGTGCACAATGTCCTGCACATCGAGATCAAGTTCTGGATCATTCCCTGGTGTTGGTTCGTTTTTCGTTCGTATTGGCATAGTCACCTTTCTGTTAAGAAGGGGAAGCCTAACAAACAAATAAATGGGCTCTGTAAGAATTTTCCGTTCAGCTGCTCACAAAGAGACTAGCGCAAGCGAGCTTGGTACTCTGTTTCCAACAGCGCCAAGATCTTGCCCCGTAGCGGCTGGACATCCTGATCACTCAGTGATTGCTTGGGATCATGATAGGCCAGATGAATAAAAATGGCCTTCTGATCACCCATCGAGTGCGGATCCTCGCCGAGTTCCACTTTGTAGAGGCGCGAATCAACCTTTTTGAGGGCATCAAGCAGTTCACCAACCTGGACATCCTGAGGGATGAGCAATGAAAGATCCTGCAAAATAACCTGAGGCGGTGAAGTCACCACTCGGACTTGTTCTTGAGAACTTTGCTGGAGCAATCCTTCCAGATCCAACTCAACCACGTAGGTCGATTTCTCATCCGGGGCCGCTTCCAGGGTGTACAGATTTTGATCGAACTCATAGCCTAAGCGAATGAAGAGTTCCTCGATCACCCCTTTCACTTCACGGTAGGTCACATTCTTGCCAGAGGCCAGAATGCCCAGGGTGTGTTTTTCCAGGTACTGTCCATTTTGTTGGAAATACACTTTTCCGACTTCAAAAATACGGATGATGCTGTGGCGGTGCTTGCGACGGTAATCCAGACCACGCAGCAACATGGGTTGTAAAGTCGTGCGCAGCATTACTTTCTCGCTCGTGAGTGAATTTTCCAAGCGAACAGGTTCGCGTTTTGGAGTGTCCTCACTAGTGAGAGGTTCCGTAATTTGCTCGTCATATCCCATGGCAGTGAGTAAATCACGAACCTTTTCACCTAGGTCATACGCTGCTGATTGGATATTTTTAGGTGGAGGGCTACTGGGTAAGTGGGCTGGAATGTTGTCGTAGCCGTACATGCGAATGACTTCCTCAATGAGATCGGCCTCTTGTTCGACATCCGTGCGGAAGTATGGCACCTCGACTTCGAGGGTATCTTCGGCCACGATTCTAGAGGGAATGGAGATTTTCGTTAGCATGGCCTGAGCCTCTTCAATGCTGAGCGTAACACCACTGAGTTTTTGCAGGGCGGATTGGCTCATGGTCAGCGTGCGATCGGTGAAAGGCGTGGGATAGGCGTCAAAGTGACCGGTGATAGTGCCGCCACAGAGTTCGTGAATCAGATCGGCAGCGCGCAGGAGCGCTAGTTCGGTTAAGTGAGGATGAAGGAATTTTTCCAACCGCGTGGAGGCTTCGGTGCGCAGACTGTGGCGCAGCGTACTGCGGCGCACACTGGCTTGGCTGTAGGTTGCGGCCTCTAAAATGATGCGGGTGGTGGTGGCAGTAACGCCACTCTTCTCTCCTCCAATGACGCCAGCTAGTGCAAGAGTGGTGTGCTCATCAGCGATGACCAAATCGTCAGCAGTTAAGGTCACCTTTTTTTCACCGAGAGCCGTGAAGATTTCACCTTCCTGGGCATTGCGCACGATCAGGTGCTGATTGGTAACAGCGTTAGCATCAAAAGCATGCAGCGGTTGACCAATTTCGATCATCACATAATTGGTGATGTCCACGAGGTTGTTGACCGACTTCATGCCGTAGGCTTCCAGTTTTTCCTTGAGCCAACTGGGTGATTCACCCAACTGAATGTTCTCGATGGTCAACGCGTTGAAACGGTAACAGAGTTCTGGATTTTCAATGGTAATGCGGGTCTGCCCAGACTCTTCAGGCAACTGAGTACTGTAAATATCGGGGACCTGGAGAGTGGTTTCCATAACGGCAGCGGCCTCGCGGGCAACACCGAGCATGGAAAGACAGTCAGACCGGTTCTGGCGGATCTCCAGGTCATAGACGAGGTCATTTCCGACTTGATCAGGCGGTCCATCTTGCATGTGACCGACGGCGGTCAAACGTTTCATTAACTCGGGTGCTTGAGCTTGTAAGGATTCGTGATCCAGGGCTACATAATCACTGAGCCAGCGCAAAGGAACTTTCATATTTTCTCCTCGACTACCAGTTCGCCATTGTAGAGCTTGCGAACATCGTTAATTCCATACTTGAGCATCACCAGGCGGTCAAAACCCATACCGAAGGCAAAGCCAGACCACTCTTGGGGATCGATGCCACACGCCCGTAAGGCGTTGGGGTGAACCATGCCGGCTCCCAGGACCTCGATCCAGCCGCGGTACTTACAGACTTGGCAGCCCTCGCCATGACAAAAGGTGCATTTGATATCCATGCCGGCACCTGGTTCTACTTGCGGATAATACTTACAGCGGAAACGAGTCTCGACGCCCTCACCGTAGAGGAACTTGGCGAACTCGATGAGTGTGCCTTTAAGATCGGCCATACTCACATTTTTATCAACGACCAAGCCTTCATATTGATAGAACATGGAGTTATTGGTGGTGTTGGTCGTCTCATTACGGTAAACCTTACCAGGGACGACGATGCGAATGGGCAGTTTTTCATGGGTCATGGCGCGAGTTTCGACCGATGAGGTATGCGTGCGTAAAAGATATTCTGGTTCATGAATGTAGAGGGTGTCGGCCAAATCGCGAGCTGGATGATCGGCCGGTAGGTTGAGTTTTTCGAAATTGAACTCATTGGTCTCGATTTCCGGACCCTCATACACACTGTAACCAAGCGAGTGGAAAAAATGATTGAGGGAACGCATCACCTGGGTTGAGGGATGAAGATGGCCCAGTTGAGGACGGATGCCGGGGAGGGAAAGATCCACTTTTGTGGTCTGACTGGATTGGTGGGCTAAGGTTTGGGCTTTTTGTTCGAGAGCGGATTGGAAAGTGTTCTTGAGGTCGTTAATTTTTTGGCCCAATATTCTGCGGTCGTCTGGACTGAGTGAACCCATTTGTTTGGAAAGGTTGAGCAGCGTACTCTTGCGACCTAAGAGTGCGATTTGGAGATCGGCGAGTTCTTGAGCGTTGGCGAGCTGAGCAATCTGTTGCAAGCCAGTGGACTCAAGTTGCGCAAGTGTTTCCTGATTCAGTTCTGGTTCCATAGTGTCATTATAGCCGAGGCGATCAGGCCGTGGGCTACCCTTTCTTCTTTTGTAAGTGCGACATATTTCGACCTCTAGCCTGGGATGTCGCACATATGTGCGATATCCCAGGCGTGGACTTCAAGAAAGTCGCACATTATTGCTATAGGCTACAAAAAAACCCTCCGTGGGGAGGGTCGATTGTAAGCAGCACGAACCCTCTCCTAGTTGGAGAAAAAAGCAAAACTAAAAAAGAATGCCTGGTTCATGTAAGGGCCATTATATACCCTTATTTTGTGGAACGACGCCAGATCTGAATGACTCCCAGATGAGAACCGGTTTCAGCCTAGCGACGCCAAATATTTTTAACCCAACCGAAGAGACTGAAGGACTGACCATTTTTTTTCACTTGCTGAGAAAGAAGAACGTTCTGTTCTTCCAGTGAAGTAATCATATTTTCGATTACTATTCTGGCTTCTGCGTCTTTGGTACCATCGAGAACGGTTTGCAGTTGAATGATCTGCTGTTCATTTTTCGTTTGTAGCTTATTGAGTTGCAGGAGAGCTTCTTCATCGTTTCCCAAAAGGAGCTTAAGAAGCAGATTTCGTTTCTCAACTTTTTGTAGCTGGGCGGCAGTACTCGCTTGGTTATCCTGCTGTGAACGAGCGATTTCGCGAATTTCTGGACCAATGGCGGCTTGCTTTTCGGCGAGCGCATGCAGTTCCTGGACCCGCTGGGCAACAATACTCATATGTTCTCGAGCATTTTGTGACATCTGAGCTGATCGAGTGGCGAGACGTTGACGGATAGCCTCTCTTCTTTGGGCGAGTCTTTCTTCCAAAAGATTTTGCCGTATCTGAGTTTTAGCTTCCATTGTGGCAAGTCTAGTGGTCAATTTTTCATCAATTTCATCTCTGATGATTTCTCGGCGAAGCTCCATTTGCTCACGAACTTCGTTGAGAGTGGCTGGATCGGTATCATCGGTCGAAAACTCCTGAATCATTTTTTGTCCATTTTCGAACTCCGTGATTCTTACTTCTTGCCGAACCACGGGAGCGGTGATCCGCTGATTCATCTGTTGGTTCTGAAAAACCGCAGCAACAGGCTTACTTGCCAGGTAAAGAATTCCGATTACTAGAATTACCGTAGTTTTTTGCATAACGACCATCCTCTTGTATTGCATCTATAACAGCACATCAGGGTAAGAAATACAAAAGTGCCGATTACATCTGGGTTTCTGGCAAAACCACTTGAAGTTTGGGAAAAACATCCGTGGCCAGCTTTTCTGTAATCCGAGGAAGTATCTGCCAATCCGAACGATCCTTAAGGATAAGGCTCCCTGTTTGGTCCCAGACCTCGCAGTGGAGACCACCTCGTTCAAAAAGCTTCAAGATAAGTTTGCCACCATTTTCAATGTTTACCTGTAAACTTATTTGGGATTCAAAAAAATCGCGAACGGCGACTTGTGATTCAACTTTGGCTGGAAGCTGATTCTCACCTATCCAGTTTTGCAAGAAAATAGTGATTGTTTGCGCGCAAGACAGGAGATTCTCGTATGATATGTCCTTCCTCTCCTGTTCTGCCCGTTTCTTGTGTCGATCAGCAATGCGTTGTCGTTCCGCATTCACAGAATGATTTTCGAACATATTTGCCATAAGCAGGCCATATCTTAGTGAAAAACCGGTGAGAGAGCAAGTTTAGTTTTGGCGATGCGCTTCGACGATGGCGAGGCCAACAACCTTTTTGGGTTCAATACTGCGACTATCTTTCCAGATTTGAAAGGAAAAGTGGTTGTCCTCTAAGAATTTGAGTATAGGTTCGAGAGAATTATCTCGGCGACCATGAAATTCCAAGAAGAGGTGCTTCACTTGGCGGATGCTTTGCCCAGCGGACAGTAAAACTGCCTCCTCGACGCCTTCGATATCCATTTTGAGAATATCGACCTGTTGATACAAATAATCGGTGAGCGGTCGAGTGCGTACTGTAATGGGTGCACCCTCTCGAGTGTTGGTCCAGCTTTTGGGGTGAAAACTCGCCGTCGAGTTCCATTCATCCTCGCTCGTATCGATGTAAAACGTTTCTTCGCCTTCCATGGTACCCAAGGCATAGGGTTCAACGGTAATATCAGTAAGACGATTATCTTCAATATTTTGATTGAGAATAGGCAGAATAACAGGATTGGGCTCAATAGCAATAATGCGAGCATCCGGCCACATTTGCTTAAAGTACAGCACGCTCATGCCGATGTGTGCTCCGGCGTCAATAATGAGCGGGCGCTCCAGTTCTTCATCCAGGTAGTACATGTGCTGGCTGAAAATCTCCCGTTTAAGACTATGAAACTCTTGGGTATTGGGAAAAGAAACCGTAAACTTGCCGAGACGAGTGCTATACACGCTCCGATTATACCTTGCCCCTGATGGATCCGCTGACACAGAAGCGAATTACAGTGAAATCTTATCAGCGTATTGGCCGATTACCGGTAATGGTTTTTCAACACCATTGACGGCGTTGATGATACCGACGATGACCAAGATGAGCAGACCGATAGAAATGAGGGGAGCCAACATCCAGCCAAGCAGAGGCACCATGGCGAAGATCATGTTAGCAATGGCGGCAATGAAAAGGACCAAACCTTGCTTGACGTGATATTTCACAAAAGGGTCATTTTTGTCTTCGGTCAGTAAAGGGACAAAAAAGAGGATGTAGGCTATGACAGCCATGCCGGTGTTGAGTGCTTTTGTTTCTTTTGCTTCAGCCATAAAACTCCTTATAGTTTCCTTAAGTATACGCAATTTTTTAAGAAAGTTGTAAGAATAGTCATTGCCGATTCGTGAAAAATGAGAGAAGTTCTCGGGGATCAGCAAAAATAGTATCCGCGTGCGCTTTCTCTAATGCCTCTGCCGAGTTAAATCCCCACCCTACTCCTATATTTTGCAGCGGCACTTTCCTAGCTGCGTCGATGTCGCGAACTTCATCACCGATGTAGACCGTTTTTTCTATTTGCAAATCATGTTCGCGGATAACCTTTTTCAGTTTATGATCTTTGCCAAAGAGGTCTCTTTCAGCTTGTACAAAGGAAAAATATTTTTCGAGCTGATGTCGGGCCAGAAAAGCTTGGCAATAGGCTTTTGTATTTGAGGTGACAATGCCCAAGGTATATGACTCGCTCAAGGATTGAATAACCGGAATAATCCCTGGGATAGGCAAAGAAATGGGGTATTTTTTAGCGAGTTGTTGGCCTTCTAGAATGAGGGTTGGCAAGTGCAGTAAGGGGATTTTCACTTTTTTGAGAAATTCGCGCATGCCTAGATTTTGCAGGTTTGGTATATCAGACTCGGATATTTGGTCATGATGATACTTCAGCGCCAGCTCGTTATAGATTTGGCGATGGAGTTCGAGCGTATCGGCTATGGTGCCATCAAAATCAAAAATCAGCGTTGTGATGTTTTTTGGTTGGATCATGCTTGATCAGTATACGTGACCGTTCGGCCACCAAACGTGGTTACTTGGTACGTTTTTTCATTCACAAGTTGAAGTTCCTGAACCGGAACTTTTCCATATCCACCAGGCAGATCCAGGACATACTGCGGGATAGCCACCCCGGAAAGATTACCACGTAGCTGATGGTACAGGGCCAATCCTTCTGGAATAGAAAGTCGATAGTGGTGAGTGCCCGGAGCTTGATCCAAATGATGCAAGTAATAGGGTTTGACTCCATTAGCGACAAGTTGCGAAAAAAGTTGGCCGAGCGTTTCCAGTGAGTCGTTTACGCCCTTGAGGAGAACCGATTGGCTCAAAACCATGATGCCCATTTGGTTCATTTCCTTGACCAGTTTTTTGGTTTTTGGCGAAAGCTCCTGAGGGTGATCGATATGGAGAACAACAATGACTTGTTTTTCTGTTGATGATATGGTCTGCAGCCATTGTTTGGTGACGGCCTCTGGATTAACCACCGGAATGCGGGTATGCCAACGGATAATTTTGAGAGATTCTATGGGTAACAAGAGCTCAAACAGGGACTCGACGAAGGCCTGCGGAAAAGTAAACGGATCTCCACCTGAAAAAATAATCTCTTTAATCTCCGAATGGGCTTGCAGATAGTCGCGAATTTTGAGGAGGTCTGCTTGACGTTGCTTTCCTACAACTTCTCGGCGGAAACAGAATCGGCAGTGGATATGGCAGTAGGTGGTGAGCAGTAAAAGTGCACGATTGGGGTAACGATGAATAAGGCCCGGTACAGCCTCGCGGGCATGATCACCGATGGGATCTGAGAGCTCATAGGTTCGAACGTCATGTTCTTCGAGTTGGGGCAAGACGATTTTTTTAAGTGGGTCATGAGGATCGTCCCAGTTGATGAGGTCGGCGTAATGCACAGGCAAGCGTAAAGGAAAAGGATTGTTTTGGAGGGCTGCCAATTCCTGAGGAAAAAGACGCAGCTGTCGCTCGGCTAAGTACGCAGATAAAAGATCAACGGAAGATAGTATGGCGATCGACACGTGCCTATTATCGCGCGGTATCGGGAAGAAGCAAGCTGATTTATGTTGTGTGAGTGTTTTCCTACTCAATCACCACACGCGCGTCCAACACCAGACTCCCCTTTTCCTGAGCGAGCGACAACAATGGATTGATGTCGAGTTCGACAATCTCCGGGAAATCGGTAACCAATTGGGATAGTCGGCCGATGCACTCCACCAGAGCCTCAATGTCTCGAGGAGCTTGGCCGCGAGCACCCTCAAAAAGTTTGGCACTGCGCAAAGAGTGAATCAGTCGCAAGGCATCGGCTCGAGTGAGAGGCGCAAACGCAAAATTGACGTCTTTCAAAACCTCAACATAGATGCCACCCAGACCAAACATGATCATCGTGCCCAAGCCAGGATTTTTACTCACGCCCAGAATCACTTCGACCCCATCCTTGGGAGCCATCTGCATCATCAAGGCGCCCTCGAGTTTGGCGTTGGGTTGGTGACTAGCGACGGTGGCAAGCATTTCGCTATACTTTTGCGCGGCGTTTTTGGCAGTAAAGTTGAGCACTACGCCGCCAACATCACTTTTATGCAAAATATCTGGTGAGACAATTTTCATGGCCAGTTGGCCGCCAAATCGTTGGGCGATAGTAGTGGCTTCCTCTGGCGAATGGGCAATGGCACTTTCCAAAATCGGAAACCCGTAGGCCTTCATGATTTCAATGGCCTGCGCCTCTGGGAACGAAGTTTGACCCTGTTTTTTGGCTTCAGCAAAGATTTTCGCAACTGCCTGGCGATCGACATCGTCAAAGTAAAGTGGTTTTTCGGTTTCAGCTTGCGTCCAGTCAACGTAATGACTGTAGGCCGCCAAAGCACAGACAGCCGGTTCGGGAAACTCCGTGTTAGAGATATTCTGCTCGCGTAGCAGTTTAACTCCTGGCCAGACGGTCCCCTTCCCCATAAAACTCACGACAATTGGTTTTTGGGCAGTCTTTTGTAACTTGATGATCACTTGAGCTGTGGCTTCAACTTCAGTTACCGATTGAGGAGTAAGCAGAATAAGCACGGCGTCGGTGTTTTCATCCTCAAGAACAACTTGTAGAGTTTGCTCATAGCGATCAGCCAGAGCGTCTCCCAAAACATCCACCGGGTTGTTGACACTCGCCGCTTCCGGCAAGAAGGTTTTGAGTTTTGCTTTCGTGGTTTCTGAAAGCTTCGCCATGACAAGATCATGGGAAACAATCTCATCGGTAACCAATACGCCTGGACCACCGGCGTTGGTAATTACGGTGACGTTTTTAGCCTGGCGCAGCGGATTGCGAGCCAAGATTTGGGCGTAGTCAAATAGTTCGCGGATACAGTTGGCGCGGATGATGCCAGCCTGGGCAAACAAAGCGTTGTAGGCGGCGTCGCCACCACTGAGGGAACCGGTGTGCGAGGCGATCGCACTAGCTCCTGCTTCGGTCCGACCAGATTTCAAAACGATCACGGGCTTTGGATGCTCGGAATGATTAATTTCCGTAATCACTTTGATGATTTCCGGCGCATTTTCGAGTTGCTCGGCGTACATGGCAATGACGTCAGTTTTGGGATCTTGGGCAAAGTAACGAATGAGGTCGAGTTCGTTGACACTCGCCTTGTTGCCAATACTCATGAACTTGGAAAATCCGAGACCCAGATCTTGAGCGTAATCCAGAACGGCGGTGCACAAAGCGCCACTCTGAGAAATAAAGGCGACATTCCCCTCTTCCGGCATCAAGCCAGCGAAAGAGGCGTTCATGTTGTTTTCGGTGTTAATAATGCCCAAACAGTTGGGACCAATCAGAACGATGTCATTCTGTTCACACACCTGAGCGAGTTCCTTCTCCAAGTCGTGATTACCGATTTCCTTGAAGCCAGCCGAAATAACAATGGCGGCTTTTGCTCCCTTGGCAGCTGCCTCCTGAATGACTCCTGGAACAAACTTCGCCGGAATGGCGATGACCACGAGATCAATATTTTCTGGGATGTCGTTTAAAGAGGGATACACTTTTCGGCCAAAAAGTTCATCAGCCTTGGGGTTAACCGGATAGATATTGCCTTGGTAGCCCTGGGTGCAGAGGTGTTTGACGATGTCATTGCCTACCGTTTTGGGAGTTCGGGAGGCGCCAACCACCGCAATGGCTTTAGGGTAAAATAATGACTGGAAGTTCATGATGGGCTTTCTTTTTTTGTTTTTATGTTCTTTTGGTGGGGCTATTCTGAGCAAAAAATCCTACTGAATAGCGACATTCTGGAGATATTTTTCAAAAATAGTTTTGGCGAGATCGACCTGTTGCGGGGTTGGCGGTTCCACGTTTCCCAACTCATACTTGCGACCGAGACCTTCATATTTATACACGCCGAGCGTGTGATACGGAAGGATTTCCACCTGTTCTACCGTGGAATAGGTCGAAAAATGCTTTGCCCAGGCCTCTAGAAATTCCGGTTGGTCCGACCAGCCAGGAACGAGCACATAGCGCAGCCACATGGGTTTGCCGGTACTTTCCCGATACTCCGCCATCGCCAAAGTATTGGCATTGCTGGAGCCCGTGAGTTTACGGTGCCAGGATTCATCAATATGTTTTACATCGAGGAGAACGAGATCTGTCAGATCATACAATTTTTTCACCAGAGGCGAAACGATGGTGCCGTTGGTGTCCAGGCAGGTGTGATAACCCGCTTCCTTGACGGCGGTAAAAAGTTCAACGAGTGCCTCGGCCTGAACGGTTGGCTCTCCCCCACTGACGGTCAGACCGCCGCCTCGAGAAAAATAGGGTTTTTCTTTTTTCAGAAGTTCTAAGACCTGAGCTACAGGCATATCTTTGGCCGAGGGATTATCCAGATTTTGAGTGTCCGGATTATGACAGTACAAACAGCGAATATTGCAACCCTGCAAAAAAAGGACCAAACGAATCCCTGGACCTTCATGGGTGCCAAAGGTTTCAACAGAATGGACGCGTAGCATCACCAGCTCCTTTTGGAAAAACTGCCGCTCGTTGAGGTCAAATTACATGGTCTCATGAAAGGTCCGTGCGAGTACTTCCCGTTGTTGTTCTGGACTAAGTCGAATGAAGTTGACGGCGTAGCCAGAAACGCGAATGGTGAGTTGAGGGTATTCCTCAGGGTGCTCCATGGCTTTTAGTAGTGTCTCCCGATTCAAAACATTCACGTTGAGGTGGTGGGCTTGCTGACCAAAGTAGCCATCCAAAAGACCAACTAAGTTATCGAGTTGTTGGGCCTTGGTTTTCCCCA
>Ga0265297_10009937_pt1 | contig 12127 bp, 26 predicted proteins | sample Munlanlwell13791_FD_192502 | JGI IMG/M metagenome (GOLD analysis project Ga0265297, IMG submission 192502) | Leachate microbial communities from a municipal landfill in Southern Ontario, Canada - Leachate well 137-91 | ecosystem: Engineered > Solid waste > Landfill > Unclassified | place...
GTCTACGGGCGATAACCCCCAGAGATTTAACCCACTCCTCCCGTCCGCTGATTTTTCCCGACTCTTTTCTGCGCCGCTGTGCGCCGCGAGTGACAGGACGGGCACAGACTAACCAAGTTGTTACTGTTGTGCTTACCACCCCGCCGGAGGGGGGTGGTATGATGCACCTGATCGGCAGGTTGCTGGCAGTCGGCGCACAGGGGGTAGCGGGCAAGCTGCATCATGCGTACTCGTTGCCAACGCCTGTCATAGCCGCGTCGTGCGGCGGAGTCCCGCGTGTCCGGGGGTAGGGGGGCAGGTAGGCCCCCGGGCTTGAGCGTGAGCGGCTTGTTAGGCGTAGGGAGCCCCCATGGGCAAAACAATTACGCGATAATTCTAGGGCCGTCAAGTGAATTGTGAAATCGCGGTTGGGTTATTTTCTTGGGTGGCCGAATTCGGCGTTGTAGTCTCCAAGGCTGGCATTAGGGAGAGGGGGGTAGGCAATTCTCCCTTTGAGGGCAATAAGGAGGTTCTGAGGTCGTGGAGGATCAGAAAATCGCATAAGGGAGGACTGTCACTGGCAAAACGCCAAACCACTTAAAAGGAAGAAATTTGTCTCGGAACAAAGATTTTTCTTGACGAGTACCCATAATTCGAGTTAAGATTCCGGACATGGAAACACTAGCCTCAACTTCACCCGCTTCAACATTGGCGATTCGTCGCCCGAAGACCCCCGAAATCATAAGAGCAATTCGGAAAATCCTTGCAAGTTCCAACGAAGAACCCCTCGGTCATTTGCTTCTCGAAGAGCTCCATGAGGTGGCGATGAGACTTGGAAGACCTCTTCGCCCAACCGCAACCATTCAACAGGTCAGCCAGGAGATCCGCAATTTCCTTGGGATGTGTGGACCGGTGACTTATGCGGAACTTCGTCGCGACGAGCTCCATGCGGTCCTCCGGGCGCTCAGGGGGTTATCCCCGGCGTGGCCTCCGACGGTGTTCAAGGCCGAGGACGTGGTTTGGTAGTTCTTTGCCTCTGGGAGATTTTCTTTCATCCCCCGCTCACAGGTCGCCGGGAGGCGACAAGAAAGATTCCAGTGATATCTGTCTCACAAGAAGAACCGAAAAGAAGATTCTTAATTTGTTCCTGCACCTGCACCTGCACCTGCACCTGCACCCCTATACCAGGTACTTACTAAACCACCTACCAGGTAAGACCAAGCGGGCTTCTGTTGCCCTCCAAAAGATTTCCAAAGTTATATGAAAAAAACCTTGACACAGGGAAAGAATCTGTTACAATGCCGTCCATGAAACGATCAAACACCCCGGTTTCAGAAGAGATAAAAGCCTTTGCCGACCGGCTCCGCGCAACGAGTTTTTCTCAAGCCCGTCTCGCATGGGAAGCGCGGGTCTCGACTGTCTTTCTTAACAAGCTCCTCCTCGGCAAGTATCCCCACGCGCCAAAACAGATAACGCGGGACAAGCTACGGAAAGCCCTGGTGCGGCTCGAACGGCAAGCAAAAAGGGAAGTCCAGTGACAGTACAGTCTTGGATACAATGGTTTCCTCGTGATTTTCTCGCAAGCTTGGCGGTGCAGCGGATGACAACTCGACAGATCGGCGCGTACCTTCTTCTCCTCTGGTGGTCTTGGCTCAACAGCGAGGAGCCTTGCCATCTGCCCGCCGACGAAAGCGGTCTGCGGGAACTTGCCAAGGAAAATGAGGCCGAGTGGAAAGAGGACCGCAAAAAGGTGCTGGCCAAGTTCGAGACTTCAGATCACGGTACGATTTACAACGAGCGGCTGCTCGCGTGTTACCAAGAGCAAGACCGGCGACACGCGAAATGTGTTGCCGCTGTGAATAAACGCAAAGACAGACAAGACAAACCAAACGAACCTCGGCCCGGCGCTCCCGACTCGACACCTGCCGACGGGACTATCCCCGAACAACGGAGTTCAAACGAATCCGCTATCGCCGCAAAGGGACACCGGGCCGGAAATCTTGGGGGTGCGGAATCCGACGAACTCCAAACGCCTCGGCCTGAGGATAAGTCGCAAAAGTCGGCGCCCCCATTAAACGCCCCAGGGGGGGCAACAGACGCGGCGGGCGGTGTGTCATCCGCTGCCGCAAACGCCGGATCGGACGGCAGGATGCAATCGTCGCCCGCTCCGGGCAAAGCCGAGGGGGCGGCGCTAGATCCCCTTTCTCCGCCTCCTCGGTCCACAAAACCCGAAAAGAGCGCGACGGAAATGTTCCAAATCGAAATACAAAAACCGTTTTGGTTGTCGGCGATGAACCGCGACGCATGGGATAAGGCTATCGCGCTTTTTGCCGGGGCGAGTCACAAGATCCCGCCGCCCGGGTCTGAAAACGAAGCGGGCTGGCGCACGTCTTTCCGACTCCTCGCGGTTATAGATAAAAAACCACTCACTGAGATTTTAGAGGTGCTCGACTGGGCAATGCAAGATACCGGCGACGGCAACTGGCCGGGCTGGAAAGGCGTCTGCCGGTCCATGCCGAATTTCCGTGACAAGTGGCCGAAAATAGCTACGAGCATGAACGCGGCGAAACGAGTTAGCAAGCCGAAGTCTACGCGCCCCTCAATCGCGGGGACAGGCGATCTGCCGTTTTGAAAGCGGGTAATCCAAAAATGACAACAGAACCAATCGCAGCGGATGTTGTTTCTCTCAACCTCATGACCATCGAAGGGCAACGCGCATTTATCACCGCGCACGTTGTCGGAGAGTCAGGAATTCCCCGCCGATATCAAGAGGGTTTTGCACTCTGGAAAAATCTCGCGCCAGAATTTCCCGTTTTGCGCGGCGCGGCGATGGCGTGGATAGGGCAATTTGGATCAGCGCCGCCCTGGACCGAGTCAGTCACAAAACTTCCAGAACGCGGCCTTGCGTTTATCGGACAGACGGGTTGCGGCAAATCACTGCTCGCGGCCTGTATAGCGCGGGCGCTGATAGAGCGCGGCGTGAGCGTCAAGTGGCAAAACGCACTCGAGCTATTCAGCCGCATTCGGCGGTCATGGAACAAAGAAGGGGAAGAATCTGAGGGCGATATTTTAGAGGACATGACCCGCCCGCAGGTTCTTTTTCTCGACGATCTCGGAAAAGAAAAACCGACGCGGTGGGTGCTTGAGCGTCTTTACACGATTCTTGAGCGCCGGTTCTCGGACCAAAAAATCATCTGCTTTACATCTAACGATAGTGGCGCGGCGTTAGTCGAGAAAATGCGCGGCGATGGTTGCGAAGATCTCGCCGAGCCGATTATCTCGCGGTTGTCGGGCATGTGCGACACCATTGGCGAATTTCCTAAAACCGATTTCCGACGCAAGCAACCTATGGCGATAGTCGAGCCGACGAAAGAGAGGGGATGAAATGTTATCAACCACCCTGCGCAAGCTGCGAACTCCTCCCGATGCCGCTTGTGCGGACAGGTACACATTGCTGACCACCGCATTAGGCGGCGAAGAGGCATATGGTCTCGATACGCCGATCACGATTCTTCAGGCGTTGGATATTTGTGGCCTGGACGATACGCTGTGGGGTTTACGAAAATGCGATGACAACGACGTCGAGAAGTTCACCCGCGATCTGATATGCGATTACGCGGAACACGTCTTGTCTGTTTTTGAAGCGGCCTGTCCCGATGATATGCGTCCGCGAGAAGCGATTGAGATTGCTCGCAAATATACAACTGGCGAGGCAACGAGCGAGGAATTATCCGCCGCTAGGGCCGCCGCCTGGGACGCCGCTAGGGCCGCCGCCGGGACCGCCGCCGGGACCGCCGCCTGGGACGCCGCTAGGACCGCCGCCTGGGCCGCCGCCAGTGCCGCCGCCGGGGCCGCCGCCTGGGACGCCGCTAGGGCCGCCGCCTGGGCCGCCGCCGGGGCCGCCGAGAGGCAATGGCAAGAGCATCGCCTGAAAGAGAAGATAAAAGAAAGGGGATGAAATGACCACAAGAGAGAGATTGAAGGCGGAATTGATGGAATGCGGTTTCTTTGACAAGGACGCCGAAGCTGTTCTCGAAAAAGCGATTCCAGAAATCGAAAGCCTCAATACGTCCTATCGCATAACCTGGGACAGACCAGCCGAGGAGTATCCCAGCCCCGTCTATCGCGTGATGTTTGAAGTCACAAGGCGGATTGCCCTCGAATGGATTGATCAGAACTGCCCGGACGAAGAAAACGAGGGCTGAAATGAGTAAGAAGAAAGCGACTCGCAACAATATGGTCTGGCCGCTAACGCACACTATCGCGGGCTTGCGATACATCGCTAGTTCGCCGCCACAAGAAGGCGGGGGGTTCCACGCGAATGCAATCATGACCGCCAAATCTGCGCTTCACCACATCGCCCGGCTGCGCAAGAACCAGAAAGGGCCGCGCGGCTCAGAAGGAACGTGAAATGAGCAACGATAAAAAGGAACAGCCGAGACTGCATCGGGCGGCGCTATATGTTTGCGGGAAAGAGGTAGCATTTACCCACCTTGCAAATTTGGAAGAAGCACATAAATGGCTGGTTGCCCCGATTATAGTGCATTTCTGGAGCCGGAGTTGTCCCGGCTGCAAACATGCCGAACTCCGCTACGAACTGTGAAAGGAACTCGAAATGACCATCATCGAAAAAGAGATTGCCGACCGAATCCGCTGGCGACTTGCGGACCTGGGAATGTCTGCGCGGAAGTTTTTAGTCGAGTGCCTCGGTTATGAGTACTCAACGTATCACATCCCTAACGTCGAGCGCGGCGAAACTTACTCACTCGACCGGAGCATTGACGGGATCGCTCACGCACTCCGGCTCCCGAATCCGCACATTCTCACGCAGCCCGACCGCGCGGCCTTCGAGGCCGACTGTCACGCCGCCGACGCGGAGCACGTGCAACTCCTGCTTGCGCGGACATTAAAGCAGACGGCGCGGCCTACGCGACTACAGCGGGCGCTGTGGGCGGTTTTGCCGTATTTCAGGCCCGACCCCGTGGCGCGGTTGCTGAAAGGAGAGCGCAATGCGTAGCGGCTTCGCTTCGAGCACAACCGTCAATTCCGACGGATCTGTTGCGGAGATTAAACGGACACTGCAACGTTTCGGAGCCTCTTCGTTTGTCCACGGCGAAACCGAAAAAGGCGCGATGATCGAGTTTCAAGCTCGAGAGCGGCGTATCCGATTCGTCCTGCATTTGCCGGATCGGGAAAACGATCAATTCACGACGACACCTACAGGCCGACAGCGCAAAAACCAGAACCAAGTTTTTCTCGCGTGGGAGCAAGGTTGCCGGGCGCATTGGCGGGCGCTGGCGCTTATCATCAAGGCGAAACTCGTAGCAGTCGAATCAGGCATTCGCTCTTTCGAGGAAGAGTTTTTGGCCGACACGATACTCCCCGGCAACCGCACCGTGAGCGGGATGTTACTACCGCAAGTTGCCGCCGCCTACGAATCTGGGAAGGTGCCGAAACTGACATTACTAGCATTGCCCTACGAGGCGAAGGAAGAAGACCATGGCCAATAAAACGATTCCTCGATCTTACAACTGCCCGCTCGACTTTAACGACCAGTCCCTAGCGCCGCCGGGGAGCGAGCGCATAGCGTGGGACGATAAACACGAAATCATATTTAATACTTATGATTCCGAGTGCGGGGGAATTACGGCCAGGCTATCTGTTTGCGTGCGCAATATCGGCGAAAACTCTTGGTGCGGTAATATTCTCTCCGACGCCGCCGCTAACGCGATGGCGGAATGGGATGAGGAAGCCGAAAGAACCGATGTGGGCGGAGAATATCGGCGCTACGCATGGGACAAGGCGCGGCAGTGGCGCGAACTCTTCCGCTGGCTCCGCGCGCAAGAGCCGAAAGAAAAAGGAGAGCCGACATGATAGACATCGGCAAATTGTCCTGGTACTCGATGGAGAGTGCGCCGAAGACGGGGCAGACTATTGTGCTTCTTCAAAGTAATTACACGCCTTTATTGGCGTACTGGTGCAGATTTTCAGACATGGAGGGGTGGATTAGCAAACCTGACGGGCGACGCATACAAGACCTTCTTGGGTGGTATCCTAAACCGCGTCCAGATGCTGCCGTCATAGACGCGCCAGTTGAAGTTCCGCTGGTAACAATGAACACAGTGCTTCAAGTAGCAGGCGCACAGAATCCCGAACCTGCCAATAATGCGTTTGCGGCGCTAGTGACGATTGACAAGATCCTCTCGGAAATTAGTGACCCCTGGGTTCGCGGATGGATTGCTCAATACGTATCTAAAGCGTATGGAGACATGCCGGTCTCGCCCTTACCGCAAGGGCCAGTCGAGTGGCACCCAGGATTTCCGGGCCATCAAGAAAACGGGAATGTCATGGTGGGAAAGGAAAGCGAAAATGCAGAACGATCGCCTTGCGTGGATGCTGATTGTCGCAACTCTGCTGACATGCCTTGCCATAGTGGTATCGGGCTATATCCAGTCCGACGCCGCTAACACACGTAAGATGGACGCGATACTCAAGACGCTCGACAACGGGCAATCGGACCTTTCGCAGCGCGTGTCGGCGCTTGAGGCGCAACACATCCCGCCCGCTAAACCGCTTACGTTGCCGACGCAAATCAGGCTAGAGCAGATCACGCCGGAAAGGATCGAGTGATGAGAGAACCAAAATGTCTTAGAGGTAAACGGTGTTATACTAGCATGGGCATATTTCCATACATAACCTGGTTTCGCGTACTTGCTATCAAGCTCCGAGAATCCCGCAGAATACGGAAACAATGGCGATAGGAGGCGAGCGATGATTACCGACACGGTGACTTTCACGGCCACGATCCCGATGGCGCGGGCGATCCTCTGGCATATGTATAGCGAGGCGTGTATGGCAAACACCGGAACATCCATAGAGCGTAACGAAATGAAAAATGCGATTGAGGACGCCGTGGGCGAAGAGGGGTATCCGCAAAAGGTCGGCGTGACCGCCTGCCTGAAGTGGAATGATACACCCGTCCCCGGTGACGCCGAAGAACCTGATGAGGTTGTGATAGACGAGGCGATTTATGATCTTGGTTGCGACTGGCACATCCCGCGCAGCCTGTGGCGCACGGACGCAGTAGAGGCCGAGCTAAAGGAACTCGCAATCTGCGCATGGAAGACGGAACAAGAGGGCCGGGAACTCAACGAGGCGGTTGATCGCAAGACGGATGAACTAGAAGAAAGGCGGATGGATTGGAATGAAGTTCAGCAATTAAGACACGAGGACACGGACAACACAAAACTCCGCGAATTCGCAAACGAAATGAAGGAGGCATGAAATGGGTAATGACACCGTAGCAAGCGTAAACATCCCGGAGAACATAATCAGGGAAATTGTAACTGCATCGGTGAACGCGGCGGTATTGGCATCTATGAAAGACCCCGACAAGCTCATTAGTGATATTGTCAGAAAGGCGATGAGTGCTAAGGTTGATTCTCAAGGGAAGATAAGTGATTCGTATGGCGCCAAGTGGGATTGGCTTGAGTGGAACACGCAAGACATGATACGCGCCGCTGCGAAAGAAGCGTTATCCGAAATCCTCGTAGCACAGAAGGAATTACTCAAGAAAGCCGTAATGGATGAATTCAACCGGCCCGGTAGACAAAAAACGGTGGCAAGAGCTTTCTCGGATGCTGTAGAGGAATCATTCAAATGTAACTGGAGATTTGGGTGTGATATCAAATTTGAGCAGGCAGAGGAATAACTGCGTATCCGAGAAACGAGGGAAGACGGTAATGAAAAGCGCGAGTCTGTCATTCACGGCGGCGGAATGCGCCCATCTGCTGAACCTCTTATCTGACGCCGAAAAGCGCGGCCACTATTACGGCCCCCGTGAGCAATACTGGGCGCGACACAAGCGCATTGAGAACAAGATCAGGGAATACATCAAGCCGAAGGAGGCGAATAATGGGCGCGATACGAAAAGCAAGAAAGACGAAGGCGCAGATAGATAGAGAGGCGCGGCTCAGGGCCGCAAAAAGGCGACTCGCGGCAGCACAAGAGGCCGTAAGAAAGGCGGAAGAGAAATATGAGGAGGGAAGGAAGCGGAGAGCGGCGCGTGAAGAAATCAGATCGCGGCTAGAATGGCTTACGGCCCCTCCGTGGAAACATAATAATTAAATACGAGAAGGAAGCCAATGAACCCGCGCACTGAGTTCGAGCCGAACACACAATAGAAAAGGAGAGAGAAACATGGCTACAAGTATTGCTGCACCGCCACCCGTTGCAACGGCGAGATTAGCGCCAACGGCAACCCGCAAGTTCTCGTTAGAGGACGTGCAAACCCAAGCGCGGCGGCTCCCGCTTCGGATGCTATTCTACTCCACGGAGGGGTTCGGCAAAACCTCTTTCGGGGCGCAATTCCCCGCGCCGCTCTTTCTCATGGCGCGTGGCGAGACCGGCCTTGAGACGCTGATAGACGCGGGCCAGTTGCCCGAAACGCCGCACTTCCCGGAGATTCAAACGTGGACGGATTTTCTTGAGGTCCTTGAGTTTCTGACCCGCGAAGACCATCCCTACAAGACACTTGTACTTGACACGCTCAACGGCTTTGAGCGGCTATGTCACGAACATGTTTGTGGCCGAGATTTCAAAAATGACTGGGGAGAACACGGATTCCTTTCGTATCAAAAAGGATATGAGTTAAGCACGAAAGATTGGATTGCTTTCCTTGAACTCCTTGACCGTCTTCGAGAAACGCATTTGATGAGGATCGTAATTCTGTGCCACGCAAAAGTTCGATCATTCAAGAACCCCGAAGGTTCGGACTATGACCGGTATGAACCCGCCGTGCATCGCGTAACGTGGGATCTAACGCACAAGTGGATAGATATAGCTGCGTTTGGCAATTATGTGACTGCGATTGATAAAGAGGGGAAAGGAAAAGGCGGAATAGATCGGATGCTCTATTTCCAACATACCGCCGCCCATGATGCCAAGCACCGGCACGGACTCCCAGAGTCCATCATCCTCGGCAACACGCCGGAACTCGCATATCGCGCTTTCGTAGACGAAATGGCGAAGGCTGCCAATAAAAACAAACCTCCTCAAGGAAAGGAAAAACAGAAATGAGTTTGCATTACCCAAACGGACAGTACGCTGTGCAAATCATCGGTTCTCGACTTGGCAAAAGCGGGAAAGGAAATCCGCAATGGTGCGTAAGCGTGAAACCCTACGCGGTTGAGAATTCTAACGCCCCGGTTGACTCCGCAGAACGTTGGTGTAGCTTGTCCATTGAACCGTATGAACGAACCATCTTTCGGGCACTCACGGACAAATCCATAGACTACGTCGTGCAGGACTTGGACAACCTCGGCATCACTGTCTCAAATTGGGGGCAACTGGACGAAAACGATCCTAACCATGTTGAACTGCGCGGCAAGAATACTATCGCAGTTTGCTCCCATGAAACATACGAGGGCAAGGAGCGCGAGAAGTGGGGTTTCGCGCGAAGCAAGGGCGAGTTGCAGATAGAGGCGTTAAGTCCGGCAGAAGTTATGCAACTCAACGCGCTTTTTCGTGATCGCCTTTTCAAGCCGATGCAACCCGCCGCCGCCACGCCTGCACCCATGCCCGTAACAAACAAACCGGAAACCAAAGACGATCTTCCGTTCTAGAAAGGAACTGACCGACAATGACAACAGGCCTCACGTTATACGAAATTGGCGAAGACCTTGTGCGCCTACAGATGGCCCTCGAAGACCCGGAGCGCGACGAAGAAGCCAACGACCTGATCACAACTTATCTCGCCGATAAGACCGGCCCGCTGGCACAAAAGGCTGACGGCTACGCCGCTCTGATCGCCAACTTAGAAGCACTTGCGGCGGCTCGAAAGGCCGAAGCCAAGCGTCTCCAGGAGCGTGCTCAAGTGCCTGAGAACCAGGCGAACCGGCTCAGGGAGCGAATGCTCCAATTCATGCAGAAGTTTGACATTCAGAAGATCGAAGCGCCGCGATTCACATTGACGCGGTGCGCAAATGGCGGCTTGCAAGGAATGGAGGTCGAGCCATTTCCGCCGAAAGAGGCAACTGATAATCCGCGCTTCTACCCTCCGGTGCCGACACTCGACAAGAAAGAAGTGCGCAAGGCGCTTGAAGCTGGCGAGAGTCTGGGCTGGGCGAGACTGAAGGAACGCGGCGAACACCTCAAGATCAAGTAGAAGGGCAATGAAACTTCCTCGCGTTGAACCGATCATCCTCATTGATACGCGGGAACAACTACCGCTCCGGTTCACGCGGTTTGCGTCAGAAGTCGCAACTTTGCCGGTAGGTGATTACGGAGTAAAGGGATTCTCGGATTGGCAATGCCCCCGGTTCGTCGTCGAAAGGAAGGAACTCAATGATCTTTGCGGTTCACTCGGAAACGGACGAGAGCGGTTCTTACGAGAGATTGAGAAAATGCGGCAGTTTGAGTTCCGAGCGCTAGTGATCGAAGCAACGGAGATACAGATTCAAAACCATGAGTACACGAGCCAAATTCTTCCCGCGTCCGTCTTCGGCACACTCGACGCGCTCCGCGTTCGATGCAACCTGCATGTGCTTTGGTGTGGAGACGCGGTAGGTGCGGCAACGCAAGTTGAGAATCTTGTGGAGAAGTTTATTACTGGCATCGTCAAAGAGTTTAGACAAGTGATCAAGGAAGAAGCGATAACATGCCCCCGCTGACCATCCAACTCCCCTTGCCGCCGGAGGAGTGTCACCCTAACATCCGGTGCCACCGAATGCAGAAATATCGCGTTATGAAGAAGTATCGCGGAGACTGCAAGATGCTAGCGATCAAGGCCATGCGGGAGCAGAAACATCGCGGCTGGGAGGAGGGCAAGGTGCGCGTAATCCCTCACTGGTACTTTACTGACCGGCGGCAACGCGATATGGATAACTTGAGTGCATCGCTCAAGGCGGCGTTTGATGGCCTCCAGGACGCGGGAGTGGTGAAGAATGACAACCAATTCATTTCGTGGCCAGACACGGATGGCCCGACTATCTCGAAGTATAACCCGCATGTGATCCTGGAGCTTGAGGCCATCGCGGATCTCTAACAACAGAAAGGGGCGAATCATGAACCTGTGCAGCGGGAAAATAGGAGACGGACATCGAGCCGTTTGTTTTGAGGGTCCACTAAGCGATTGCCCTGTCTGCGGGTTATTCAGAATGCTGAACCACGCCGAAGGCCAGCTCGACGAACGCGACAAGAAGATCGCCAAACTCATGCGCAAGATCGAGCGACTTCAGAAGGAGGCCCGAACATGATGAACACGTGCGATAGAGACCATCCCCAGATTGCCTTTATCTCAAATAGTCGAGAGGTCGGAGCCGAATGCCCGCTGTGTGTCGTGCAAGCAGCCATGAGCGATTTCACCCTGAAGGTCGAGAAGATTTATACTCATGGTGCAGAGATAGAAACGCAAATGGCGCTTCTTCGGGGTGAGATTCAGGAACTTCAGAAGGAGACCAAAGGATGAAACCGATGGAACTATACGCCGTGGAAATCCTTACTACGAAAAATAAACAATATGAATGTCGAAGATTATCCTCCGGCAAGGATTGCATTGGGAGTCGCATTTGGATTACGACAAGTAATCCTGAGGCAGGGGAGCTCAGAGATTATTTCCTATTGGGAGGTAGAAAATGCCGCGTCGTGACGTTCGTCGAGAAGGAGAAGGGGAAGTGACAAACCCCAGACAAGAATATCAACTGCCTAGCGGAAGGCGCACTACTTCTGTTAATGGATACCTCAAGGGATGGCGTCAAGTTCTCGGTATCATCGAGAGAGAACTAAAACTCAAGACTCTTTCTTATGGTTCTGGGGCAACTTTCTTGGCCGAAGAAGGGACTTGTGCAACAATCTCATTGCCCAGTTGGTTCCTGGTACGTCTATCCAATTTACTGCGCGAGAAGAAATCTACCCGCCACCCGGCGGTTAGGTGATAGGCCGCGTTGCGCGGTCGCCGAAAGGCAATCTGGCATGAAAGGGGTTCGTCCTTAACTTGGACACTCCCGGCGCGTCACGGGCACATGCGACAAAATAACAAAAGAACAGTGATTGCTGATATCTGCTCCACAAGTCCGGCGGGGCGCGACGCCGGACACAAAAAGAAAAGGAGAATGCGAAATGAAAGGTAAGTACTGCATGGTGCGGACAT
>Ga0265297_10009938_pt1 | contig 12126 bp, 14 predicted proteins | sample Munlanlwell13791_FD_192502 | JGI IMG/M metagenome (GOLD analysis project Ga0265297, IMG submission 192502) | Leachate microbial communities from a municipal landfill in Southern Ontario, Canada - Leachate well 137-91 | ecosystem: Engineered > Solid waste > Landfill > Unclassified | place...
AATTGTCGGCACATCTCCAAGACCATAACGCAAAAATTTTGTTACAGGGTTTAATTTTTCGCCCTGGTATTCTTCTGATGTCATAGTATCAATATCTTGCTTAAAATAAGGCCTAGAATCCTTTTTCTTAACTATTTTCTTAACTTCTTTTTTAGGCTTTTCAACTTCTTTTTTAGTCTTTTTTGTTTCTGTTTTTTTAGATGTAGTAGTTACTTTCCTAGGAGAAATAGGAGTAAAACTTTGACCAGTTGGCTGTATACCTTTAACCATGTTAATGCCACTTTGTGTTATATCAGCCATTTTATTAGTTTTTATTTCCATTTCAGCTCTATACTGTTTGTTTTTTTCAAGAGCCTGAACAAACTTTTTCAATCTTTCATCGCTTTTGGTAGACGTTTGTTTATTCTGTTGCTGTCTCATTTTTAAAAGTTCTTTAAAACTAGCCATATAGTCAATTCCTCCTAACCCCTGTCAATCTGCTTTGCCAATACTTATCATTTACATTTGTTGTCGTAACCTGCTTTTTACCGCTTGAAGCATGTAACATTTGACCATTACCCATATATATCCCGACATGGTCGACTAGCTTTTCGTTATCCAATGTATTAAAAAATAAGAGGTCTCCTGGTTGAGCCTCCTTGTAACTTACTGCTTTTCCTGTTTTGGCCTGTTCGGCTGCTGTCCGCGGTAAATCTATTCCCTGTTGTTTAAAAAGTTGCTGTGTTAGTCCACTACAGTCAACACCTTTTTTAAGGTCATTACCTCCCCAGGTGTATTTTGTACCTTGAAATTTTAAACCATTGTTTATTATTGCTGATTTATTAGCATTAGAACTTTGAGCATTATTACTTAAACTTTGCAAACTTGATAACTGGCTTGATAAGTTAGAAGTATTTGAAAGAGGTTGAACTTTTTGCCTATTATTTATACTATTCTGCAATTGGCTAGTATTGTTTAATGGGCTTATAGCGTTTTGATTCATTTGAGACTGTTTATAAGGTGTAAATTGTTGTAAAGGAGATTTGTTAGGCTGCATATTTTGCATTGATATATTAGGTAATTGTGTTTGTACCTGCCTTTTCTCTATACTTTCCCTTCTTGCTTGCTGCTGCTGCTTTAAATCATTTAAAATATCCTCTAATGCCATGCTACCACCTAACTTTCTATATTTAATTTTTCAAATATAGCTTTAATTTTTGGATACATAATTGCTACCCAATCAACAAATCTTTCATTTGCTAAATCATCATGGGCAGACATTCCGCACTCTTCCATAATTGCGTGAATAATCTCGTGTCTTAGAACTTTTCTTTTATAAGATTTTAGATTCTTTTTATCAAATTCAGATGGTTCTCTGTTTAATCCAGAATTTAAGGTTATAGTTTTTATAGACTCATCACATTGGCCATCGTTATTAGATAAATTTTCCTCTTTTATTTTGTAGTCTGTACCAAGTACATTTATTGTAATTTCATCAAAAATAAAAGGTAAATCAAGTTTTACTTTTATATTTTCCATCATGCCACCTCTATTTATAATAATTGCCAAGAATCTTTTTTACATAATTTTGAGTCTCTTTAAATGGAGGTATCCCACCATATTTTTTTACATTGCCTGGTCCTGCATTATATGCCGCGAGTGCCTTATCTACAGTGCCAAACGTGTCCAACTGTTGTTTGAAATATTTGACACCTGCATTAATATTTTGACCAACATCGTAAATATCGGTAACACCAAGGCTTTTCGCTGTAGCTGGCATAAGCTGCATTATACCGCTTGCACCTTTGTTGCTCTTTGCCTTTGCATTTCCACCGCTTTCCTGGCCAATTATTGCATATATAAGCTTTTCGTCTACTCCGTATTGTTTGGCTGCACTTTTAACAGCACTATCTACATCACCATTTCCAGAACTTTTAATTTGATTACCACCTGATGAAGAGGCAGTGTTATTTAAACTTTGCAAATTAGACAATTGATTAGACAGATTTGCTGTATTGGAAAGTGGCTGCACTGGTTGTCTATTATTTATACTATTCTGCAATTGGCTAGTATTGTTTAAATTAATTGACTTGTTTTTGTATGGAGTAACTTGATTTATATTTGTTTCTGGTAAATTATTTTGCTGTTGGCTTTGTATCTGTGGCAATTGGTTAACAGCTTGGCTGCTTGCTATTTTCTGCCTTCTTTTAAGCTGCTGTTGCTTCAAGTTTTCTAAAATATTTTCTAATGCCATATTATCACCCCAGAGCTTTTTCGATTTGGCTATTACTAATATTGTAAGCTGCCGCCAAATCCATTATTAAATCTAATCTAATACCACCATTAGCAAGGCCAACAAGATAATTAGCTATTGCATTTTTTTCTGATGATGTTGGAGTTTTTCCAGTAACAAGTCCCTGCTCTTTTATCCTGTCATTGTATCTCTTATACTCTGCGTCTTTATAAGGTTCTAAAGATGTTCCAGAACTAGCATTATTCAAAGTTTCGTTTTCTATTTTTGTTCTTTCTGTAGCTGCCTTAGTTCCGGCGGTATTGGCTTTTGTGCCTTCTATATTAGCTTTTATCTGCTCTATTTCCAAATCGTATGAGTCAAGTTGTTTTTTTGCCATCTCTTGAGTAATTTTGCCACTCTGTAGGTCTTGCACTATCTGTGCTACTTCAAGCTGTTTTGTTTGAGGCAAATAATCAAGTTCAACCTCAAGCAACCTGTTATTCAAAATTTGATTCCTTACAGCTGGATTATTGGCATTTTTATCCCATGCAAACTGATCCAACTGCAAAGCGAATTGTTTATCAAATTGATTGTCTGCTATTTTGTCTCTCTCTTCCTGATAGTTAAATTGCTTATTGTTAAACTTCTGTGTCCACTCCTGCGCTTTTTCGCTCAATGCTACGTCCCTACCTGCAAGAGTATCGCCGCCATAGTATTTACCTGTCAAGCTACTTTCTGCAAGCGTATTTTCAAACCCCTGTTGATATTGCTGCCTGTTTTGCTCTTCTAATGCTTGTATAGCCGATAATTGATTATATCTGTTATTTCTATCACTTTCGAACCTATCTCGCGCTAGTTGTTCATACTGTGGCGCAAGTTTTCCGGCCTCTTCTGTCATCCTTCTTGCTGTATCATCACTATACAACATGTTAGACTTTGCGGCCGCTCTTTTTACGGCTTCCATTGTCTCATTTTGTGCAGCTTGTAGGCTAGTATCTTTGTTAGGGTCATAACTAAATTTATCACCTGTAAGCAATTGCTTTGTTAACTCTTTCAGCTCATTTCCATACTGCGTTTGATATGGATTATCCGCAATTGATTGGCTAGGCTGTTCCACTTTAGTCAAAGGCTCTAATTCTTTTTGTATCTGTGCCAATTGTGCCGTTGTACCATACCAATTACCGTCAATATTCTGCAATCCTGCCTTTTCAGGCTCTATCATTTGACCGTTTATGCTAGGTGTAGAACCGCGGTAACCTATATCAGCCTCATTAAAATAATCCCTAAGCTTAGTTAAGGGATTTATTCCAGATACCATTGATTTATACTGGTCTTGTGTACCTGTCCAACTTCCATTAATGTTTTTCAAACCTGCCGCCAATGGATTCAATTTTACATTATTTACCGTCGGAGTAGAGCCGACGTTTCCGACCTTGTAACCTTTTTGAGCTGTTGCCCAGTCTCTAAATGTCTGTGTTGCCATTATAACACCACCTTTACAAACATGTTATTCCTATATTTTCTATTATTGGAGTAGCTGTTTTATCTGTAGTATAAAGGCACGCACAATATTGTAATGCCTTAACTGTTTTGCTATATGTATATCCATCCTCTACCTCTGCCCATGCTGACCAACCGTTTTTATCCCTGTATCTTAGATACATTTTAGCAGATGTATCCGTTGGAGTTGTCTTGTCAAATTCTATCTTAAAACCGTAATTAGTACCCAAGAAAATTTCCTCACTTCTATAGTATCCATGTGGGCTATAGTTGTTATACTCTGTTTGTGTATATAGCATTTCACCATCAAAAGCAACAGGTGTAACACTTGTATTTACACCAGATTCTTGTATAAGTGCTGTATAATTTGTTGTAGCTTCTAAAAGTAGCATGTATACTTTTATTTCTTGAACAGGAATTCTTTTGAATATGCTTTTCTTGATTTTATATTCAATTTCTTTTCCATCAGCACTAAACTCATAACTAAATATATGTCCTAAATATGTAAATCCTGCTGTATCTGTCCTATCTGTATTATCATCCCACCTATACAATGATGTATTATAAATATAAAAATGAACTCCATAAGATGTTTCCCACCAGTCGCCTATAAATCCAAAGTCAGCCGTATCTTCTGTATAAAAATATAAATTGTACAAATGTGTATCAAAGTCTATTACATCATTAAACTTTGCATATATATATAAATAGCTGTTATCATCAGCTATTTTTATTTCTCTAAGGTTTAAAGGCTCTAATAGTTCTATCTTATAATATAAACTATAAGCCCAACATGTCACCCATCCGCCAGCTGCAAAGGTTAGCTTAATTTGCAGTGCTTTAAATTCCTCGTCAATGCTAGATTCATTATATGTATAAGTGTTATAACTTCCCCAAGAATCATTCTTATCCTTATACCTAATCTCTATTGTTACGCTTCCAGCTATACCGAATAAAATACTATCTAGCTTACTAAGTCTAGAACCTGTTGCGGTAATTTCCGCACTTGTCCATGTTCCATCAATTGCTGTATTTATAAGAGTCAAATAACCATCACCATGTATGTAGACATTGTCAAAACTTCCACTTGCAAAGTCTTGTGTTATCTCTCTTAAATATATGTCTAATGTAGCACTGTTAGTATTTTCGTATGCTTTAGCTATAGCCGACCAGTCAGACATATCACCATCACATGCAATAGCCCTGTCATACCAATAACCTGGTTCAGTCCTGGTTAATACATAAGTATTATTTTTTACATCAATTGAAGCTGTACACCCTGTAAAAGTTGCAGAATAATCACCATCGCCATCATTTGAATAACTTAGCCTCATTCCAAAAGGGTCGTCTAGTATATCGGTATACTCTATAAATTGGTGTAAAGGGTGGGTAAAATCCCAGCTATAAAAATCGAATATTTTAGATAAAACGAACATATATTCGACTTTGCTAGTATCTGAAAATAAGCCATAGCAATGACATAAAACTCTTAAAGCCCTATTTTTAGTCATATCATTTTCCCAGAGATTTTTTAAATTAAGAATATAGTTTAATTGAGCCTCATTATAATTCCAGGCCTGTATATTTGTATCGGCATCACCATTTGAAGCCGTCATATCATAATATGGGTATACATAACCGTAAAATAGATGTAAACTATCTATACTTAAATCATTAGCACCACTGAAAATCATTTTTATTCGGATATATTTAGCACTAATATTTATACCATTCCATACAGCAGGAGAACCACTGTATAATTTAGGCATAGCAACCCACGAACCATCAAAAGGCCATGTATTACCATACCAGGCATAAATTTCACATGTAGAGTCATTTGCACCGCTGCCAAACCATTCAAAGTACACAAAATCATAGCTGTCTAACTCGTCCCCAGTTTCTAAAATTGTATCCATGTCAAAATCGTATTGAATATATCCACTGCTACCATCAATTATCTTTCCATCAGATAGAGTACAACTACCGTTTAAAGTCCATGCAGATAAATTAAGAGCATATCCAATTGTCCCATTTGCCGCAACTGTTCGAGTTCCTGAACCGCTACCAGTAAAATCTATGTGATTAGTTGACCAATAACCACCAAAGCTTTCCCATAACCAATAGTCACCACATTGACTTAAACCTCTTACACCATTTACGACAACCTCTATACCAAGGTTTACGCAGTAATCACAAATGTTTTCCAGTGATTTTTGAAATATATCAATTTTAATCTTATCTGTATAATAGCTTAAATCCCAATAACCGACCTCGCATTCATCTAGAAAAATCCCATCACATAGACCACTATCAAACCATGTCTTAATAACACCTTTAAAAGTATCTAGCCATGATTCACTGTCCTCGAATACGCTGCCAAAAGCTTTATACTGAAATACTTTACAACCATCTACCCTGCACTTATTTACCTCGTCTACACTACTTGTATCACTTGCTATTATAAAATCATATATGCTGTAGTCGCTAACTCCGCTATATTGCAATTGACCATAGTAAATTATGTAAGTCTTAGGCTGTTTATATTTTATATCCAGTTTAATTTGTCCAGAATCGAACACAATCCCGCATTTTTCAGACATACAAACAGGATAGTCAAAGATACACCCCTAACTCACCTGAACCAATTGCAACCGTTCCAGTACCTTCGCCTTTTACGGTTATTGTTCGCACACCTCTGGCAACTGTAAGAAATGTAACAAAGCTTACTACATCAGCGTTTACGGTAAATTCTTTTTGCTGTACTCCATCGATGTATACATGCCATGTTGTTTCTCCACTACTACCAATTGCAGCTGTAAAAAATAATTGATAATCCTTTGTTGATTCTGCATTATTAACTTCAATCTCTGCAATAGTTTGTTCGGTTCCAGATAATGTTATAAGACTTGTATTGTTAGTTTTGTATAGGGTGTTATATTTTGTTATTTCCTTATTAAAAAGCATACCTAATTTTTTATTAAGTATTATACCCATTTCTTCAACTGTTTTTATGCTTTCAACTGGTAAATTAGACCATTTCATTATTTCACCACCCTATATTCCAGCTCATATCCTTTTATTTTACATTGTCCAGTTCCATAGAATTTAAGCCTGAAAAAATCTTGTACTATGTTTAAATACTGTACATCTACTCTAACTGTTTGAACACTTGTACTACTAGAAAATGTTTTTATATCAGTAAAGCTACTACCGTCCTCATCTGTAGCATATCCAAGTTTAAAAGTATCTCCAGCCCTTAATAATACATAATAAAACTGTACCCATATAGCCGTTAATACTTTTTTGCTACTTATAATTCCTTCATTGAAACACCCTGTTATCCAGTACCACCCAAAACTTACGCTTTCGTCGCCTGTTTGTGATGAATCATTTAATGTATATATTTTATTGTCTGTTGTAATACCTAGGAATTTAATTGTATTACTATATGTATACTTGTGAAATTTACTAAATCCTTTATTCCATACATGCCAAATACCTAATTGTGTGTCATATACCAAAGTATAGTCATTTGTAGTACCAGGTGTGGTCATTGGTATGCTTAAATATATATACTTACCAAATGCACCCATAACATGAGTGTGAACCTGTCCAGATGTAACATACATATTATCTAAATAATATTGTATTTTTTCTTGCCCAGGTAGTTCTTGAGGTATCCCACCTGAATAAATTTTTATTCTTCTGTTATCTAAGAAATACAACATACCATTGTTTCCGCATAATGCTTCCATACCAATACAACCACAGTAAATAGGATCTAGCTGATAAAAATCATCGGAAGAACTACCATAAATAACATGCATACTTTCCCTTGTAAATATAACTATCTGGTCTTGTCCGAATTGTGTAATAGCCGTAGCCTCTGCGCTGGTTGAAGATAACATAACATTACTGCTATCCCCTCCACTCCAGTCAGATGGGTTTCCAAGGCTACTCCAATATAAAGTATTGTTTAAAGCTGCATACATTCTGTAATCATCAGAGGCAAAAAGCAAAGTAGCAGGACATGTCAAGTCTGCTATTGTACTTCTATCCCATATTTTTTTTTGGGCAGTATTAGACATTATAGTATATTTCGCAGAAGCTCCAGCAAAATCTATAAATATAGCTTTTCGAGCTGTTAAACTTGCGGCTATAGCAGAAGTCCATATAGTTCCATTCCAAGCTTTCCAATCTGTTCCTAATTGTGCATGCATATAATCACCACTACCACCAAATCCATGTATAGTAGCAGATGGATTATTGAAAAGAGAAAAACCATGTCTAGAACGCATTTCGGGATATTTTTCAACCCAACAATTACTCTGCAACATGGATTCACTCTTTTTTATATAAAAAGGAGATAGCCCAGAATTGACACCATCCCCCAAGTGTTGTATACCTTGGTTTCCTTTGTAGTTTAATCCTCCAGCCATTTTTATACCACCTCTAAACCGCTTCTATTTTATCAAAATTTACAACTTCTGTAGAATTGTCTGAGACTAATGAAACGATAAATCTAATAGCTTTTATACTGTCTAATCCACCAGAACCACTCTTTGTGAATCCTGCCTCACTTTCTTCTAGTGCAATTGTAAATTCATTCCATCCATTAACTATTTGCCATCCAACATAATTTATCCAACAATTGTCATAACTTTTTTCTGCTGTAGTGAATAAAACTAATCCAATCGTATTTATGTTTGTTCTATCAGCGACATAGAAATTATATTTTATAGATGTGTTTCCAGATAAATCTATATCTTGCGTTATATCAGCAACAAAATAACCAACAGCGTCACTAGTTTTAGTTAGTTTTATAGAGCCTGTTCCGCTCTGCTTGTTTGCTTCGTCTATCTCTTTTGTACAACTATAGACAAAATCAAAATCGTCAACACTATCTAATTCCTTGGAAAAATTTTCTTGATTAATTTTATTAATAAATGCAATAATCATTTAGAAATAACCTTCTTTCGAGTTCTCCGACATTGGCAATATGGTTTCATATACTTTTAAGTCGCTTTTTACCTTTTCCAGCAATTCGTAATACTCTTGTTTAAGCATAGAACCCAGTTCAATATCTGGATTATCGCTAGATAGACATATTTCATATGCTAGAGCATACACGAATAAATCATGGTATTTTGCTTTAAGTATCGGCGTGTCTGTTGTCGCTGTAAATGCCGAAGGTTCAGGGAAATAATATACCTGTAACGTTAACCCATCTGTTGAAATTTCTGCGTTATCTACAGTTAAGGCGATTTTATCATCTGTTACCCTTCGCCAAAACTTTCCCAGTGCTATATCATCTTTTTCTCCTGCATATTCAAATACATCCCATGTTTCCTCTGTTGTATCAGTCGAACATCTTACCAATAGAATATTTTCCCATTCGCAGCCTGATTCTAAATCATATTCTAATTGGTCTGCTACTGTTGTATATTCTTTTATACTGTATCTTCCAAATGCCTCTTGATATTGCCTTAGTTCCATCCAAAGTTTATTTTGGATACCATTTAGGTCAATTATTAAATTTGCATCAGATTCACCAGTGCTCTTTTTTCTTTTTGCCTTTGCTATAATCTGGGCTAGTGTCATTTAATCACCTTCTTATGATTATTCCTGCAAAAACCAATCTTGTGTCCAATCTGCTTCTGTATCATATACAACATTTTCCATTGCACATGCTGGATAATTTTCGTCTGGTTTTGAAAACCCATAATTACATGTAATATCGTTTATTACTGGTGTTGGAACAGCTGTTAACTGTGATATCCCGTCGTACCTGCACAAAATGAATTAACAATGTGATATTCAATATATCCATTCACTGGCCCTATATCTCTTTCTGCTCCTGTGTCTAATCGCCTAATTCTGCAAAGTTCATCTTTATATTTTATAGATGGCTGATAATAGCTAAAGAAAGCAACACATGATTCATATGCACCTGGTATATAATCAAGACCGTATTTTTTACCCAAATATGCTGTAATCATACGCTAAACATCTCGATTCCTATAGTTGCAGCCGCTCCATCCGCGTCCTCTGTTGGTACTATTTTGAAATCAGATGGAATACCGACAAACAACTGTGCCTTACTTGCAGTTGCAGAAGAAATAGCCATTATATTACCATTTACATCATACATATCCATGTATACACCACTAGGAGATTTTCCCTGTATTTTTATCGTCCATGTACCTGTACCATTTATATACAGATACAGTATCATTGCGTTTTGTCCATTGCTGTTATAGTTTTTGCAGTTTGCTGATGTTACACTTGCAGTTATAGCACTATGTATTGTAAGCTTTTTACCTCTGTCTAATTTCATAGTATTGTTAATCATAATAATCCTCCTTATAGAATTGAGGGCTAGAAATAGCCCTCTGATTATTAGGAATGATTTATTTTTTACTACTTCTAGTACTTTTTGTATTAGAAGCAGTTATGGCCTTTACTAATTCTACTAAAATTATTGTTTGTGTTTCAAATTGCTTATTGATAAGTATTAATTGCTGATTTATATCAAATAATAGTTTGCTTTCTTGTGATATACAATTCTTCCTTTGCTCAACTATCTTGTCCATTGTTGTCATCCTCTTTTACTGTTTCAACTTTTTCTTCTTTTTTCATCAGTTCCTTTGCAAAATCTATTCTAGCCTGTTTTTCATTTGCTCTAAGTGTCAACATTTCACCTTTTGAGTTAAGTTGTGCTATTTCAGCTTTAATTTTTTCCATTTCATTCAATATACCTTTTAGTTCTATCTCTTCTGTTGATATTATTTCATTGTAATTCATTTCATTTTCCTCCTAATATTTTATTAAAGGCAAGGAATGCACAGGAAAAATACTGGAGGAATCCACTTAAAAACCTATGTACACCTTGCCAAAATTATCTATTATCTATCATGCCCCACATAGATATAATCTACATCAACTGTAGCTGTTTCACCTGTTCCACATATACAAACTGTAGCATAAAGGTTTACATCAGGACTTACACCAGCTGCACCGGATAGAGTTTTCTTGAGTACTCCATCAACATAAAACTTGATTGTTGCTCCATCTGCACTTACTTCTATTCTCAATGTTTGGTATGTATCAGCAACGGGCGCGCTTGTTGTTGTTGCATTGCCTGTGTCGTCGGTGTCACCATCTACGGCAACTGCATACCACTCTTTAGTTGTTGCCCCATCGTCATATACAAATGCTGCCATATCACTTGCGTTTGTAGTTATTGTTGTGGTTGCTATTGTCGCAGGCTCTTCAAGTGTTGTTACATCTGTAAATCCAGCAATTACACTTAGTCCAGTTATAGCAGTGTTGATATGTAACCTTGTTTCAAATACCAAGTTACCACTGTCAGCCTGCACAGGTACAGCGCAAACTATTTGACTGCCATCCTGAGCGGTTGAACCGTCACCAGCTCCGGCAGTCAAAACTATTTTACCTCTTTCGCCTGATGCGATTGCGGGGTCTGCTGCTGTTCCATCGCTACCTTTGTTCAAAATCCAAGGCGTATCGGCTTCTGTAAGTGTCTGATAATTGAAATCATCAAAAACAACAAATCTGCCCAAAGTCCTTAAATCTGCTGCGATGTCTATCATGTCTCTTGCAGAATAAGTAATAAAAGAGCTATTTATATTTACATCACCAACTATTAAAGTTGAATCCGCCGACTCATCCCACATAAAGTATTTTCCGGACGTTGCACCAAAGAATTTAACATCGTGTCCGGAATCATTTTCACCGACTGTAAATGTACCAATTTGAGTTCTATTTCCTGTTTCGGTAATAGTTCCGGTTACACTTAAGTTTCCTACAATGTAAAACGTGTCTTCACTTGCGTCCCAAAAGTAATACTTTCCTGTTGTATCGCCGAAGGCTTTTACATCATGGCCTTTTGTATCTGCACCAAAATAGCTTTGCTTGTTTCCAAAATGCCTTCCATATGCTGTTTTGCCCATATTAATCCACCTTTCCATATCATAAAGATATTAAAAGGTTAGTAAATACTAACCTTTTCAAAAGTTATGATTTTATATTAACTATTTATTTTTTAAGCATTATTACCATAGATAAACCACCAGTTAATCCAATACTGCTTCCAGCTACCTACTGCCTTCCAGGACAGCATTTCAGTGTCAAAGTCTCCCTTTGCTATGTCTCCATCCCTCTGTATATTTCTTGGATCTCTTCTCATCCACCATCTAAGTTCCTCTTTCATCAAGTCCTCATTAGCTCCAAACCACTTGTTACCTGTGATATGTGGGTGGATATAGTATTTTGTACCCTTATAATAGTTTTTCTGGTTATCAGCACTGTAGGCCTCTTTGTCAGAGCCGAACAATTGTTCACATGTACGTCTTAATGCAGGGCCAGCGATAACCAAATCTAACTCAACTTCC
>Ga0265297_10009939_pt1 | contig 12126 bp, 27 predicted proteins | sample Munlanlwell13791_FD_192502 | JGI IMG/M metagenome (GOLD analysis project Ga0265297, IMG submission 192502) | Leachate microbial communities from a municipal landfill in Southern Ontario, Canada - Leachate well 137-91 | ecosystem: Engineered > Solid waste > Landfill > Unclassified | place...
GTTCTATACAAAAGAATCAGTCAAAAGAAACAAGGGTCTAAGGCCTTTAAAAGACTACTTGTCCATAGAAATAATGAAATAAACAGAGCTTGTAACCAGTTGAATTTGACAAACGTTAAAGAGCTTGTCTTAGAAGACCTTAAGTACCTTAAACATAAGACAAAATTATCAACCAAAGTAATGAACACTCTGCAAAGATGGTCTTATCCTAAGACCATGACTAAGTTGGAAAGTCTTGGCCAAACGAATGGTATTCTAGTCAGCAAGGTTAACCCAGCTTATACAAGTCAAAGGTGTTCTGAATGCGGACATATAGACAAAGGAAATCGTAGTGGTCTTAGTTTTTCTTGTCTAGAATGTGGCCATGAATCCAATGCAGATTACAACGCTGCTAGGAACATAGCCAACTTGGGAGTGTATAGTCTCCAAGGTCCTGAGAAGTGTTTAAGTGTTTGACAACTATTGGAACGGAATATATTGGAATATTATAAAATAGCGAAAAGAGATTTCGGTTATTAAAAGGAGAGGGATAAAATGCCGTTATTTGATCTTTGTTGCACAAAATGCGGAGAAGAAATTGAAGATAAGTGGTTAGGTTGTGATGAGGACCCAGGTGTCTGTGAATTTTGTGAAGGTAAATTAACTAAAGTTCCTGGAGGACACTTCAAACTCGTTTATAATAACAAAACTGATATGTGTTCTTGGGGTAATGAAGGTTATGCCTCAAGTCAATATTGGAAGGCTGTAAAAGAAGCTAGAGACAATGGAAATCGGAATGTGAAAGGAATTAACGAGGATTGGTGATATGAAAATTAATACTGTTTCTGTGCCAGAAGATCAACTTCCAATGACAATTTCAGAGTTATTTAATTATGTTATCGACGAAGTTTACATTCATGAAAGTAAGGTTATAATAAAATTCAAAGCACCTATTACTTTTTTGGTTCCTGGTGATTTTGAAATAACAACCAACGGAGAATTATCAGTACTTTCTAGGGGGAATATAGCTTTAGATGGAAAGGAGGTCCATCTAAAGTCATATAATTCTAAGCAGATAAGAGAAATGAAGGAAGAACTTTTACAAGAACTTTATAAAGAAATAGGAAATCCTCCAGATCTTAAGGAAGTGGAAACTATAAGGCAACAATATATGATAGATTTTAAGGAAACTTTGAAACAAGAAATATTAGAGGAGCTTCGTAGCTAATGGATTGGCCCTGGCCCTGTATATCAGGCAGTTCATTTGACTATGATTGCCTTAGTTTCTATACTCTATCGGAGATTCTGAGTGCTACAGATACTTTAATATCTTCATTAACAACATTAAATGTTAAGATAGATACCATGAATACTAAACTAGATGATATGAACACTAATCTTGAATCTTTATTAGATAAAACACCAGAGCCCCAAGCGGCTTCTATTTTGTGTTCAGAATATTATACTAGGCAAGATCTAGACGCAGATACTTTCGTGTACGGGTACGATTTCTATATTTCAACAGATAGACCTAAGATATTAGATTCAATACCTAAGGTCGGAACCCCAATGACGTGGTCGGAATATCAGGCACTGCACCCAGAGTTATTTTAATATGACGACGACCCAGTGCCAAGTATGCCAAGGATTAGGTTTTGTACCAAAACCATTTGCTAAGGAAGGGGCATTTAAAACACAAGACAAATATATTTGGTTAATTGAAACAGAAAAATGCGTATTTTGCAAAGGAACAGGTAAAAACGATGAAAATAACTGATAAGTTTGATTATTTTGTTGTTCCAGCAATAATAGTTGTAATCGCTATTGCACTTTACGGACTATTTCGTTTATTTGGAGGATAACTATTATGTCTGATAATCTTAAAAACATTAAATTAGAATTAGATAAGCTTGTTGAGAATGAAATGCATATCGCCAGTAGAACCCCTAATCGTTTACTATTTTTGGTTTTGCAACTATGTCAGGAAGTTATTAAACTAAGGCAGGAATATCGCCGAGAACCAAGAAATTGGGGAAATATGCACACATAATGATGACTTTATTTTACATATTAGATCTTAAATGGGGATCTTTTGGTTTAGAAGTACGATATGAAGATTTGCTCAAAACAACTAGATTATATATTGAAGGACTTGTAGAACAAGTAGGCGAAAAAATGTCTAAAAAATGGTGCTATGTTATTAATTTAATTAAAGGTTTTGAATATATTAAACTGTTTGAATCGGAAGAAGAATGGATTTCCGCCCATTAGCTACTGTAGGAAGCTTACGCGCTTGTAGTGCTCAAATATTCTATAGCCCAAGTATAGATGTCTATTCTAGTATGATGCCAGTTGCTGTGATAGGATCTTTAGATACACATGGAGGAAACGCCTTAATAACTTCATTTAGCGTTTTTGCTAATATGTTACCTGTTGTAAGATTAGGGGATATATCTGCTGTATGTCCATGGGTTAAACCGCAACATTTTTGCCAACCAATAGTAATGGCAGACTACATGGTTTATGCAGGGTAGAACTAATGATCAACTATAATTTAAAGGAAGCTGTGAATGAACGAAGAAATTCTCGTATGCGGTGGGAACGGCTATATCGGCAACGCCTTAGTTCAGAGGCTCCTATTTTTAGGATATTCCGTTGTTTGTATAGACAACGACCTTAAAGAGAAATGGGCTCAAGAACTAGGTTCTATTTCTGCAATTCCTACCATATCGATAAATGACAAAGTCAAAAAATTTAATAAAATTAACAAATTTAAGCATTATAGGGCAGATATTGCAAAAGAACCAGACCAAATCAGGAAAATTTTTAAAAAACATAAGTTCAAAACAATAGTAAATTTGGCTCAACAGCCTTCTGCTGCCTATTCTCAAATTTCATTAAAACATTCTTCTGAAACACTAACAAACAATAACATAGGTACGCTAAATCTTCTCTGGATTATTAAAGAAACTAATCCAGATATTCATTACATTGAAATAGAGTCTATGGGGTGTAATCAACCAGATATAAATATTAATATTCCTGAAGGTCTATTTACTTTCGATTTTAATGGTAGAACTTCTAAGCCTTCAATATTTCCTAAAAGGCCAGGAAGTTTTTATCATAGTTCTAAGGTGAATAATACATATCTTGTAGATTGTGCTGCAAGGTTTTGGAATCTTAGAATTACCGCCATAAATCAGGGCATAGTTTATGGAGGATATACCCCAGAGATAGAACAAACTGAGATCTTTTCTCCAATGTGGTGCGATGAGTGTTTTGGTACTGTAGTCCATAGATTTATTATTCAAACTCTGCTTAAAGAGGAATTGTTGGTCTATGGTTTGGGCAGCCAAAGACGAGGCTTTTTATCTCTCAATGATTCTGTTCAATGTTTGCAGTTGTTCATTGAAAATGAACAATTAAAGTCTGGAGAAGTAAGATTCGTTAACCAATTAGATGAAGTTTATACAATTAGAGAAATAGCCGGAAAAGTGATTAACACTCTAGGAAAAGAGTATATAATAAAATATATAGAGTCTCCTAGGGTAGAATGTACTGAAGAATTTTTCTATAATCCAATAACAGACACACTAAAGTCTTTCGGTTTTGAACAGACCAGAACAATAGAGGATGAAGTAAAATTTTGTGCAGATAATGTTATGGAAGATTTATCTGAATTGAAAGTCTTAATGGGTCCTAAGGTAAACTGGAGAAACAAATGTTAAAGAAACTGCTGAAAATCTTTGGAACTTTTTCTATAGTAAATACATTATTGACTTTTCTATTTTGCTATATTATATCCGGACTATCTTTGAGGATTAGTTTGTCTATATCTGGGCTCGTTCTTATACTAACAGCGATTGGAAGTTTTGTTACATATTTGGTATTGGTAAACTATACTGCTGAAATGTTTCCGAAAGAAGAATATATAGTTCAGTTTCCTGATGATATTCAAATAGAGAGAGACTATGACTAAAGAATTTATCGGCGAGGCATATTTGACAATGATGTTCATCGAAAAAGAGTGGATTAACTATGTGGTGGAATCGGAGAAAAAAGAGGAAGAAAATGGAAAAAGACCAGAAAAAACAAGAACTTAGTAAATGTGGAACAACTTCATATAACGATCAGGTTATAAAGGATATGGACTACAAGGACTATCTAACATATTTCTATGAAAGTCTAGAACCTAGAGATTACGATGTTTTGCTTAAAAGTAAGACAAAACTTTTTGATCAATGTATCAAAGCTTTGTGTGATAAAAAATATGATAAAACGCCTTCATTTAAGGAATATAGTGTTCTGGACGTCGGGTGTAAAGATGGAAGATTTACAGAAGCTCTAGTAAAAGCCGGTAAAGTTAAGTTCGGGACCGGTTGCGAAATTACCCAAGCTTGGGTAGATTATGGAGAAAAGAAGGGAAGGCTTATTGAACTTTGTGATCCGTGTCTTCTAAAGTATGCTGACAAATCATTTGATATAGTATTTGCGTATAAACTTTTTGGATGTGTAGAGGATAATAGAAGAGCTCTGGAAGAACTTTGTAGGGTAGCTAGAAAGTATATTATCGTTTTGGCCAATGAGTTCGGCAACAATGATTTTAGGTATGCAACTACTCAAATGACCTATAAGTATGGGGAATGGGTAGATAAAATTGATAATGTAAAGGACATGTATTTCGGCAAAAGTCCGTTTAATGGTCTAGAGTTCCTTATGATTTTGGTTAAGGGCTTCGGAAATAACGACAGACCAAAAGAATCTATGAGGGGAATATGACATGAGCAAAATTATTAAACTTCCAGGTAATGAGAAACTATTTAACAAATGGAGAGCGGCTGTAAAAAGAATTGTACAACTGGGCCATGTAGTTAATGATTTTGGTGGAATTGCTCAGAATGAAATGGAAATAGAACTTTCAGACATAAAAGAATTTAAAAAGGATTTTCTTATTACTAGAGATGCGTTTATTGACATGTCAGCTACTCTGGAACTACTGTTTGACGAAAGCATAGACTACATAAAGGAGGCCACTAAAAAGCAATGAAAATGATCCATTTGGTAGTGGCCTCTTGTAAAAAATGTCCGTATCTTCATATTATAAACAACTGTGTTTATTACTGTAAATTACAGACCAATACATATAGTCTTATAGGTATAGATTATAGAGAACGAGTATATGACGGGAAAATTCCTATGTGGTGTGAATTACCTGATAATTATAATCAAGAAGACGACGGGGAAATAGAATAGAGATGAGTAAATGGTATAGAAAACCTAAGATACTTTTACTTACTGATGTTCAAAACTGGGCCTGGGCGGTGAAAGCTCGCGAATTAACTAAGCACCTTTCTGATGAATTTGACTTTAAAACTATTCCTATGCTAGTTTCTAGGGATGGATTTAATGTAAGGACCCATGACCTCTATTTTACATTTGGGGCCAGTTTTGTTCCCCTGCTTAACCCAATAGAAGAAGCTAGGAGAATTTCTGGTGTTACGGCTCATAAAGAACCTGGATTTTTCAAAACTCATATCCTACCAGAAATGAAACGAGTTACTTGGAGACATGCTAATTCTATGCTTCTTTATAATGAGCTTAAAGATGCTGGATTAGATAACATATTCTATGTTCCTAATGGAGTAAATGAAGAGCAGTTTAGGATTAAGACTCCGATTCCGGCAGAAAGAAGAAATTTAGTAGTTGGCCATGTAGGAAAAAGGTCTAGTCAGCCAAAGAGTGAAAGCAAGGGCCAAAAGAATTTTATCGAACCTGCATGTGCTAAAGCCCATGTAGAATATAGAGGACATTATAATACCTGGAAAAACGCCGTTCCTCATGAAAAAATGCCTGATGTTTATCAAGAGTTCGACTGCTTTATTGTAGCTTCTATTACAGACGGAACTCCTTGTGGAGCCTTGGAAGCGGCTGCTTGTGGAAGGCCCATAGTTTCTAATGCTATTGGGAACATGCCAGAGTTTATCTCTTCTAAACCGGGACGTGAAAATGGATTTTTAGTTGACAGAAATATTGATGCCTATGTAGATAAACTTAATTATCTTAGGGATAATAGAGATAAGTTAATTGAAATGGGTAATAATGCGAGGAAGACTGTGTTGGCAGAATGGACTTGGAAAAAACAAGCTGAAAACTATAGAGCTATGTTCCATACTATTCTGGATCAGGTTGGGTTAAAGGGTAGTGCCGACGACAAGTAAAAGGAGACTAGGTTATGATAAGAACTATTATCGCGGTTGATGCAGTGGATTTACCAGATGAGGTTATTGATTACTGTATAGAAGAATTAGATATATCTACACACTATCAAAACGATATTGCTAGGATAGAAAATGACGGAAATCCCTTTGCTAAGTGGCTAATATCAAATGGATACGTGTTTACTAAAGACTATTGTAGTGTTGGTATATTTGCTACATAGGAGGTTGTTATGTGGATTGAAAGTGAAAACGGAACTATTATAAATAGTTCTTGTATTTCTAGAATTTATGTAACAGAAAATATTTTGTCGTCAGAAGACAAAGTAGCTTTGTGTTATATCAATATTGAAGAGAATCAAACAAAGGCTCTTTATGGAGAACTTTCTAAAGAGAAAGCAGGAATAATTTATAAAAATTTAAAAACCCTTTTGATTGTAAACAGCAACTTTATTTCAAAGGAACAGTTACTAGAAGGAACAGAAGTATAAATAGTATAGCTAGTGTAAAGGAGAAACAAAATGATAAAATTATTTGAAGTTGGAATGTACAATGGCGGAACAACCGATGTACTTATAGATATTTTTGAAAGGGTCGGAGTTGATTATGAAGTATATGGGTTTGAGCCAGCAAAAGATATGTGGGAATTTCTTTTAGAGAAGTATAAAAATAATCCTAAGGTAAAGGTATTTAATGTAGCTGTATCTAACTTTGACGGAGAAGCTAAGCTATATAATACTCCCAATAAAGACGGAAGAACTCTTTGTGTTACTAAATGGAACGCGCAAAAAGAGAACTTTGAACTTTGTAAAGTTATTAAGTTTTCTGATTGGTTTGAACAGACAGGAATGGTCAATAAAGGTTCTGACGATCTTTATATTATAGACTGTAATATTGAAGGATCAGAATATGAGTTTTATGCTGACCTAATGGATTTCGGCGCAGTTGAATATATTGACTTGTTTGTCGGCTCTCTTGGCGATTTGTATAAAATCGGCAAAGATCCTGAACCAATTGAATCATTTTTGAACCAATTAAAAGAAACTAAGATTGAAGTGCTTGAATTTACTGCAGGCAGAAAACAAAATCTGGATATTATTGAGGAGGTTGTTACGAAACTAAGTCCTAAGGGATTTGTTCCTCCTACCATGCCAGCAGAACCCAAACAAGCTAAATTTACGGAAACAGAATCTGTAAAACCTTGGTTTATGGACCTTAAGTTAAAAGAAGAGAAGGTCGAAGAAAAAGCAGAAGAACCAGTAAAAAAGCATAGAAAAAAGAAAATTAAAAAAGTTAAATACGAGGGGTAATAATTATGGGTAAATGGAAAGGTACTGTCGCTAAAGGCTTTACTTCAGAGGAATTTAAAGAATATGTCAATAGTTTAGAATGGGGTGAGTGGTTTCCGGGCTTTATCGTACTTCACAACACTGGAGAACCGTGTCTTGAAAATAGACCTAATGGTTTAACTAAAGATCATATCTTGGGACTAGCTTCTTATTATAGAAATGAATTAGGTTGGCCTGCAGGTCCCCATTTGTTTATAGATGATCATAAGATTTGGGTACTCACTCCGTTAACTACTTCTGGGGTGCACGCTCCTAGCTGGAATAGTATTAGTATTGGGGTAGAGATGCTAGGAGACTTTGATAAAGAAGAGTTTAATTCTGGCCGTGGGGCTTTAGTACAAGAAAACTCTGTCGCAGCCGTGGGAATATTGAGCTATGTACTAGGTATCAATCCTAACACTATGAGATTACATAGAGAAGATCCTAAAACTACCCACCATTGTCCTGGGGATGGAGTGGATAAAGCTGATTTTATTGCTAAAGTAGAAGAATATATGGCGAATTTGTAATAATTTATAAAATTTAAAAATAAAACCATATCTAAGATACTGGAAACTATATCTTAGATATGGTTTTTTATTTCTTCATAATTACATAGAACCCAAATATATAGTACTTTAGTTTACTTTTCTGTTCTATTTATTAAAATATGTATATGAGGAGAATATTAAAATGAGACCTATTACCATACCTTTAGAAGAACTATTAGATCTTCTTTCTTGTGCAGAAGATTATGGATTTGATGACGATATTTTTTATAATTTCGTATTTAGTTACATCAATCCGTTAACTGACGAAGAGATAGAAGAATTTGCTCAAACCTTTTTGACTGAAGCTGCAATACGTAAAGGGTATGGGGAAGAAGATTACCAAAACATTAAATATAAACTTACAAAATTAAAAGAGACTTATACTCATGCCTAAAGAATTACTATTTTCGATAACAAGAAAAGATTTTGAGATACAAGTATTTAGATGTGGAGGCCATGGGGGCCAAAAAGTTGATAAGACTTCCTCTGGTGTGCGCATAATTCACAAAGAATCTGGGGCAGTAGGAGAAAGTCGTGAAGAAAGAAGCCAAGCATTAAATAAGAGAATAGCTTTTAGAAGATTAGCAGAATCTCCTAAATTTAAAACTTGGCACAACAGAAAAATTCATGAAGTTCTCACAAACATGACTATTGAGCAAAAAGTAGATAAACTAATGACACTAGAAAATTTAAAAATAGAGGTTATTGAAAATGGTAAATGGACTACGCTAAATGATGTTAACAGATAGATCTTATTTAAAATCTCAGATTTATTGGAGGGGAGATAATGACTCTGGGTTTAACAGATAGAGAATCATCTAATAGATTTGTTTGTCCTAATTGTGGACTTATTCATAATTGGATAAAATGCGGCTGTAGTAGACCAAAAGCCAAATCCCCTGATGAAATAGAAAATGATTATATATTTAGAAAATATATAGAAATGTTAGAAAATATTTATAAAAATAGCCCTTCGCAAGAATAATCTTACAAAAATGTAATAAATATACTCATGGGTCTAGACAAAGCAATCCAACACAAAAAAGAAAAGAGAGTGCAGTATAGAAAGGCAAAAGCCGTAGATCGTTCTTGCAGAAATCGCGGTTCCTGTCTTCGGTGCTATAATAATCGTATTCATAAACATAAAAAGAGGTTAGTAGATGACAGTGGATTATGATGAAATAGAACGAAAGAATAGTAAACTAAACATAACATATGGTGCTCATACTATAGGAATTATTAGAGGAGAACCGTCTACGGGGCAACAAAAAATAACTGTGGGTAAATATTGTTCTATTGCAGGAAAAGTTCTGGTATTTACCGAGCCTAGTCATAATACAAAATTTATTAGTACATATGCCTTTCATCATAAAGCTTCTAAAGTACAAGCTAAACACCCATTAATAACTAATGACAAACCATTTTTGAGTCGTGGAGAATTAGTTATTGGGAACGATGTTTGGCTCGGTTGGGGGGTTCGCTTATTTACAGGTCTTACTATCGGAGATGGAGCTTGTGTTGGGGCTTTTACTCCAGTAACAAAATCTATTCCGCCATATTCAATAGCTATAGGACAACCATTAAAAATTTTAAGAAAACGGTTTCCTGATGAGGACATAAAATTTTTACTTGAACTACAATGGTGGAATTTTCCTGATAATGAAGTTGCAAGTATAGTACATTTACTACAAAATAAAGATATAAATCTATTAAAGGAATGGGCGATAAAACATGGGAAAATTGGCAGAGATTTATGAGTTACGGTCGAAGTCTGGATGTACAAGCACAATGTTGCATATCTTTAAGGCTTATGCAGAAAAATGTGATCATATAACAGAATTTGGATTTGGTGGAGGCCATGGAGCGTCTGGCTTTCTTATGGGTAAACCTAAGAAATATGTTGCTTATGATTTACACTTACAGGGTGTGTGGAAAGAGTATCAGGAATTTTTAAAGCCTGATACAGACTTTACCGCTTTTCAGGCAGATACTGGAACAATGCCGGTTATAGAAGAAACAGATCTTCTTTGGATAGACTCTTCACATAACTATGTTCATCTGAAAAAAGAATTATTTCGTCATGGAAATCAAGCTAGAAAGTGGATTATGAGACATGATACTTTACTATTTGGTGAAGGTAGCCATGATGGAACAAAACCAGGATTAAATAAAGCTATTGAAGAGTTTATCGAAGCTAACCCCCATTGGAAAGTTAAAGAGGTTATTACCACAGGGCCGGGGCTCACAATTTTAGAGCGTGAATAATGAGTGCCAGGTTCTCAATAGTCACGACGACTTTTAATGAGTATGAACTGACTCGTCAACTTGTAGAGTCAGTTCTAACTAATATTGATAGAAGTACTTTTGATAAGTTAATTATTGCAGATGACTTTAGTAAAAAGGATGGTAAACTTAGACCATATCTAGAGTATCTACAAAGTAATTATGATTTTATCGAATGTATTTTGCATGATGAGCATTTCGATAGCATTTACAATGAATGGACTAAAACTACTCCTGCCGGAAGTAACTGGGGTCCTGTTGTAAATCTTATGCATGGAGTAGAAAGAGTAGAAACGGAATTTTCGTTAAATGTAGACAGTGATACAATTTTTCTTAAGAAAAGTAAAAATCTATTAACAGAGATGGCTAATCGGTTTGACCAAAATCCTAATGTAGTAATAATGGGCCAAGTAATGGGAGATAAAACTCCATATAAAGTATTTACAGATCCCGGTAAATACTGGAATGATAATGATAAGATAGGATCTCCTTCACCTATGGCTAATGCAGTAAGAATGTCTCTTATAAAAGAAAGAGGAATTGATTATGTTTTTCTAGGACATCCTAGAGACAAAGCTATTAGAGCTGGGTGGAATACTTCATTCTTAATGCGCGGAATTTTTGAGGCCAATTTACATACTATGAATTTTCCTCTGTTCAGTGAGCCATTTATGGTACATATAGGTGGAGGTACTGTAGATCAACATGTAGTAGGAAGAATGATGAGAAAATTTGCTTATTGTACTGATTTCGAAGGAAGGTATGGAGGCAAGGGCGGTGGAGATAAGGCTATTAGTATTATTGATTGGTATAGCGGTAGAGTTATGATTAACAAGAAACATGATGAGTATGTAGCATATTTAAGAAATTTGTATAATAGACCATATAATGACGTAAGGGAATTCGACGAAAGTATCATAAAAGTTGTAGATTGAATTATGACTAAATATATTTTTATAGCTGAAGAAGATATTCCTATTGTACAATGCCCGGATTTATATAAAGAACAAGATTCTATAGGGGTTTTTAAAAAGGGTCAGGAATTAGAATCCTTTAGAAATTATTTAGGTAAAATGACAAGTATATGTGACGGAATTTATTATAAGGGGTGGATAGACTCAAAACATCTAGTTTTAAAATACACTATTGAGGATTAAAATATGTCTAATGTAAGTTGTGGAGAGTACTATTTACTTCAATACTCATATTATCATAATGATGAAATAACATATGGAGATACAGCATTTAAAATTGATGTTGCTCCAGAATATATTTTAGAAAAAATTAAATGGTATTATGAAAATTATAAACAATACGACATCAGAATAGAACTTTTAAAAGTGAATGCCGTTAGAATTCCTTTAGAAATAAAACCAGTAGATATTAGAATTAACTTAGACTTGTGAGGAGGTAAATTGTGGAAATAAATGGTGTTGTGGTAAATCCTGATGTTGACGAAAATGGACTAGTTCATCTATTCGAATTTAAAGGTGGGCATTTAGTTGATCCGTCTATCGCAATCCCAGCAAATGAAGCTTATAAAGATTTAAAATATAATGAAATATCTTTTGTTAATTTCTTTAAAAAAGATAAAAATGTAAGTATAAGAGATTTGTTTATAGTAACTCTTCAAGTTGAAGATTGTTCAGTACTAGATTTAATGGTATGCGATATATTTGGTGATTTTGTTGCTGAGAGAATAGCTGAGTTTAATTCAGAATTGGCTGGAGAAAAAGATGTTTGAGGATCTTATTAGAGAAGATAAAATAG
>Ga0265297_10009940_pt1 | contig 12126 bp, 12 predicted proteins | sample Munlanlwell13791_FD_192502 | JGI IMG/M metagenome (GOLD analysis project Ga0265297, IMG submission 192502) | Leachate microbial communities from a municipal landfill in Southern Ontario, Canada - Leachate well 137-91 | ecosystem: Engineered > Solid waste > Landfill > Unclassified | place...
ATAGCCCAGCGGAACCCTGGTTTGGAAAAATTTGCCGGAAGGGGCTTCTGAAGGCTGGCCTTTGATAATAAGATATCCAAAAATGCTCCTCTCGGGCATAAGTGCCAGCACCAGTATCTTCCTTTAAAGGCAGACAGCGTCAATAATACCGCCATCATCGCTACCACCAGATAACCCAAAAGAGGATAGAATAACCCCCCTATCACTACCAGAGGCAGCAACCAAACCATAATTAACTGGGCCTTTTTCATTAGATTAATGCCGGCGTTTCATTTTTAGTTAGTTTTGCCGTCCTTGGAAACAAAATCTCCGGTGCGGTCTTCAATATTCTGCGCCCGCACTTTATCCAGAGCGATAACTACGGGCTTGCTGCCTTCAAAGCTTATCTTGCTCAAATCAACCATGCGCATCTGGCGGTTCCACTCCGTCCACCAGTAGTAACGTTTATTCTTGATATCGCCGATTACGCTCCATTGGGTGTAGCCAAGTTGAAAGTTATCGGCAGTGCCTTCGCGCAAAATCCCCTTGGGGATATCAAAATTGTTGACTATCCGCGAGGCCTGGTTTATGGCAGCATCAACGTCATCCAAAGGAAGCGAAGACTGCACGTAAAAGAAAGCGCGCACAAAACGGGAAGGCGGCGTAAAATCCCCCGGCAGGCCGCTCATGCCTGCCCCTCCGCCGAAAGGCGTAAAATTAACTCCGGCGACTTCTGTATCACCCGGCGCAGGCGCATATGGACTAAGCCGGGCATAGTTGCGCAGATTCAATATGTGCCAATCATACGAAGGAGAATTGGTCATCACGCCTACCGTATTATCGTAGATATGGAGCTGCCCTTTAAGATATTCAATCACAACGGAACTGCCGGAACTGTCCGTAACCACCAGGTGCAGCGTAACAGGCGCGCCAAAGGATTTCTCTGTCTGCGGGTTGCTGATAACCCGCAGTTTAGGCAATGCCGACCTTACCTCCTCAACTGTCGCGAACTGTGCGAGTATATAACCGGATAACTCCACGTCAGAGATGGTAGAAGACTCTTCGCCGGCTTTAAACGATTGGAATTCGGAAAATCCTGGCATGTATAATTCCCCGACAATCAAGCCGGTCTCATTCATCCCGTCCATATAAAGAGGCAGATCAAGGGCATTTATAGCAATGTAGCCGTATTTATTCTTCCAGGCTATCCCCTTCCTGCCGCCGCCTAAATCTGAAACATTGGAGAGCCTGCGCGGAACCATCACCAGGTTTGACTTTAAATCAAACATCCCCCATTCCAGCGTGCGTCCGTAAACAATGCCGCCGTCCTTGGTTTTCAGGAGGAAGCTCGTGCAGGCCTCGGCAGGAGTTATTACTGAGGAAATCAGAAAAATGATGCCCAATAACGCGGCAAATTTCTTATTCATATACCCCCCTAATTTACATTTATTCATCTGAAGATAATAACCAGCGTCCCCGCGACAATAAGAAAAGCGCCTATCCATTCAAAGGTATTTAAGCGTTCTCCCAAAAATAAAATTGATAAAACTACGGCAAAAACCAAACTTAATTTATCAATCGGGGCGACTAAAGAAGCGGGCCCGGTTTTCAATGCGCGGTAGTAGCAAAGCCACGAAAGCCCTGTGGTAATGCCTGAAAGGACGAGGAATATCAAACTCTTGCGGTTAAGCAAAAGCGGATTCTCCCATTCCCTGCGCATACCGACTAATATGCTTAAAAAGGTAATAATAACTATTGTCCTGATAAGCGTCGCCAGGTTGGAAGAGATATTTCTAACGCCTACCTTTGCCAGCACCGCGGTCAACCCCGCGAAAAACGCCGACCCTATTGCGAACAGTTTCCAATCTATCACCTTAAACTCCTTATGTTTTATTCTACCCTAAAGAAAAACCCCCTGCAATATAAATTGTCGCAGGGGGTTAAGAAAAGGCGACCTTTCGTAGAAGATTTCCGCAAGTGGCGCGCGGTATAGGAAGCCGAAAAGCTGTACAAAAGACTTACTGTTTTAGTCTAACTTGCCTTACCGCCATAAGCTGCAAAATTGTAATGTTTCAAAATAACTTCTACAGATGTAAAGCCGGCTTTACGCATAATAGAAAGCTCATCTGCCAGGGCAACGGGACGGTCCTCTCTCTTATGCCTGGCAATCATATCATTTACCTTGTTCATCGGCAGACCGTTTCTCTTCATAAAGGTTTTCCATTTGTCCATATATAGCTTTTGCAAATGAGCGTCGCGGCTAAGGAATATGTCTATGACATAGAAAACTCCCCTCTTTGAGAGGGCGCTATATAACTTCCGGTAGAATTTAAGCTTATCCTTTTTATCAATATGATGAAGCACCATAGAGGCAACAACGGCATCGTATTTACCGGCGTAATCAAAATTACGGATATCCCCCAGCCAAAATTTTACGTTATGTTTTCCTTCTAATTTCGCTTTAGCCATCTTCAGCATATTTTCCGTCATGTCAATGCAAGTTACAGATGCCTTAGGATAAAGGCTTATAATCTTCTGCGTCAGGTTACCCGTTCTGCAACCCAGATCAATAACCCTTGGCTTGTCTTTCTTAGAAAACGGGATTGCTTCTGCAAGCGCTTCTATCATCTCCTCATAGCGCGGCATTACCTTAAAGAACATCTTGTCAAACATAGCCGCCTCTTTCTCAAAGTGTTCTTTTATTCTCTCGAAACGGCCAATTATATTATTCGCCATTATTACAGCCCCTCAAGCATAACTGCCTTAGTAATCGTAGAGTTTCTCCTTAATGCCGCGATTTCCTTATATTCCGCAGAATCAAGCCAACGCTCCACATCTTCTGCGGAAGGAAATTCAATTAATATGATTCTTTCGGGCTCCCAATTGCCGAAAACAGGAGTGATTTTTCCACCCCTGGATAAGTATTTCCCCTTATACTTTTCTACTATCGGACGAACTTTCTCGATATATTTAGCATAGTTTTCTTTGCCGTCGTTCTTGATCTTGATTTCTACCATAAAGTATACCGGCACATCTTCTCCTGAATAATAAATGCTAGATTAGGTTCTATCTTATTCCTAAACAAAACCCCCTGCAACCGATTTCGCTACAGAGGGATATTCAAAGTTATCTCTCTATATTGGATGAGTCTTACACCTGGCGCTTTAGTGAAAAAACAGGAAAACTAAACAAAGGGTTACCTGCAACCAAATAAAATTACCTACCAGAAACGTTAAGGAGTTTTGTTTTCTTTTTTAATACCAGGCACGTTAAATATACTACTGAACCAAATATGAAAAAATATACCCAAGATAAGCGAATTTTAAATTTGCCATTAAGTAATAAATTAGTACCGACCTCTAAAAAGAAAAAAACAGCGATGATTGAAAAAAAAGTAGAAAATTCCCTTCTGATCACGCTCTTTAATGAAAACGGTAAACTTGGTTTCTTCCAATTTTTAAATCTAGGAAAAAGCGCAGGAGTTTTTTCCGCCCATTCAATAAATAATAAACCGAACTTCTTTCTTAAGAATTCTTCTTCGGAAAACATTATTCTTTCATAATATAACCAAAATCCAACCCACACCATTAAAGCAAACCACCATACTTGAATGAATAAAGTAATTCCAAAAACTATAATGAAATTCCCCAGATAAAGAGGATTTCTTACGATGGAATACATCCCAGTAGTATTTAAGCTTTCTGCCAATTGTGATTTTGTATTTCTTCCTGAAGTACCTTTTGGAACATATCCGACCGTAAAACAACGAATGCCTAACCCCAAAAATGATATAACAATTGATAAGGCCTCCCAGTAATCGGTAGCTCTATCGCCTATAATATTTTCAAGTACTTTGGAATGCTGCAAGGCAATAATAAATACCGGGATTACCAGTAATGGAAGATAACTTCTCCATCTGAATAACCAATTACCCTGCCTCTCTATTTCTTCTCTTAAAGCCATTCTTTTTTATTGTAATTGTAAGTTTGATTACTTATCCTAAACGGCACTATATTTTATCACAGGGGGCGGAAAAATCAAATCCTTCATCATGGATGAATTCAGAAACCGGCGCATGACGGAAGAAACGGATCTTATATACAAATAGCCGGCTAATGTTTCCTGTCAAAAACTCACAACCTTATCGCTTTCTCTGATAATTCCATACATGTCCTTCATCGTATTAATAGGGCACATCTCAGTGCCTTCCTGATTACGGGATTTAATGCAACCGCCACAAGTAACTATTTTCCCGCCTCCTTGTAGAAATTTCTCTCCCTGCTCAATGGTGTTGAATTTATCCGTGCTTATTTTCTGATACTCCACACCCTTGCCAATTAAAAATACCTTAACCGCATCCTTTTGACTGAGACAAAAATTAGCATACCGCAGAGCATTCCAGGAGGTTTCAGGGTCGTTGCTTGAAATGATAACACCTACTTTCATCGTTTGTTACCTCCAGTATATTTATTATATTCTAAATAAAAACCCCCTGCAACCATTTTGCTACAGAGGGTTATTTAAATTTGGCTCCCCCTAAGCGACGAAATCAGAAATTATTTTAAAGGAGCGAATATTATTTGATGCACCGCGCCTGTCGGCGCTCCCATATTTCCCGTGCCCCATTCGCCCCGCTTGGGAGCGGGGCTCATTCGGCGCCAGCCTGGGCCGGCTGGCTTCTTGCTAATGCAAAGCGTGTGCGGCGCAGTTGGGGCTGCGGTCGGGTGGGGGCGACCGCAGCCCCAGCGTCCCCACCAATAAGTATCTATAAGAAAAAACCAGAGTTAATAAGGGCTCGTCCGCTATGCCGCAGTCAACATCCTAAAATCCCCACAGTGCGGCATACTGCGCCTCTCCCGAACGATACTTGAGTGCCAGCTGAAAGGCAAATTTTGGGTGGGGGCAAAATTTGCCTTTTTGCCAAACGTCCTATAAGTTTAAATGCTTCAAAGAGCGGGAGAAATTTCGATGCACCTAACCTAATCTATCTTTTAAGAATCTGCTGCCTTGTGTCTCGATCAGAATGTAATCTCGTGAAAGCTACAGCAACAGCTTGAGCAATACAGTATCCTTTCCATAATTCTCTAGCTTTCCAATCCTTACCTGCATATCTTTCATGAATCTCAGGATAGAACGAGAGATATTTCTCAATCGCTTTGATTTCTTGACTCTGCGTGCTATTAATCGCTTCTTGCGCGGCTATGGCAAGGTCGTGACCGATCTTTTTCCTAATCTGATCTTCACTCCAGTTATTTGTTATAATAAGTATCGCCTTGAGAAACATTTCTACCGCCATCCTTGCGCTCTCAATTGCTTTGACTTCGGGGGTTTCTTGTAATAATAAAGAGGCGGTTGCTCGTAATTCTTTATCTGCGCTTTTAATAAAGTTTAAAGCTAGGCCTTGAAATTTATTTTGTACGATAATATCTTCATATCCCCAAGCATAATCTAAACAATTAACCCATAACAGAACAAAATCCCATGATTGTTTCTTATCAGCTTTAATTTGCTCTTTAAAGTTTATAGGCATGGTTTGTAAAGAATCGAAGGCATTAATTTTACATTGTCCGAATTGCTGCAAAATATAGACAGGCCAAAAGCATGAATCAAAATAATAAACCCCGCGATATAGGGGCCCGATACTATGCGTACCCTCTTTGGTATTCTTGTAAAACCATTCAAAAATAATATTTATTGTCTCAGAGGGTACAATGCTACATTTAAATTCTTTATAAAATGACTCGAGCGCAAGGAATGGCCTTCCTTTTGGAGGAATATCTTCTTTGCGAAATTTTTCATTGATTGCTATTAGCCATTCTTCTGTAGGTCTCATATTATTTTGCCATTGCCGAATAAACCAAGCCCTCACAATAGCTAATCAGTAATTCTTTATCGTCTAACTTCTGTAAGACAACAAAATCTGGGCGATTTTTAACGAATTCAAGAAGGCGTTCTCTAGGAGTCGACTTGTAACTTTCATAAAAGAAATCAAATAAATCTAGCGGATCTTTCGCTTTACGGGTCTGCCTGAGAGTAACACCAAAAAATGTATCTGGTTGCCTTCTATAAGCAATTAGCTCCTCTTCACTAATTGGATTGGTGCAGATCAGCTGTTGCCCAGCAGCTGTGCGATATATACCATAAACCTTTTTTTCGGTCTCTAATACTGAAGCATTCACAAGCACGCCTTCGATATTTTGCCCATCCTCGTTGGGAATTATATATTTCTCCCCGATAATTAAACGCGGAGGTGCATCCTTATCTGCGAAAGCAAATTCTGGATGTTCGCCATCAAAAGTCGAGGGAATTTCCTCGTGTTCGCAAACTGACTTAATTAGATCAAACATATCTTGATGATTTCCCCGGGATTTTAATACATCCCGTATGTTTGTAAACTTAAAATCAAAACTAAAATCTGGTATTTTGAATCCATGGGCAAAACCAGCCCGATGCTCACTTATTCCTTCTAAGTCATACTCAAATGGGTGGTTTGTAATAAAAAGGTATGCGGCTGGCGCAGGATTACCACTAATAGTTAAACTTGACTCCCTGCGCTTGATCTCTCCCATAATATTCTGAACTTGATTCAAAAAATCAGGTATATTAATATCAATAAAAATAACTCGTTCGTGCTTAGCTTGTTTCTTAAGAGCATTGTAAAGCTGGTTACCTATGTCCGTAGTTTTCTTCCCAAGTTGGCGTGCTTTTGCTTCAATAGAATATTTCCTGCCAGTCTTTTTAGAAATTGCAGTAAACTCACAATGCGTTGTTCTGTTATCTTCTTCATTTTCAATTTCTAAACTAAATCCCGCTTTAATCAATTCTGCGGCTACATATGTTTCATATTGTGCACCGCGAAATTGGGATGTGTCTTTTAGACGCTTAATCAGTCTTTCTTGAATTTCTACATTATGCGCAAGAAGGTACAAATTATACGAGAGATTAATATAAGCGGCCATAGCGCCTGTCATGGGCGCAACATTAATTGTACCATTTCCTTTCTGATCTTCTTTCATATATTTATGCGATATCTCATACCATTGAACCACGGGATGCCTTTCCTCAAATGGTTTAGCAAATTCAGCTTGCCCCCACTCTTTGCCAAAAATTAGCCTTACGTATTCAAGCAAGAAATCATGGAATGTCTTCCATTTTTGCGAGTAATACATTCGGCTCCCAACAGCAACCATGCGGTATCCCTTAAATTCAATAGATATTATCGATCTACCTAAACCTTGCTGTTTTTCAATTAGCGATTGCTTAGCTTTCATACGCTCAAAGCCTAGAAGGACTTCGGCTGGAATTGAATCGTTTTTGCCATAACAACATTTTTTATATTTTTTTCCGCTCCCACAAGGGCAGGGGTCATTTCGTCCGATCTTAGTCATAATATTTACTCATAAAATAGTATTAATAACCAAAAATCCTTCGTAGTTTTGATTTCATAATCAGAAATGTTGGACTAAATAAAGAGATAATTTTGTCTTCTTTTAGGCTATAGGCATGACCGGATTTTATATCATGCCAAATTAGTCCTATCTTTCCAAGGTAAACAACGTAATAAAAATTAAACGCATTCGTCAAAGTTATCTTGCTTATAATATCATCCCCCCTGGTTTCTATTGTGAAAATATGTCCCTCTAAGAGATATTGATTTTTTGTTTCCTCAGCCAAAATATGGCCTTTTTCTATTTTAACCACTTCAAAATTTGGCTTATTACCACTCTTAATATAATCTCTTATTGAATCAAACTTGTGATCCAAAGCGTAATTAGCACCTTTGGATTTAGCCAAATAATTAAATGCAATTTTAGCTATAGTCCTAAAAATTATCGAATCCATTACGCCTTCAATTTGAACTTCAAGCTTTCCATCTTTGTTTATCGCAGTTTCCGGCAATCGATTGATCTTGCCTTCTTCAATCTTTTTGCCAAGTTCTTTCAAATGTTCAGCGACTTGATTATATTCCTTTTCATTATGGGCAAAAAATTCGAATCTGCCAGTTATATTCTTTATTTCGCCATCTGTCATCTTCTCGATTAAAGTAATCTTTCTCTCTCCATTAACACCAAATGTAATGATCTGCGCTGGTAAATATAAACTGTCCATTTGAGTAAAATCAGCGTAAAGAATTATCCCCCTAAACTCTCCATACCTATCTTCATCTGGAATGTGTATTTTAATTCGGGTTTGCCTTACCGGCTTTTTTGATCGCGAACCAATTTTTTGCAGACGCCATAAACCTTCCATGCTATCGCCTGCTAAATACCTCTCAATGCTTCCTCCAAATTCGTTATTACAATCTCTACAGACGCAGTCTAATATCCAGCTATCTGGACAACCAAATGCTTCAGGAAATACATGCTCAGTTGATTTATTGCTTTCTGTTATATCGTTTTTACAATAGATACATTTCATAGCCTTTAATCAATCCCTTACCATTATTTATTCCAATACTTTCTGATAGATGTATCAGAAGTAAACGTTTCTAATTCGGAATCGGATAGTAAAATATCCTGATATGCTTTTCTCGCGATCTCTTCACATTGATAGCTTCTTAAAAGTTGTTTTTCTTCTAATTGATCTCCTAAATCATGCATATGTTCAAAATTACATCTTATATCGTAAATTTCTTTCAATGCTTTAGTAACATCTTCATGGAAATATTTATCTTCATTTTTGTCTTTCCACCATCTTGCAACTCTCTTCGTAAACTGCTTAGTCGTCTTACCTATATCAGGCATAATTAAGGCTTCTAGTGAACGTACAAAATATGGTAATCTAAAATTTATCTGCGATTCGCTACATCCCTTAAGGAAACAATGCAACCCTCTTTTAAGTCTTGAGAAATTTTCTTTTTGTTCATATATTTTGTCTATTTGCTGAAAAATAATCTTCCATTTATTTACTTCAATATCTGTTATCTCCCGGATAAAATCATCCCCAGGGTTAAACCATCTATCAAATTTAAAGAATTGGCGGATTTCGAGTTCCTTATTTATTTCGCTGCCAGTTAGAAAATAAGCATTTTCTAAATAGAATGGGCCTGTAAGCATAAGAGAAACCCATAATATCCTACATTTAAACGTTAATTTTTCATTCTCTTCATCAAGGACTTCTGGGTGTTGAGTTTCGGCTCTAACTTCAATGATAGCATTAGAAATTACCATATCTTGCCATTGAAGTCCTAACCATTCACGCCACTGGCCTTCATTTATTGATGGTAATTCACGCTTAAATTTAACATTATCTTTAAAATCATAAGAGAATTTTGAATCAAGCTTTTCGCCCAAGGATTTAAAGAAAATATAACCCAATTTATATGCTGTCATTGCTACCTCTTTTTCTTTTTAAGATTTCTCTTGACTTCTAATTTTAGCTGTATTATAATCGAAAATAAATCGAAAGTCAAGGGGTATTAAAAATGCTCACCAAACGTCAAAAACAGGTATTAGATTTCATAAAGACTTATAAGGATAAACACGATTACGCCCCATCCTTGGAAGAAATCAAAAAGCACCTTCGCCTTTCTTCTGTTTCAACCGCTCACTATCATGTTCAAACCCTACAGAGTTCGGGGTATCTGAGAAAAGATGAAAACCAGCCCCGCGCTCTAGATGTCTTTGCTAAACAGAAATTAGTCCAAATACCACTTCTAGGAAGAATAGCTGCTGGTACGCCAATTGAGGCCATTGAAGATAAAGAGAGTATAGCGGTACCACAAGATAAAATTAAGACTGGCAATAATTGTTTTGCTTTACAAGTTGTAGGAACCAGCATGATTGACGAAAATATAGATGATGGCGATATTGTGCTTGTTAAAAAACAAAACACTGCTGAAAATGGTCAGAAAGTGGTTGCGCTCATAAACAACAGTGAAACAACATTGAAGCAATTGTTTAGGGAAAGAGGAAGAATTAGACTTCAGCCAGCAAACTCTAGAATGCAGCCTATCTTTGTTAATCCTGATGATTTATTAATCCAAGGAATAGTGGTAGATGTAATTAAGGCTATTCCGAATAGCTTGCCACTAAGTTCTACCGTAGAAATAACAGAAAAAAATCCCCCCGCTGAACAAGACATATCAAAGTTCATAAATACGGTTATTAAAGGTGACTGCTTAGAGGTAATGAAAAAATTCCCATCAAAATCAATAGATATGATTTTATGTGATTTGCCTTATGGTATAACCCAAAATCATTGGGACAGCTTAATTCCTCTTGAACAGCTGTGGGTTTTATACGAACGGATTATCAAAGATAACGGGGCTATTGTTTTAACAAGCCAGGGCCTATTTACGGCAACCCTTATGCTGTCAAATCCCAAGCTTTTTAAGTACAAAATCGCTTGGATAAAATCGAAGTCAACTAATTTTTTAAATGCTAAAAAACAGCCATTGCGGAAACATGAGGATATTTGTGTCTTTTATAAAAATCAGCCTATTTATAATCCACAAATGACTTATGGTGAACCTTATAACAAAGGCTTTAGAAAAGACCAGTTAACTGGAAGTTATGGAGATTTTAAAACTGTGGAAGTAAAGAGTAATGGCGAGCGTTATCCTTCTGATGTTGTATACTTTAAAACTGCAGAAAGTGAGGGAAAAATCTATCATCCGACTCAAAAGCCGGTAGAGTTAGGCCGCTATCTTATTCGAACCTTTACGCAACCAAATGCTATAGTTTTAGATAATGCTTGTGGGAGCGGAAGTTTTCTCGTTGCAGCGTCTTTAGAAGGAAGACGATATATTGGCATCGAAAAGAATGAAGATGTTTATCTACATAAAAAACATCCGATGGATTACATCGCGATATGCAAAGAACGGCTTAAAGTGGCGACAGCACAAAGTAATTTCACCTTTAAATCCCAGTAAATGGTTCTTCTGTTAAGACTTTCCGCGCCTTTTCTATCTCACTATCACTCACAATACCTTTTTCTTTTAGCCATTTCAACAAATGCATGTATTGGTTGGCATGTAGAATCGGTTTAACAATTTTATCCAGATTAATTTCTTTTTGAACAAAAGCAAGATGCTTTTCTGAAAGTACATTACGACCAATTAAATCGTATGTAATTCTCACAGCGTCAACAGATGTCAAGTTTAAATCTCCCTTGCGTTGTTTATCTTGTTCAACATTTTCAGGCAAAATGCTTGTTAAATCCTCTATAGTTTCCAATCCGTTAAGGTTGCGATTATAAAACTCTATTTCTTGTCCGCGATAAGTAAACCATGTCCTTCCTTGCTCTGTTAAAGAACCTCGCGGTAAATAAACACCTTCTCTTTCGACTCTCGTTTTTGATACCCAGCCGCATATGTAAAGAACCCACTTTCTTTGCCGAGAAGTCCCCGGAAGCTCTCTTTTACTAGGGGTTTCAAGGTGCGTCATCAAATAAATATCAGTATCCAAATTAGCATCATGGATTTGTCGTGCAAAAAAATTATGTTTTGCTTCTCTAGCTATCCCATCGTCACTTTCATACTCTTCTTTAAAAGGTAATGCGCCACCACGACACTTTACATCAAGCTTGACACCTGATGGCAATAAAATATCATATCCTATTGGATGATCTTCAGGATTAATTTCGGGCATTTGCAATTTGTTGCGAATAACCATTTCTGCAAGCGCTCCGAAACCCTGTTCTTCCGAACTCCCTCGTTCTGCGCCCGTTCGATTTTGATTGGCTGTAATATAAGCTGCTGCTTTTTGTCTTAATTGAAAGCCAGATGCATCAGCAAGTTTTACAATGATAGGTTTAGGATGATGATATTTATACATCGGTATTTTAAGAGTTTATTACCCTGTTAAAGCTCTAATCTTTACTTCTAGTGCATTCGCTATTCTTTCGATATTAATTAAACTTACGTTTCGTTCGCTTCTTTCGATACTCCCAATATAAGTCCTATGAAGTTTTGCTCTCTTAGCAAGATCTTCTTGTGACCAACCCCTAGCTTCTCTTAGCCGTTTAACATTGTCACCGAACTGTTTAAGTATTTTGCTTACCATATTATAATTATCCTACTTTTGCTACTTATTGTCTACGATACTATAAGTAGCATTTATCTTGACATCTATGATGACAATAAGTATCATATAGATAATCTTTTCTCCCGCTCTTTGAAGCATTTAAACTTATAGGACGTTTGGC
>Ga0265297_10009941_pt1 | contig 12126 bp, 11 predicted proteins | sample Munlanlwell13791_FD_192502 | JGI IMG/M metagenome (GOLD analysis project Ga0265297, IMG submission 192502) | Leachate microbial communities from a municipal landfill in Southern Ontario, Canada - Leachate well 137-91 | ecosystem: Engineered > Solid waste > Landfill > Unclassified | place...
AAAAGGGATTCCAAGTTCAATTTTAAATGGGACAATAATTATCTTTATGTTAAAGGTCAGGGTGAGGCAGAGAGAGGTACTTTTGTATATATGGGCTTGGAGGGTGTGCTGGAAAAAGGCTCGTCTTATACTGTTGATACATATGTTGAGGATGGGGTGCCCACAATAAGGGGTTATTTATATGCCAAAGGCTCGTCGATAGTTGACAAAACAAAGATAAATTTTACATTTGTCGGGGAATTGGGTAAGATAGAACCGATCATTTCTTCTGAGCCGCCGCTCCCAAGGGACGAGATACTTGCGCTTATTAATCCATCATATGCAAAACTTTCCAGTGTCCAGATAGATGAATTATTGAGAAACCAGGCTCTTGATGTTGTAACCAGTACGATTGAGTCGATGTATCTTACGCGTCCCCTTGAAAATGTTGTGAGGAGTACTTTAAGAGTAGATGTTTTCAAGGTGCGCAGTGAAATGATAAAAGGTTTGCTTAAGGCGACTTCAAGCACAGGAGTAACGTCTAATCCTTTTCTTACGACACTCGATGGAGCAAGTGTTGAAGTGGGTAAATATGTTTTTGAGAATTTATATGTAGATTATAAAGCGATACTCAAAGAAGAGAAAGTGAACAGTGAATGGGGGGTTGAGTATTTATTTTATAGAGACCTGAAAGTGAAGTACGCTTTTAAGCCGAAAGAAGATCCGACAAATACCGAACACGAAGTTTTTCTTGAAATGAGTTTTAGATTTTAAGGAGGATAAATTGAAGAAGATGTTTTTTTTGTTTACCGTGTTTTTTTTATTCAATTCATGTTTTGTTTGGGCGCAGAATACTACAATAAAGGAAATTACGGTTTTAGGTAATAAGTTTATTAAGGAGTCACAGATAAAATCTGCGATCTCATTAAGGCCGGGTGAAGATTTTTCATCTTCAAGACTTGGGTCAGACCTGAAGTCTATTTATGGAATGGGATGCTTTTCCGATGTTTCAATGGATGTCGAAGAAACAACCGCAGGTTTAAAGCTCATTATAAAGGTTAAAGAAAAAAATGGTATCGGCGAGATAAAATTTTCAGGGAATAAGTCTATATGGCCGGGTACGCTTACAGAAGCTCTTGATATACACAAGGGCGATACATGTGCTTTTGATGAAACAAGCATTGAACGCAATAAAAAGAAGATAGTGGCGGTATACAAAGAAAAAGGTTTTCCTTTTGCAAAAGTTGAAGCAAAAACAGAAATGAAAAAGGAACTTATAAATATTACATTTATTGTAAACGAGGGGAAAAAGGTAATAATACAGGCTATAAAATTTTCTGGTAATAAAGCATTTTCTTCAAAATTGATAATGAATAAAATGGGAACAAATGTCGGCAAGCGTTTTAATGAGAAAGAATTGAATGAGGGAGTTGAAAAAGTAGCGGATTTTTACAGGAATGAAGGCTACATCCTTATTGAAATATCTTCTCCGTTAATTTCTATGGATACGCAGTCGAAAAAAGCATTTGTTGATATCAATATCAGAGAGGGCGCCCAAATAAAGGTTTCAAAAATAGAAGTTAGAGGAAATAGCATTTTTCAATCAGAAGATATTAAAAATGATGTTTCTACGAAAGAAGGAATGAAATTTAATCAAAGTAAATTCATTGAAGATCTGCGCGCTTTGCAGATGAAGTATTATGAGCGTGGATATATTTTGACAAAGATCATGCCCTTGACTAATATAGATGAAGAGAATGCTTCTATTTCAATAGTGCTTGATATACAGGAAGAAAATCTCGTATATATTGAAGGCATAAAGATCGATGGAAATGAAAAAACAAAAGATAAGGTAATACGCAGGGAATTAACCGTAAAGCCCGGAGAGATTTTCAATACCCAGAAAATATGGAGAAGCAGGCAGAAAATATATAATTTGGGATTTTTTGAGGATGTTGAAATAACAACAGAGCCGGGCAGCGATAAAGACAAGATGATCCTTGCGGTTATTGTTAAGGAAAAAATGAGTGCAATGATGAATTTTGGGGCCGGTTATAATACTGTAGACGGTTTCCTTGGGTATCTTGAGTATAGTCAGACAAATTTCCGCGGTCTTGGAGAGTATTTAAGCGGGAAATTTGAGATAGGTCCGAAGAAATTGAATTTTGAGTTAGGTTTTACCGAGCCTTGGCTTTTTGATACACCTACCTCACTTGGCGTAACTCTTTTTCATACAACCAGAAATTTGGTAGAGTATTATTATAAAGAAAAAAGGATCGGCGGAAGTCTTACATTGGGAAGAGCTGTTACCGATTATGACAGAATTTCTTGCGGGTATAAATATGAAGGTATCGAGGTTTTTGAAGTAGCGGACACTGCTTCAACTGATGTAAAATCACAGGAAGGTACGAGTGTAACGTCAAGCATATCTTTTTCCTATGCGCGTGATACAAGAGATAACAGATTTGATGCTTCGTCAGGTATATATTTTAATATTTCAAATGAAATTGCAGGGGGTATATTTGGCGGGGATAATAATTTTTATCGCCCAACACTGGATTTTTCTTCCTATTACAGGCTTCTTCCGAAATGGCTTGTTCTTGCATTTCATTTGAGGGCTGGTACTGTTCAGGAATATGCTTCAACAACAGAAGTTCCTGTTGGTGAAAGATTTTATATAGGTGGAGCGGACACTGTCAGGGGTTATTACGAAAGAAGCCTTCCTTCAGGTTCAACAGGAGGAAAAAGTATTTTATATGCCAATAGTGAATTAAGGTTTTCGATTCCGGGAACAGATAATATGCTGAAATTAATAGGTTTTTTTGATATAGGTAACGCATGGAAAGAGATAGAGGTTAATTTTGATCAATTGAAGAAAGGTGTTGGTTTTGGTATACGTGTAAATTTACCTATCGGAGCGTTAAGGTTCGATATGGGTTATGGCATAGATAGGCATATGTGGGAACCTCATTTTAGCATAGGTCAGATGTTCTAAAAAGAATTTCCTTGATTTTTCTTTAAATATATATATAATATATATATTCTATTAATTAAATAAGGTTGTTTGCAAGAGGAAGTATGAATAGCAATATTTTTGCCCGTAGATTTTTTGTTTGTTTTTTTGTTTGTTTTCTTGTTTTTTGTTGTTTTTCACGGAAAGCATCCTGTGCGCAAAGTTCAGGCACAGCAGACAAACAAACATCAAAGAATATAATACCCAAGGGTTTTAAAGTGGGCTATGTAGACGTGAGGAAAGTTTTTGATTCTTGTACACAAACAAAAGAAGCGACCAATTCTCTTAAAAAAGAGATAGAATTGCGTCAGGCAGCTCTTGCAAAAGAAGAAGAAGAAATAACCGGAATGCAGAAAGAATTAAAAGAAAAAGAGATTATTCTAAGCGAATCTGAAAAACAAAAAAGGCAAAAACAGATAGAAGAAAGAATTGTATCGATCCAAAAAACAGCTCAACTTGTGCAGCAGGAACTAAGTTCAAAAGAAAAGGAACTTACTGAGACTATTATCGGTTTGATTCAATTGAGTATAAAAGAAACAGCAAAAGAAGACGGTTTCAATCTTATACTTGAAAAAGACAGTGTGCTTTATTGCGAGGATGTTGTTGACCTGACAGATAAGATCATAAAAAAAATTAATGATCAGAAATAGTCATTTTTTGGAAAGTGTTGTTTATAGGAATATTTATGAAGAGAAGTCTTGGTGAAATAGCAAAAATTGTTGGTGGAGAAATATCGGGTGATGCAAATGTTAAAATTACAGGCCTTACAGGTATAGAAAAAGCCAAGATAGGAGATTTAGTTTTTGCAAGAGATGCAAGATATCTCAAAGAAGCAGAGGCAAGCCTTGCTTCCGGCGTAATAGTACCTTTTGAAATAGAAAATTCATCAAAACCGTTAATAAGAGTAAAAAATCCTGATTATGCTTTTTCAAGGCTTCTTGGAATGGAAGCCCCGCATTCTGATGTTGAAAAAACCAGGCATCCTTCAGCCGTTATCGGCAAGAACGTAAAACTCGGGAAAAATGTTTCAATAGGAGCAAATGCGGTGATTGAAACTGATTCTGAGATTGGAGACGATACTGTTATTTATCCTCTTGTTTTTATTGGTAAAAGAGTGAGGATAGGAAAAAATTCTCTTATATATGCCAATGTAAGTATACGAGAGGAAGCACAGATAGGAAATAACGTAATAATACATAACGGAGCAGTTATTGGCAGCGATGGTTTTGGTTTTGCGAAAGAAGACGGTAAATATTACAAGGTACCCCAGATAGGCAGGGTTGTTATAGAAGATGATGTGGAAATAGGCGCAAATGTTACGATAGACAGGGCAACGATCGGGCAGACAATCATTAAAAAAGGCACAAAAATAGATAATCTAGTTCAGATAGCGCATAATGTTACAATAGGGGAAAATTGCGCAATAGCTGCCCATACGGGAATTTCCGGAAGTGTTGAAATAGGAAACAATGTGGTACTTGCAGGTCAGGTTGGAGTTGCGGGCCATTTGAAAATAGGAGAGAACAGTGTGGTTGCAGGTAAAAGCGGAGTTACAAAAGATATTCCAGAAAATTCTTTTATATCTGGATTTCCTGCCCAGCCGCACAAAGAAGAACTTAAAATAAAAGCAAGTATGCAAAGGCTTCCTTTCCTTGTAAAGGTTGTTCAGGACCTTGAGGAAAAAGTAAAAAAAATCGGTAAGATCGTAGGTGGAATAGGAATTCACTAATAATAAAGTCAAAACGCAAAACGCAAAAGTCAAAACCAAAGGAAAAAAACTTTTAATAAAAAAATTCCTTAGTTTTTAGCTTTGAACTTTGCCTTTTGAGTTGTTTCAAGGAGTTAAGATGCCGATGCAAAGAACTATTAAACAAGAAACAGAGATAAAGGGCGTGGGTCTTCATACCGGGCAGGAAGTAAAAATGAAGCTTAAGCCGCTTCCTGAAGATAGCGGTATAATATTTGCAAGAGTTGATCTTCCTGAAAGCCCACGAATAAATGCGCATATATCCAATTTGACAGATGCAAATTATGCTCTTACGCTCAGTAGTTCGGGTGCGACAGTGACAACAGTGGAACATTTTCTTGCAAGTCTTTCAGGGCTTGGGATCGATAATCTTCTTGTTGAGATAAACGGACCGGAAATTCCTATACTTGACGGAAGCGCCCTTCCTTTTGTAAAACTTATTATGGATGTAGGTATAGAAGAACAAACAAAAGAAAGAAAATATTTTATACTTCAGGATGCAGTGTGGGTTACAGAGGATGACAGATATATTATTTTTCTGCCCAGTGAAGAATTCAGGATCACCTATACAGTTGATTATGAACATAAGATGTTGGGAGCGCAGTTTGCTTCTTTTGTAATAGACGAAAAAACATTTTTACAGCACATTGCTCAATCGCGTACATTTGGATTTATTAAGGACGAAGAAACTCTTAAGAAAATGGGATTGATAAAAGGAGTTTCCTCTGACAACGCAGTACTTATTGACGAGGATAAATTTGCGGTCCAGCCCAGAGACCAGAAAGAATTTGTTTACCATAAAATACTTGATCTTATAGGCGATCTTTATCTTTTGGGAAGACCTCTTCTTGGGCATGTGCTTGTAGCCAAAGGCGGTCATTCTCTTGATGCGAAATTAATGAAGAAAATACTTCAGAAGATTGAAAGCGCAAAACGCGGCGGAATGATGGTGACGAAGAATTTTACCCAGAAAGAAGGCGGTTTGAGTATAGACGAAATTTTTCAGATCCTTCCTCATCGTTATCCGTTTTTAATGATAGACAGAGTGCTTGAGTATGAAGAAGACAAGAGGGTTGTTGCCATAAAAAATGTTTCTATGAATGAGGAATATTTTCAGGGTCATTTTCCGGGTCAACCGGTAATGCCTGGTGTTTTGATCATGGAAGGGCTTGCCCAGACCGGTGGTATTCTTGCACTTCGAAAGAAAGAAAATGCCGGGAAACTTATATTTTTTGGGGGAATGGATGATGTTCGTTTCAGGCGCGTAGTTATGCCCGGAGACCAATTAAGATTTGAAGTTGAAGTTATAAGAATGAAATCCAAAGTCGGGCTTATGAAAGGCCAGGCCTTTGTTGACGGTAAAGTTGTTGCAGAAGGCGAATTTATGTTTTCGATAGTTGAAAATTGAGCGCAAAGAGTTTTGTTAATAAAAGGAGGAAGGACAAATGAAGATGTATTATGATAAAGATGCAGACCTGAAGGTTCTAAAAGGAAAAACAGTCGCTATCGTCGGTTATGGCATACAGGGAAGAGCGCATGCCCTGTGCCTCAAAGAAAGCGGCATGAAAGTAATTATAAGCGATCTTAAAGGCAGCGTAAATTGGAAGATGGCAGAAGAAGACGGTTTTAAACCTATGTCAGCGTCTGATGCTGCAAAAGAAGCAGATATTGTTTCGCTTTTGACAGAGGATACGGTTCAACCTAAAGTTTATAAAAATGAATTATTGTCAGGACTAAAGAAAGGATCTACTCTTTTGTTTGCCCATGGATTCAATATTTTATTCAATCAGATCGTCCCATCCAAAGATATTGATATTATTATGGTTGCGCCCAAAGGACCTGGAAGTCTTGTAAGAAGAATGTATAGTGAGGGAAAAGGTGTGCCATGCCTTATAGCAGTCCAACAGGACGCTTCAGGAAAAGCAAAAGAGACAGCGCTTGCGTATGCTAAAGGTATCGGAGGAACAAAAGCAGGGGTTATTGAGACAACTTTTAAAGAAGAGACAGAAACCGATCTATTCGGTGAACAAGCAGTTTTGTGCGGAGGAGCCAGCGCTCTTATACAGACAGGTTTTGAAGTTCTTGTTGAGGCAGGTTATTCTCCTGAAATGGCATATTTTGAATGTTTGCACGAACTTAAACTGATAACAGATATGATACAGGAATCAGGTATTACCGGAATGAGGAGCAGGGTTAGTGATACAGCCGAATACGGAGATCTTACAAGAGGTCCGCGTTTGGTTACAGAAGAGACTAAAAAAGAAATGAAAAAAATCCTGAAAGAAATACAAGATGGTGAATTTGCAAGAGAATGGATACTTGAAAATCAAGCTAATAGACCGGTATTTAATGCGTTGGTTAATAAAGGAAAAGAACATCTTATAGAAAAAACAGGCAAAAAATTAAGGTCAATGATGCCTTGGATGGAATAAGAAAAGAAATTAGAAATTAAATGGCTCATACTTATACTTTCGTGCGGAACGCCTTACAAACAAAGACATTAACGAGTTAACGGGTTAACGGGTTCAAAGATTACTTAACTCGCCAAACTCTTTAATAGATCAATGTTTTTATCAATGTTTGAAAATGCTACATCCGCTGAAAGGAAAGTATTCACTTTTTTAATTTTTCATTGAGGATTTTATGAAAGAAAAAAAAGATAAAATATTAATTTTTGATACTACCTTAAGGGATGGGGAACAATCACCGGGTGCAAGTCTGAATGTTGGGCAAAAAGTTGAGATCGCAAATCAGCTTGCAAAATTAGGTGTTGATGTTATTGAAGCAGGTTTTGCCATTTCTTCGCCGGGTGATTTTGAGGCTGTCAAAAGAATAGCTAAAGAAGTAAGGGGCCCTGTTATTACGGCTTTAGCAAGAGCTGTTAAAAAAGATATTGATGCGGTTTGGCAGAGTGTAAAATATGCGCCAAAACATCGTATCCATATAGTTCTCGGCACTTCTGATATCCATATAAAAGGGAAATTCAAGAAAAGCCGCCAGGAAGTTTTGAAAATGGGGCTTGAAGCCGTAAAATATGCAAAAACCCTTACCAAAGAAGTTGAATATTCAACAGAAGACGCAACACGAAGTGATTTTAATTATCTTTGTGATACGATCCAGGCCGTTATTGAAGCAGGCGCTACAATAGTTAATGTTCCTGATACTGTTGGATATGCTATGACCCAACAATGGGGAGATCTTATTCGCAGGATACGCGAGAATGTCCCGAATATTGATAAAGCAATATTGAGCGTTCATTGCCACAATGATCTGGGATTGGCTACGGCGAATACTCTTGCTTCTATTGCCAATGGAGCGCAGCAGGTTGAATGTACTATTAATGGGATCGGAGAGAGGGCTGGCAATGCTTCTCTTGAAGAAATAGTTGTAGCTTTGAAAGTAAGAGAAGATTTTTTCAAGAAAATAACGAATATTAATACAAAGGAAATATATAAGACTTCAAAGATGGTTAGTAATCTTACCGGTATAATTGTCCAGCCTAACAAATCAATTGTTGGGGCAAATGCGTTTGCGCATTCATCAGGTATTCATCAGGATGGAGTATTGAAGGCGCGTAAAACTTATGAAATAATAGATCCCCGCGAGGTTGGTGTGCAGGAAAGCAAAATAATACTTACTGCGCGTTCGGGGCACCATGCTTTAAGATACAGGATACAAGCGCTCGGATATAAGTTGAGCGATAAAGAACTGGAAAAGATACATAAAAAGTTTTTGCTTCTTGCAGATAAGAAAAAAGAAATTTTTGATGAAGACATCCAAGCTTTAATTGAAGAAAATAAAAAGGTTTTTGCGGAAACATTAAAGTTAAAATATCTGAATGTAACTACCGGAAATCGTACAGTCCCGACAGCTACAGTTATAATTGAGAAAAATAAAAAAGTTTTTCAGGAAGCTTCTTGCGGAGATGGTCCTGTTGATGCAGTGTACAAGGCAATTGACCGCATAGTAAATATGCCTGTTAAATTAAAGGATTATTCTTTGAAAGCCATAACAGGCGGAAAAGATGCGTTAGGAGAAGTAAGTGTTAGGGTAGAAGATAAAAAAGGCAATGCATTTTACGGAAGGGGCGTAAGTACGGATATAATTGAGGCAAGCGCGCTCGCCTATTTAAATGCGCTTAATAGAATAAGTGAAAAAAATAATTAAAGCAGGATTGGAAAAGTAATGCCCAGGAAAAAAACAGGTTTTTTAAAACTGGGGATTATATTTACAGCAGTTTGTTTTGTTATTCTTGCGCCGGGATATCTGAGGCTTAGGAAAATAAAAAAAGAAATTGCGGTTATGCGTAAGAATATTAATTTGCTTGAAACTGAAAATGAAAAACTGCGGGTTGAAATAGATAAGTTGGAACATGACCCGTTTGCGATAGAAAAAAAAGCAAGAGAAAAATTAGGAATGATAAGAGAGGGAGAGATCAAATTTAAATTTGTTTCTCCGGAAACTTCTACAATAGAAAATACAAAAAAGAAAAGAATAAAAAAATGATTTAGCGGGTGGATAGTTTCCATCTGCGGCGGATGGTACACCAAGAAAGTTCATGCGTGGGTGGATAGCTCAGCGGTAGAGCATCGCTTTTACAAGGCGGGGGTCACAGGTTCAAACCCTGTTCCACTCACCAGTTTTAAAACGAATTTAAGTTCCAGGATTAAAAAAAGTATCAAAAAATATATAAAATGAATGAACAACTAAAACACCTTATTGGTTTGAAAGAAATTGATTCCCGCATAAGAAGCGAGGAGAATCAAATAAAAGAGCTTTCAGAGAAGAGTGTGAATCTTCAGGATGAACTTGCTCATATTCTTTCGGATTTTAACCAGAAAAAAGAAAAACTTAATACTGATGAGAAAGATTTGAGGTCAAAGGAACGCAGGCTTGATGAGATCAATATTCATTTGAAACAGTTAAAAGAAAAAATTTATCAGGTAAAGAACGCTAAAGAGATGGATGCTATTGATGAAGAAGTTGCAAAAGCTAAAAAAGAAAAAGTTTTGATCGAAGAAGAAATTCTTGCTCTTATGGAGTCAGTCGAGGGTCTTTCATTGCAGATAAAGGAAGAAGAGCAGAAATTTGCTCAAATTAATTCGGAAGCAATGAAAAAAATAGAAGAGTGCAAAGTAGTATTGGAAGAAGCAAATAAGAGGTTTGAATTATTAAAAAATGAAAAAAATGAAATTATTGTTAAGGTTGATAAACCTGTTCTGTCGGAATATGAAAAGTTTTTCAGGCTTAAGGGAGATTTTGGAGTTTGTGAAGTAAAGAACGGTACTTGTCAGGGATGTAATGTGAATGTTTCTTCAACAATAGAAAATCAAATAAAAGATAATAGCCATCTTGTCAGGTGTGAAAACTGTGCTCGTATTTTGTATCTTGGTGAAGAAAATGAATAAAGTGAAGATTTTTATTGACGGTGCATGTTCAGGGAATCCAGGTATTGCGGGCATAGGAGTTGTTTTTTTTGATAATAACGGAAAACAAATTTTTGAATTAAGTCATTGTTTGGGGCATGCGACAAACAATATAGCAGAATATGAAGCCCTTCTTCATGCTTTAAAAAAAGCAGAACAAATGAAACTCAATGAGCTTGAAATATGCAGCGATAGTGAGCTTCTTGTGTATCAGATGAGCGGAACTTATAAAGTAAAAGATGAGAAACTTAAAATCTTATATAATAAAGCTATCGATCTTTTAGGAAAATTCAAAGGTGTCAATATTTTACATATCAAAAGAGAAGAAAATGCAATAGCAGACAAGCTTGCAAAAGCAGCAACAAAAATAACAACAAATTCAGAAATTAAGGGACAGGCAGCCGACCGCCCTGCTTGCGTTCGTTTTGAAGCAGGGAGGAAAGTCCGGGTTCCAAAGAGCAGGATGCCCTGAGAAATCAGGGGGTCGCCTTAGGCGACACGGAAAGTGCCACAGAAAACAGACTACCTTGAGTAACATCAAGGAAAAGGTGAAAAGGTGGGGTAAGAGCTCACCATTCTTTGCGGCAACGCAGGAAGTTTTGGTAAACCCCTTCCGGAACAAGGCCAAACAGAGGACTTACGGGATTGCTCGTCCTATTTAACCGAATATTTTGGTTAAAGAGTCTCAGGTAGGCCGCACAAGAGAAATGGTCGCAATATCTGCCAAAAGCAGATATACAGAACCCGGCTTATACCTGTCCCTTAATTAAAAAAGAAAAGAATTAATATAAAAAAAGGAGGAAATCATGCCTACAGGAACATCAGGTCAGAGTGTCGGAATGGGATTGATCGGTTTTTTGCCATTTCTTTTGATCATACTCATATTTTATTTTCTGCTCATAAGGCCGCAAGCCAAGAAAGAAAAGGAAATGGAAAAGATGAGGAATGAGTTGAAAAAAGGTGATGAGATAATTACTATGAGCGGTATTTGCGGTTCAGTGCTTGAATTCAGGGGTGACAGGATAGTGATAAAAGTTGAAGACGGCGGTAAACTTACTTTACTAAAAAGTTCCGTTGCTGTTGTTGAAACTGTGCAGCCGGCTCAAACAGAACAAAAAAAATAGAAAAATAATGATTTAGGGAGGTCAATGTGCCAGTTCCAAAGAGAAGATCTTCTAAGACAAGAACATCCAGACGGCGTAATTTATGGAAAGTTGGTATTGCATCTACCGGGCTTTGCCCTCAATGCCAAAGTCCAAAGCTATCTTACGCGGCTTGTTCTGCTTGTGGATACTATAAAGGAAGAAAAGTTATTAAATCTCTGGAAGAAAGAAAAAAGAAAGAGGAAAAAAAATAAACTATGGATAAGACAGAAAAAGATGTCAGAATAGTTGTTGATGCAATGGGAGGCGATAACGGCCCGTCGGTTGTTGTTGAGGGTGTTGTAAAAGCGTCTCAGGAATTTGATTGCAGGATGATTCTGACCGGAAATAAAGAGATAATAGAAAAAGAACTTGCAAAATACAGTTATGATCCTGCGCAGATCTCAGTCGTTCATACAACACAAGTTATAGATATGGCTGAATCTCCGGTAACTGCCTGTAAACAAAAAACTGATTCTTCCATTATGGTTGGAGCAAGGCTTTTAAAGGAAGGGAAGGCAGATGCTTTTGTATCTGCAGGAAATACCGGGGCTATGGGGGTTGCATCCCTTTTTACTTTAGGTAAACTTAAGGGTATAGACCGTCCCGGGATCGTGATAATGCAGCCTACATTAAGGGGATTTTTTGTATTAGTAGATGCAGGAGCCACCGTTGACTGCAAACCAAAAAATCTTTTGCAATTTGCCATAATGGGTTCTATCTTTATGAAATCAGTTTATAATTACAAGAATCCGCGTGTAGGGCTTTTAAGTGTAGGTGAAGAGCCGACCAAAGGGGATGAATTGACAATTGCATCCC
>Ga0265297_10009942_pt1 | contig 12125 bp, 10 predicted proteins | sample Munlanlwell13791_FD_192502 | JGI IMG/M metagenome (GOLD analysis project Ga0265297, IMG submission 192502) | Leachate microbial communities from a municipal landfill in Southern Ontario, Canada - Leachate well 137-91 | ecosystem: Engineered > Solid waste > Landfill > Unclassified | place...
CAAAAGAAGGTGTCCTGCCGACGATTACCTCGCGGGGTGACATGATGAGGATATTTTGCTGCGACTACTCTTGCAATACGGCCTATGTTTATTGTCTATGACTATAATCACTGCTTGTCCAGAAAAAGCCAGTAGGGTGTCCCCAGATTTCTCATCTCCAAATCGGTCATTTCACTCATACCCTATATCTTGTGCCTAAAATCTTCTTGACACACAATTGAACGTTTCTTATACTGCCGATAACAAAAAGCAAGTTCTTAGCAATTCAATAACTTTTTATGAACGTCTCGAGGTGGAAAATTCCCCGGATTGGCTCAAAGAAGTACCACTGCCCAGCCCCCTGACTTCTATCTACAGATTATTCCGGGTTATCGGTTGAGGTAAACCTTTGGGGTCAAAAGATAGAGGTTTCAGATGAAACGACGTATTACGGAAATAATAATAATCTCAATCCTTTTGTTAGGAATTATGCTTCCTTTTCTGGGAAAACCATTTCAGGCTGATGACATTTTCTACATTGAGACAGCGAAGGCCATTGTGCAAGATCCGTTCAGGCCTTTTTCGTTCATGATCAACTGGGGGGATGTCCCAGCAAGCGGCTTTGGGGTTTTAAATCCTCCTCTTTTCAGCTATTTTCTTGCCCCGGTCTGGGCAAAATGGGGTGGCAGTGAAGTCCCGCTTCATCTGGTGGCTCTTCTCTTCGCATTCTCGGCGGTTCTTTCGTTTTATTTTCTTTGTCGCGAACTAGACATCAGACCGCTCATTCCCACGCTGGTCTTTCTGTCGGTACCTTTTTTGGCTGTAGGGACGAATTTGATGTTAGATACTCCGGTACTAGGTTTGGCGATCCCAGCAGTTCTTTTTTTTGTGGCAGGTGTTAATAGGGAAAAGTTATGGCCGCTCATAGTCTCCGGCGTGCTGTTATCTGCGGCGGTTCTGACAAAATATTCGACGCTGGCTCTCTTCGTACCGTTATTTCTCTATCCTTTGCTTTCGAAGAAGCCAGCGCACATTCTACCGTTTGTAATCGGCTTTACAGTGTTTTTACTGTGGAACATTTACTGTATGTATGTTTATGGCAAACCTCATTTTATGAATTCAAATTTTGTGGGCCAGTACAACATTTACGTTTTTTTCTTTAATCCTTTCGTAATAATGATGATCATAGGGATGACACTTCCATATGCGGTTTTAGTAATACAACGCGGTTTTGCATTAAATCTTTCATTTTTGTGTGGCATCGAAACAGGTTTCTTCTCCTTTATGCTGCTCAATAAAAGTATTGAGTCTCTGATGAACAGTATTCTCACGGGAGCGGGCGTTTTTCTTGGTCTTTACCTCCTGTTATATGTTTCAAGCCAAATTAAATTGAAAAAGGTAAGAGGGTACTTTGCCATCCTGAATGATCATGTTTTTATATTCATGACGCTTTGGATCGTGATGATCATAATTATGGAATTATTTTTTACACCTAATATAACATTTAGAAACGTTATATTCATGTATCCGGCGTTGATTATCTTAATGTTCAAATATAGTGGTTTTTCAAAGATTAAGGCAAAAAAAATGTATATCGCGATTGGCTGCATGCTGATGATCCATATAGCCCTTGCCTATGCTGACCTGCAATATGCTCAGACTTATAAAAATGCGGCGGAGAGTTTAAGACAAAAATATAATGATAGAACTGTCTGGTACCTCGGTCATTATGGGTGGCAATACTACGCAAATGCTGCCGGTTTTCATCAATGGTCAAAGCTTAATAGAGTCGGGAAGGGTGATATCGTAATTATTCCGCAGAATGTTTTTAAACAGAGGCTGACTAATGAGCTAAAAGATCAACTCCGCAAGATTGAGAGTCTAACATATGAACTTTCGTGGCTTCCGATACGTTCTCACGGTTCTCTATCGCATGGCGGTTTTTATACCTCTGCTATCACATACCCGACTTATGCATTATCATTCAAGCCGCTTGAGGTAATTGATATATACGAGGTCGTGAAGTAAGGAGGAAATCAGGGGACAGCATACTAGTTATTATTCTTCCTCGGCCTTCCGCCTTTTCCTGGAACTAAAATCCTCTCTAGCTTACTCTCCCGCCGCTTAATAAAATGAATATTCCCCAACGGCCTGCCCGTCTGCTCATGCCGATGGATTAATAATTCATCTTCTTCACAAAAGAAGGTGTCCTGCCGACGATTACCTCGCGGGGTGACATGATGAGGATATTTTGCTGCGACTACTCTTGCAATACGGCCCATGTTTATGGGCTATGACTATCATCACTGCTTGTCCAGAAAAAGCCAGTAGGGTGTCCCCAGATTTCCAGATCAATATTTTTGATGCAAAGCTTCATTTTTTTACGAATGAAAATCTCGAATGCCCAAAATAGCTGACTACAGCCACGACTGGAATTAAGAAAGCGCCGGATATTTTAGGGTCTATCTTGAGAACCTCCACGAAAAAAGGAAGCAAGGCAAAGCCTAAAATGGTTGTTGCTGTGTACGTAGAATAAAATTTAAAAAATTCAATAATTACGCCTTTCCCCCTGACGGTTGATTTAAAGGTGATATGTTTGTGGAAGAGAAAAGCACTGATAGTGGCTATAATATTAGAAACAATGGCAGCCGTCATATAGGCCACATAGCGTTTTTGAAAAACAAAAGCCAAAAGGTAATCAAGACTAATATATACCAGATATCCGAAGATGGTGTTCCATACACCGATGAAAAAAAAGCGAATTTTTACCTGATGATTATGCCACAATTGTTTCCATGATATTTTCAAAGGCAGGCACCATTATTATTAATCGAAATTAATTCGTTCCTTTTCAATAACCAACGGCCGTTTCAGCACTTGGGTGTGAATGGCACCGATGTATTCGCCGATGATCCCTATGAAGAATAACTGAACGGATGAAAAGAAAAAAAGACCGATAACCAGTGGCGCCATCCCGACCTGAAAGTCCTTCCAGAATATCAATTTATATCCAAAATAACCCAAGGCCACAATCAGACTGAGAAGCGCCACAGTAAATCCCATCATGGTTGCCAACCGCAGAGGTACTTTTGAATGGTTGGTAATGCCCAGCATGGCCATGTCATACAGCACATATAAATTATTTTTGGTAAACCCTCTTTTTCGTGACGGCTGAGTATACTCGATAACTGCCCGTTCAAAGCCAATATCACAGATTAATCCTCTAAAATAAGGATACGGGTCTTCAATACCACGCAGAGTCTCAATCACTTTTTGGTCATACAAACCGAACCCCGTAAAGTTTTTAATCAATTCTACTTCCGATAGGCGCCCTATAAGATTGTAATACGCTTTACGAATCGCAAAAAAAAGAGGTGATTCTTCGCTTTGCGTCTTGACACCGATAACGATCTTGTACCCTTCTTCCCATTTCTTAATAAATTCCTTGATGATAATGGGTGGGTCCTGTAAATCGGCAACAATGCTGATGACTGCATTACCCTTTGCCTGCATGAGAGCGTGATGGGGTGAGCGAATATGTCCAAAGTTTCTGGTATTTACTATGATTTTAACCCGGTGATCCTTATGCGCTATTTCCTTAAGAATTGCAACAGTTTCGTCCTTTGAGGCATTATCGATAAAAATGTGTTCATATTCGTATTGAGGTAAATCTTGAAAAACAGCTTTTACCTGCTCATAAAGTTCTTTTACATTTTCTTCTTCGTTGAAACAGCCTGTTACGACGCTGATTCGCTTTAATTCAGAAATCATAACTTATTATAGTCCTCTATTGTAAATTAACTTATTTGATTAATCATTATACACATACGGGCTATCAATATCATTGACTGTGACTGCGGAGATAAAGGCTCTTATGCTGTCACATCAAGTAATTCAGAAATTGCCTTTCGGACTTCCTTTTCAGTTAAATCATTGACTCTAATGAAATTAAACTTCTCATCCATCATTATTAAGGCCAGATCTTCTCCCGTTCGCTTTTTATCTTTTTTCATTGCTTGAATTAAATCATCAGGATTGAATTCTATTTTTTTTCTGGAGACAATCAAGCTTGACTTTAATAATCCATTATAAATGTATTCATTTGTTTCATGGGACAATACGCCTCTACTACTAGAAACTAAATTAGCCAAGATCATCCCGACAACAACTGCCTGCCCATGAGGAATTTCAAAGCTGGATACCGTTTCGATGGCATGACCGAAACAATGGCCATAATTCAGCAAGTTTCTTCTGCCTGAATCAAATTCATCCTCTTCAATGTATCCTTTCTTAATGAGCAACGATTCAATAATAGCCCTTTTCAGAGCAAGAATATCTCTCTTTTCCAATAAGGACAATTGAGATCTGATCTCTTCTGTTTTATCCTTGCCCCCCATGATATGAAGTTTAATGACCTCACCTAATCCGCTGTAGTAATCAAGCTCTGATAACGTTAATAAAAATTTTGGATAGATTATGATTTCAGATGGTGGGGAAAAAGTTCCTATCAAGTTTTTGTAATTTTTGTAATTTAGGGAGGTCTTACCACCGATGCAACTGTCCGCTTGCGCCAACAGCGTTGTGGGCACAAATATCCACTTGACACCTCTATATAGCGTTGATGCTACATACCCGCATATATCCTGCAAGATACCTCCACCCAAAACAACTAATGTAATGTTTCTTTTTGCTTTAAGAGTAATTAGATGATCATACAATTTAGAGACAGCTTCTAAATTCTTTAACTCTTCGCTAATCGGCTGGATGATAGTTTTATCTACAGGTATTTTTTTAAAGATACTGGACTTGTATAAATTCCAGATGTTGCCATCAACAATAAATATATGTTGTGGATGGCCGATTAGCCTATCCATGAATTCACCAGTTTCAACGAATTCTAAGATGTAATCCCTGATACTGGATTTAATAATCATTGACAACTGAAGCCTCCATCAGCAACTATTACTTGCCCCGTTATATATGTGTTGGCTTCCGAACAAAGGAAGTAAACAACCTCGGCAATTTCTTCCGGTTCCGCAAAACGTCCCAAAGGAATTAATTTTTTAATTTCTTCTATTTGTTCAGCCGTATTATTCATCTTCGTCAGCTCAGTATTGGTATAACCAGGCGCAACAGCATTTGCAAGAATGTTATAAGCGGCTAATTCAATGGCTAAGGTTTGTGTCAGGCTATTTAAGCCTGCCTTGCTCGCAGCGTAGGTTACCCTGCCCGATTTGGATACCACACTCCAGATAGAACTTATATTTACAATCCGTCCAAATCTTCTTTGAATCATTTGAGGGATAATACCTCTTATCAACCTGAGCGGTGCAACTAAATTTAGCTGTAACGTACTTTCAATATTCTGATCTGAAATATCTTTTGTATGTGCAATTGTATTAATTCCCGCATTATTGACAAGGATGTCCACGGGTACATTAAGCCTTTTCAAAAAGGCATCAATTGATTCATTCGATGATAAATCTAACTGTTGCCGGCTTGGAGTTAATACCTTTATATTTTTAGATTTAAATATATTCGCTATTGCCAACCCTATGCCACGTGAAGCCCCCGTGATCAGGGCAGTGCGAATAACATTATTCATATACGCCACCTGCTTCTTTTATCAGTTTGTCATAACGTAACTGAAGCATATCAATTCTGTTTTTGTCTTCTTCAAATATCATTCCATAAAAATCCCGTTTATTCTTAAGCCACATCAGTTCAAAACCAACCGCTTTTAATATACCACTGCCTGCATCTTCATTTAAAGCCGCCGGACACTGAAAGATAACTTTCCTTGTTTCATACCTATCCAAAACTCCCTGGGGCAATCTTCTAAAAAAAGGCAAAGAATCGACCGATACACCGCCACCTATAACACATTCCAATCCATGTTTTTTAGCTTTTGGGAGTAAATCATTTGCTATTTCAAAAATTTGTTCAGAATTAATATTTTCTCTGGTCAAACCCATAGAACTAGTCATATCAACTCTCCCCAATACAATTCCTTTCAACTCTCCGATTTCCTTCAGTTCAAGCATTCTATCAAAATTTTTATAGGAATCAATTGTCTCCACGTTAATCAAAAAAGATACATCCGTTCTTTCTTCTTTTGGAAAAGTCATTTTGGCTGCTGCCAAAAATTTTTTCAATGCATAAGGTGTCTCTACCATCGGACCAACAATACGCGTAACGCCTATAGAACGGGCGTCAAACATATCTTTAATCGCTTCACACCCCCCTATTTTAATTGTTAAATCGAGTTCGGCCTTTGTAACTACCTCTTTGAGCCTCAAAGCCTCTTCAAATCGCGTTCCTTCAGCTTCAAACTCAGCCTTAACACCCTCAACATTATGGTTTTCTTTGATGTCTTTTAAAACATCAACCATTCTTTTTTCTAATAAATTCATAGTTGTTTCCTTTTTCTTAATAATCACTCTTCTAACGCGGTAATGATCATGTTTGATAAAAATTCTTCTCTGCTCAAAAATGGGTACATATCCTCTAAAGGTTTCGATATCATACGTCCATCGGGTAGACGTTTAGAAGAAACTCGGGGAACAAATAACTGATTGGGCTTCATGAAAACGACACATAATGCAGGACCTGCTGTATTTAATATTTCTCCAATAATTCCTGAAATTTCTTCATGGGTTCGTATTTGAAAGGATGGTATTCCATAAGCTGTAGCAACTTTCATCATGTCTGGGAAACTGACTCCGCTCTCCGGACCTTCGCCAACAAGATTGCCGTTGAAGAAGTTCATCTGTGTTGTTCGAATGGAAAGATAACCCTGATTGTTGAAGATGAAGATCTTTACCGGAATCTGATGATGAACCAATGTCTGAAGTTCCTGAATGTTGAGTTGAATGCTTCCATCGCCTTCAAAACAGATTACACGTTTCCGATTGTTGGCGAAACAGGCGCCGATAGCAGCGGGAAGGCCGTATCCCATAGCAGCGCACCCAGAATTGACAAGATGTCTTTGACCATTCTTTAGTCGCAATGTTTGTATAGGTATTACACAAGCCGCCCCATTAGCACTGACAAGTACGTCATCTTCATTTAGATAATTGGACAGCACATCACAAAAAACATAGGGATTTACTTTTTCTTTATTCTCGTAATATTCGGGAAGAACAACAGGATAAAGATCACGACGATTTTTACACCATGCTATCCATTCCGTTCTTTCAGAGCCTTTTGAAGTTCCAATGTTTTTATCAAGTTTGTTGAGAAAATATTTTGCATCGGTATGAACTGCCAAATCCGGTTTGAAGGTTTGTTTCTTTAGTTCAATCTCATCAATATCGATACTGATTTTATATGCCTCACGTGCTACGGATTCAAAGTTATAGCCAATTTGCCGGACATTCATACGACATCCAATATTCAGGAGAAGATCTGCATTCTGAAAAATGAAATTCGCCCCTCTCTGACCAACAGTGCCGGGTCTGCCAAAATTAAGGGGGTGATCTGATGGCAAAAGATCAATAGCATTCCAAGCGACAAGCACCGGAATGTTTAATTTATTGATGACGTTCCGGAAGATATTGCATGCATGCGCCAAACGAATTCCAGCACCACCAAGAATAACAGGCCGTTCGGCATGTTGGATACGCGCTATGATTTCCTCAATCTGATTTTTAATTTGTTTTTCATTATAAAGGATTGCATCTTCTGAAGGATCATATGGTGCCATGCTATTTTCATCAATTATGGAGGACTGGATATTTAAAGGGATATCCAGCCAGACAGGCCCTGGCCGACCAGACATTGCTAAATATATCGCTCTTTCAAGATGATAGCGAATTGAATTGGGGTCCGTCACCATAACCGCATACTTTGTAATGGGTTTAGCAATGGCAATAATATTCCCTTCCTGATCCCCCAACTGACGCAATGGCAATCCTGTGCTAGGAACGGTGGTATCATAGCGCACCTGACCGGAAATATATAAAACAGGAATAGAGTCTAGCCACTGACCTAAGACACCTGTTAAAGTGTTGGTAGCGCCTGGGCCAGTTGTAACACAAACAGTGGCCATGTTGCCTGATATGCGGGCATAGCCCTCCGCTGCAATGGCGCAGGCCTGCTCATGGTGGTTACAGATATATTGAACACGTTTTTCTCTCCCAATAGAATCATTCAGGTGCATGGCACCTCCGCCAGTAATCATAAAAATGTGACGGACACCATAGTCTACGAGATACTTCACGATGTAATCAGATACTTTTATCATTCAATTGGTCCTCGGTTATTTTGTGGCAAAATAGTATACAGCGAACACTTACTCGTAATGATGTCCCTGCTTATGCCATTCTTTTGTTCGTTTAATAGCTTCCGGCAAATCAATATGCATAGCTAAATTTAACGTATTGTCCACTCTTTGAATCGACGGCACATAGTGTTCAGGAACTTGCCCCGCTAAAGGTTTTTTATGAATTTCGATTGTAAGGACCGGCTCGAATATGTTTGCTACTATATCGGCTAAGTGCTTTATTGTCAGATCCCGGTCTGATCCTACGTTATAGGGTAGGCAGGGTTCTCCCCGAAAAAGGATTGTCCACAACCAGATCGCCAAATCGGCAGCATACAGGTAAGACCTGAAGGGTGTTCCATCTCCCTTGACTTGGATAGGGCCGCCTTGCAGGCCATCACGGATAAAATTGCCGATAGCATAATGAATATCGAGGGGCAAATAGGGGCCAACAAAGGCAAAGCAGCGGGCGATCTTGGTCTGTATGCCATACGTTTTGGAGTACATCGTGCATAGCATCTCTGCTGCCCTTTTTCCTTCCCCATAGGCTGATCTGGGATCAGTTGGATCGGGGGTGCCAGCATATTCCTCAGGAATATGGGTGATCTCAGACGGTTGTTTCCCATAAACTGCCCCGGAACTGGTGAGCAGAAACTTCTTTGTTCCAGCGTACCGGGCAAATTCCAGCGTATGACGGGTTCCTTCTATGATTGTGTCCCACATCAGGAGGGGATTTTCTTCGTTCAGTTTGGCGCTGGCCTCCGTGGCGGCATGGATAACAAAAGGAAAATACCCTTCGGGAAATTCAAAATCCCGTATGTCACCAATGTGAAATTTTATGGCCAGATGGGTGGCCAAGTGGGGGGCTTTCTTCAAAAAGGCTTTATAATTGCGGGTAAGAACCAGGGCTTCGGCATTCAACCCGAGCTTATCATTTGCCCAGGCAAAGCTTTCCAGAAGCCAACAGCCGAAAAAGCCGGTTCCGCCTGTGATAAAGATTCTTTTATCCCGAAGCTCTTCCCATAGGTCATGGGTGTGGGTAAGAATATGATCAAGATCCGATGCTAAAGGATTATCCATGTTGCATTTACCAGGTCTTCCACGGTGCGTTGCCTGTTTCCCACAGGGATTCAAGATAGCGCAGATCGCGGGCCGTATCCATGCACTGCCAGAAGCCGTTATGCCGGTAGCCGCAAAGTTTGCCTTCTTTCGCCAAAGTCTCCATGGGGTCATGTTCCCACATGACATTGCCTTGAATATAGTTCAAGGCCTCCGGCTCGATCACGAAAAAACCTCCGTTGATCCAGCCTTCGTGCAGGATGGATTTCTCCTGAAAGTGACGGATTTTGTTTCCTTCAAATTCCACGGCGCCGAAGCGGGCCGGAGGGCGGACGGCTGTCAAGGTTACCAGCGATTGCTGCTTGTTGTGAAATTTTAACAAGCCATCCAGATGAACATCGCAAACGCCGTCTCCATACGTCATCATGAAGGTTTTATTTCCAATAAGCCGCGCTAACTTTTTCATTCTGTCTCCGGTCAGTGTGCTCAGGCCGGTGTCCACCAGATGAACCTTCCATTTTTCTCCATTATTTTTGGTCATCATTTGCACTGCGCCATCGTGCAGGGTAATGGTGAAATCATGTCCAAGACTATAGAAATCAAGGAAATAGCGTTTGATCATTTCGCCTTTATATCCCAGGGCAAGGATGAACTCGTTGAATCCATAGCGGGAATAATGCTTCATAATATGCCACAGAATCGGCTTGCCGCCGATTTCAACCAGGGGTTTGGGGCGGATTTCTGTCTGCTCGGCCAGGCGGGTGCCCATGCCGCCGCATAATATGACGATACGCATTTTCTTTTTCATCTTTTTAGAAAAACCTCAATTTTCTCCAGTGTATAGTTGAGCATTTCCTGTGTCAAGCCCGGATAAACGCCTATCCAGAAGACCTGATTCATGACAAAATCGGAATTTATCAGGCTTCCAATTTTCCGGCAGGCCATATCCTTGAAGGCCGGCTGGCGGGTGAGGTTCCCCCCAAAAAGCAGGCGGGTGTCGATTTTATGCGCGTCAAGATGACGGATAAGATCGTTGCGCGTAAAGGGGGCATCGGTTCTTACCGCCAGCGGAAATCCGAACCAGTTTGGCTGAGCCTGCTGTGTTGCCGCCGGTAAAATGAAAAATTCCCGCAGATCTTTCAATCCTTCATAAAGAATCTGAAAGTTTTTATGTCTTAACTCGTTGAAGCCGGGCAGTTTCTTTAATTGCGATACGCCCAGGGCTGCCTGCATATCCGTCAGTTTCAGGTTATAGCCAACATGGGAATAGGTGTATTTATGGTCGTAGCCAAAGGGGAGATCGCCCATCTGCTTTTCAAATCTTTTTTTGCAGGTGTTGTTATGGCCGGTTTCGCACCAGCAGTCCCGGCCCCAATCGCGAAAAGACTCGATCAGTCTTTTCAGCTCAATGTCGCCGGTGACAACGGCCCCGCCTTCTCCCATGGTAATATGATGGGCCGGGTAGAAGCTGAAAGTGGCAATGTGTCCGAAAGAACCGGTAAAAGATGCCCCCTTTTGGTTTGTGAAGACGGTATCGATTGCATGTTGGGATTGATAAGTTGATCCCAGCGCGTCACAACTGTCCTCAATCAGCCAGAGGTTATGTTCCTGACAAAAAAGCATTACGGCGTCAAGATCGAAAGGGTTGCCAAGGGTGTGGGGCAGAAAGACGGCCCTGGTCTTCGGAGATAACGCGGCCTCCAATTGAGATACGTCAATATTATATGTTGGAACCGTTACATCAACAAATACAGGAATTAAATTATTCTGCAGGATCGGATTTAGCGTTGTCGGGAAACCGGAAGCCAGCGTGATGACTTCGTCACCCGGCATCAGGCGACGTTCTTTCAATTTTGGCGATGTCAGGCAGGAAAGGGCCAGCAGATTTGCGGATGATCCGGAATTGCAGAGGATGGTATGTTTTACGCCGAGGTAATTGCTGAAAGCCTGTTCAAACTCGCCGGCAAAACGTCCGGTAGTTAACCAGAAATCCAGAACCGCTTCCGTCAGGGAAATCATATCCTCGGCATCATAAACCTTGCCGGAGACGGGTATCGGTGTTTGTCCGGGAATGAATGGAGATTTCTGCAGCGGTGCGTGAGCGGCGCGGTAAAAATTCCTGACGGCATTCCGGACATCCTGTCTCATTGCTTCATGGTCCACGATGCTCTCCCCGCTTTTGCCTGCTCTGAATATTGCTGGATCTGCCGGATGCAGAGCTCATACATATCCGGTTGCTTTGGTTTGCGATAAAACTCTTTGTACCATTCAGCCGCAAGGATGATCGACTGATCAATCGACAGGGTGTTATGCCAATCCAGAAGAGTCAGAGCCTTGTCGCAGCAGAGTTTGAGGGTTGCGGCTTCATGAACGGCAGCAGGATCGGACATGTCCTGCCAGTTGCCTGAGCCCCAGGCATGGATAAAACGATCAACGACATCTGCAACGGGTAAATGCGCGGCACTGCCCGGTCCGAAGTTCCAGCCGCCGCTGTACGTATCCGGATGATCCCACAAGAGCGCTCCGGCCCAGAGGTATCCGCTGAGCAGTTCCAGAACGTGCTGCCAGGGACGGATGGATTTGGGATTCCTGATATCAACGGTACGGTTTGAGGATAAGGCGCGGACACAATCGGGAATCAGCCTGTTTTCTCCCCAGTCGCCCCCGCCGATGGCGTTGCCCGCGCGGCAGGATGCGGCGCCGATTTGCCGTTCGCCCGAAGCCTGTCTGCTGAAAAATGACCGGAGATAGGCATTAAAAATTATTTCGGCACACCCTTTGGATGCGCTGTATGGGTCGCTGCCGCCCATCGCGTCATTTTCCC
>Ga0265297_10009943_pt1 | contig 12124 bp, 12 predicted proteins | sample Munlanlwell13791_FD_192502 | JGI IMG/M metagenome (GOLD analysis project Ga0265297, IMG submission 192502) | Leachate microbial communities from a municipal landfill in Southern Ontario, Canada - Leachate well 137-91 | ecosystem: Engineered > Solid waste > Landfill > Unclassified | place...
AGTCCATCGTTGAGAGATGCCACCATAATGAGTACTGAATACTATATCGGAATATTGATATAAAGTGTTCCTTACCGGACGTAAGGTTGCATATGACCAGAGAAATCAGAAATTCGACACGCCGTTAGCGGTCACGATCTTGAAATAATCAGGGGTCGAACCATATGAAACTGACATGTTCAGGGACTCCCCCGGATCCCACTGGTTGGGGTAAACGGAATGAGGTGAAATAAGGCCTTGTTGTGCCCAGTGATTAGCGAATGGTGGTGTGGTGTTTTGATAGGTATACCGGGACCAGCCGCCTGATGCATATATGAAGACATCAATATGCTCGAAATCTCGTATTGGTTCTCTCCCATCATTTAAAACTTGGATGTAAAAATAAGAACCATCTGTGGAATTCGATTGAACAGTAATTGAAGTACCAAGCATCTTCACCTGGAGATCGGTCATGTCCTTCTGAGCGTTTATCACAACCTCGCTGGTAAGAAGGGTACCTCCAGCGAGCACGTACGCAGTGACAATAATGATAATAATGCCGAATGCCGTAGCCACAAGGGTTGCAGCTGCCATTAAACAATCTCCTTATGCATTCTTACTGAACTCGAGATCCCGCCTCACGCCGTTGGGAAGAACAACAGCGACATATACATCTTCCGCTGAAGAGAGGTCGATTGAATTTACCATGATAGTGAGTGTTTCCCCTGGATCCCAGTAATTATTGGTGTTATCTTCAATGGAAATGGTCCTATCATTACGCGATACGCGATCAAAATCTCCGACTGCCCCTAGAAATACTTCAATCCCATCAACCTCGTTCGAATGCAACCTTGCAGATCCTACATTCTTGAGCCATACTTTGACTGCTGTATTATTTGCAAATGTATTTACAATTCTAAAATCTGTCCGTATCCGAGTATCTGCTTCGCTCGATGCAGATCCAAATGTATCGGCCGTACGGGTAATGGTTGGAAAAATTGCGTTGATCAGCACCCCTGCGGCGATCACCGCGCTGATCAAAAAGAGGGCGGTGACGATCGTCTCGCTGGACATCTCACCTAGATTCTATCACGGGAGGGTAAATATTCTCTGTTTGGGGCCCCTTCATCCTGCTGCCTGGCGGGGCTTAAGAGTTTCTGGGAGTCCTCGCGCTTCTCCATCAGGACCTCGATCATATCACGGTCAAGCGTGGAGTCTGACGGGTTGAGGATGTGGTTCAGCTCGTATAACTCGGATACGAATTCGTCAGCTTTTATCTCGTGTAATTCGCCAATGCTGGTCGGCATCAGCCGGGTCATATCTTTCACGAGCTTGCATGATTGGTCCGAGATGTATCCCATCGCGTGGTACGCCTCGAGCATGAGATCAACCCTGTCGTGGCCGAACTTCTTCACGTTCCGGTTCGTCCATTCAAACAGCCGGAAGACCTTCTGGAGCCGGACCTTGTCGCTCAGTGCAGCCTTTGTCACCGGATCCTCTTTTGGGAGGGTTGCGAGCTGGGACTTGAGTGCGGAAAACAGGTCGATATCGCTCATCTGACCCTGGGGTCCAATGCCTGATGCAGGGTGCATTGGCTGTCCAGGGAAAGCACCGGGGGTCTGTGGGAAGCCAGATGCAGAACCAGGTGCCTGCATAAGTCCGGGACCAGGTCCAGGGTACTGCGGAACACCTTGTGTCTCCTGAGTGGGAGGCCCCTGGGTTTGTGGTTGATTTGCCTTGGCCTGCTCTTCTGCTTTTTTCGTCTCTGTTGTTGACTTGATGGCCCCTGCCGCTGATTCGATGGCGCTTGAAGTGTCCTTCAGGACATTTGCCATTTTCGCAGAGACATCATCGGCGCCACCCTTCCCTCCGCTCACTACGATGGGATTCTCGAGATCGTTCATCCTCTCCCGGATGTCGATAAGAAGCCGCTTGATGGAAGTTTTTATGAGCTCCACTTCGTCCTGGAGCTTCAGCAGTTTCACCTCAGGATCGTCAGAAGAGGCTGAGGCGATAATGTGATCGACCTGAGACTGATTAACTGCCATAATAATAGTTTCTCTTTGTTTCTTGATGATATAATTTGTGGGGGTGGGGTGATTGGATACAGTATCTTTACTCTATCTGATAATATGTGAAGGAATATGACCTGTGAATCCTAGGATTAAATATTTTATACCAGCCTTATACCGGAGTATACCACGCGCTGCATTTTTTATTTTCGGATGTTTTTGAATAAAGGTGAGCATTTCCACATAAGGATAGAATCGTCATATTTAACTATTTTTTTAATAATTGCTGTTGTTTTAATTATGGCGTTTTCAATTTTCCAGATCCTTTGACTATCGGATATATACCTATACTACAAATACTTCTCAAATATATCTCCAAACGGATTATACAAAATGATACTAACAAAACTCCTCGTATCAATCATAACTCCTTCATTTAATCAAGGGATGTTCATCGAAGATACAATTCTATCTGTAAAAGATCAGACTTACAAAAATATCGAACATATTGTGATTGATGGAGGTTCGACTGATAATACTTTAGATATCCTTAAAAAAAATACTAGTTCAATTTTGTGGATTTCAGAACCAGATCAAGGTCAGACCAACGCGATAAACAAAGGAATAAAACTATCCCGAGGAGAGATAATCGCATACCTGAATTCAGATGATCTTTACCTGCCCGACACTATTAGAATAGTAACAGATTTTTTTATTGCGCATCCTGAAATTGACATGATCTACGGAAATATTGAGCATATTGATAAAGAGGGACGCTTTATTCAGAGTGTTCGGCCGGGAAAAATCATACTTGAAAATTATTTAACAGGAGAAGTTTACCTCCCGCAACCCAGTGTTTTCTTCCGAAAGCGAATCGTTAAAAAAATTGGGTATTTTGATGAGTCATTACATCTTGCAATGGATATGGATTATTGGACGACGATAATGCTAAATTTTCCATCCGAATATCTTCAGGTTACCTTAGCAAAAGCTCGTATTTATCCTGAAGCAAAAAGCAGTTCACAGCATATAAAATATATTGAGGAAAAAAAGTATATTCTTGATAAGGTATTTTCAAATGAAAGCCTTCTAATATCTCGTTTTGGATCAATCGAACGTGTGAGAGAAGTTAAAAAAAAGGCTTACAGTTTTGTTTACTTTTTTGGTGGTATGGAATATCTTAGGGACCGCCAGATTATTCCGGCTTTTGAATATTTGATTAATGGAATAAAACTTTTCCCAATGCATCTTCTTGATTCCTATTTGTATTGGTCAATTTTTGTTGCAATTGTGGGAAAAACAATTGCCAATAAAGTAAAGATAGTACTTCCAAATAAAATCCGGATTCGGAAATGGTAGTTAAGATTCAAATATTGTTATAACATCCTTACGAGTAAAAGCAATAAATTTACAGGATAATAACATTCCTTTCGATACCCACATTTAGTCGTGAATAAGACATCAGGGTGTATTCATGAAGATCGGCATGCTTATAGGTAATACAGGTTTTACTCGTTCAGGTATTGGAAATTATATAGATAACCTCACCAGCGAATTAGAAAAAACTAGTGAACATGAAATTACACTTATTGCGTATGATAAACCTTCTATAACCTCAGACCTGCCAGTGATATATCCTTATTATCCATTTCTGATTTACAAAACGGTACTTTGGAGTCAGATGCTTTCACTACAGAAGGGACTGTTGAAGGATTTTGATATTGTCCATAATCCTGGACATTTTTCTCTCATAAATAAACCCGGAAGGCATTATATTTGTACTATTCACGATCTGACTCCTATTATTTCACCCATCTGGCACACCAGGTGGAAATATCTTGTGTCGAAAATTTCTTTTCCTCGAATTATTGCACATTCAGATAGAATTATAGTTGACTCGTTTCAGACAAAGAAGGATCTCATCAGATGTTACCATGTCCGTGAACAAAATATTTCCGTTATTTATCTTGGAGCATCTGAGGAATTTAAACCACTTGATATCCATCATGTTGAATCTGTGAAAAAGAAATATATGATCGATTTTCCCTTCGTATTATTTGTTGGAAATCTTGAACCAAGGAAAAATCTTCCAACTCTTTTAAAAGCATTTTCACAGTGTAAGAAAAAAATCCCGGAATTAAAACTTATTATAATCGGTCAGAAAGGATGGAAATATGCTGAAGTCTTCAAAACTATAAGGTTTCTCCATCTTGAAAAGGAAGTTATTTTCCTTCAATATGTTGCCCACGAGGATCTTCCAGCACTCTATAACGCGGCTTTACTATTTGTATATCCCTCACTATACGAGGGATTCGGTTTGCCTCCACTGGAAGCAATGCAGTGTGGAATCCCAGTCATAACATCAAATACATCATCACTCTCCGAAGTGATCGGTGATGGTGGATTCATGGTTGATCCCCTTAATGTTTCGGATCTTGCGGATAAAATGTTACTGCTGCTCACTGATGATCAAACACGTAAGGAAAATATTCGATATAACCTTGCCCGATGCCGGCAATTCTCATGGGAAAAATGTGCACAACAGACTTTAAAAGTCTATGAAGAAGTCTGTAAGACATAGCCTGAATAGATTAAAATTAACGGACTAAAGATTGGTAGATATCCAGATATCCTTTTGTCATCCTTTCAACAGTAAACATCTCCTCGACCCTCTTCCGATTGAACAGCCCCATTCTCTCTCTCAAATCCTGGTCGATCGCGAGAGTGGAGATCTTTTCTGTGAAATCTCTGACATTGTCCATCTCGCAGAGGAATCCCCCTCTTCCATCAACTACTAATTCAGGAATAGAAGAGCAATTTGTTGCCACCACAGGTTTCCCGCATGCCATTGCCTCGGCAATGGAAAGGCCGAATCCTTCAAGCCGTGATGGGGAAAGAAAAATATCGCAGAGATTGTAGGTTTCGATAAGTTGGGGGAGTGTGAGCCTTCCAAGATTGAAAATATTTTTACACCCCTTTATCGATCCCTGCTTCTGGCCAGATGCAATAAGAAGAAGGTAATCATCTCCCAATTGCTTCATTATTTGAGGTAAGAGGTCCGAACCTTTGCGAACGGAAAGATTTCCAGCAAAAAAGAGAACGGTCTTATCTCTGCGAGTTTGATCATCAATTTTATTCACAGAAAATGGTTTGAATAAATTGACATCAATTCCAACATACACAAGGCGGGCATCCGGATATCCAAATACTTCTTCTAATTTTCTTAGAGTATATTTGCAGTCACAGGTGACAGCATCGGCGACATCAAGAGTTTTTTTCTCGCAATGGTAAATCCAACGATGAAAAATTATTTGAGGAATCGTTTTATAAGGACTATACTCTGGATCATGTATAACGTGATGTTCGGTAACAACAAGTGGACATTCCGTTTTAAATGCGAATCCATTCCATGTACTGCTTTGAATAATGTCATAATAATCAGATTTATTTTTCAGATCAAGAAGTGCTGGCATAAATTGATAATAGCCGTGATATAAATGCAAACTGCACGGGTTTCCTTGTCTATTGATACCTTGGCATAGATTTTCCGCCCATACATCGATGCCTGAATTTCCCCGGATTTGTCTTATCGCGATTTTGAGACACGATGGTTTTGCCATGGTAACTGAAAAAATATAATCTTAATTTTTCGAATACACAATTAAATATTCATTGGTTTAATAAGTTGTTTATTCCAAAAAGTTCAACTGAAAAAGAGGGGTTTTATCTGGATAAAACCAAAGAACACATCCTTTTCATTACCAGCGGTTTTCCTAGAACACATAATGATTCTTCAGCCAGATTCATTCTGGATCTTGCACGGGCATTATCTCGTAATGGCTATCCAGTTTTTATTTTGGCCCCTTATGGAGAGGGATCATCACGTGAGGAGAATTGGGATGGGTTGAAGATTTTTCGATTCCAGTATTTTTTACCTAACTATTGGATGCGTCTTGCGTACGGTGATGGGATGCTCGAAAACATTGAAAAAAATATGTTACTCGTATTTCAGGTCCCATTTTTCGTTCTTATGGAGTTATTGTATGAGTATAGGATAGTAAAAAAAGAAAAAATTTCGATTATTAATGCTCAGCGGTTGATACCCCAGGGTATAGTGACATTTCTCATCAAGATAGTTATTCCAATCAGGACAATTATTACGGTTCATGGATCAGATGTCCGGTTACCTCCACGAATTTTCACAAAATTCTTTTTAAAAAGGGCAGATGCAATTATATCTCCGCACCCTGAGTTAACGAGCATTCTCCATTCACTTGGACTTCCTAATGTTCATGAAATACCAAATATTATTGATGAGAATAATTTCAATCCAGAAATTCCGGCTGAAACCTTACGCGATGAGCTTTCGATCTCATCAAAATATGTGGTCACATTCATTGCACGATTGAACGATTTTAAAGATCCTCTCACTTTCGTAAAATCTATACCCCTTATCCTTGAAAATGAATCTGACGTTACATTTCTTATTGCCGGGGAAGGTCCTCTTGAAAGTCAGATAAGAAACCATGTGGAGGAACTGGAAATCGATCATTATGTCAGGATACTCGGGAGCAGAAACGATGTCAATAAAATATTAAGGATTTCTACGATATTTACTGCATTAAGCCCGTTTGAGAATATCTGGAGTCTGGTCATTGTTGAAGCGATGAAATGTAAAATCCCCTGTATCATCACCAATACGGGAACCACCCCTAATCATCTACATGACGCCCATGATGCAGTCCTCATTCCTCCGCGTGATGAAATTGCTCTTGCACGGGAAATTGTATCTCTCTTGCATGATGATAAAAAGCGGGAAGAAATCTCGGATAATGCTTTGCGGTTAATGGAGTCATTATTTTCCGTTGCATCAATAGAAGAAAAATATCATCGTCTAATATCCACAATTAGCCAGATTTAAGTATTGGACAGACCACCTATGAGCGTCCTAGTAACGGGTTCCGAGAGTCCAAAGGCCCTTACGGTTATCCGGAGCCTTGGGAAAAAGGGTATCTCTGTTACTGCAGCAGCGGACACATCTCAATCCCTTGGAAGATCTTCTCGGTACTCATCGGATTCATTCTGCTATCCCACCCCTACGGAACGCCCGGTGGAATACATCAATGCACTTAAGGAATTCTTAAGGATTAATCAACACGATGTCCTCCTTCCCGTCCATTCGGAAGATACTTACCTCATTGCAGAACATAAGGAGATACTCGGTCGGTATACTCGCGTTCCACTTCACGATTATGCCCGAATCCGTGAGGTAAACGACAAGAGTGTACTGGCAGAGACTGCAAGAGAACTTGGCATCGCTGTGCCAGCAACATACATCGTAAAACAATCACATGATTTGCACCAGATCGCTCGTATTGTCGAATATCCCGTCGTCATCAAAATGCGGGATTCATCCGGGAGCCGGGGTGTGTTATATGCAAATTCGGATACTGAACTCCGGGAGCGATTTATAATGCTGGTCAAAAAATTCCGTCTGAAGGAGAATACGTATCCCATAATCCAAGAGTATATTGAAGGTGATGGCTATGGGGTGTCGCTTCTCTATAACAATGGCGATCTCCGGGCATATTGCACTCACAAAAGAATCAGAGAGTACCCAGTATCAGGCGGACCCAGTACACTCAGAGAGAGCACCATCAATGCCGAGATGGAAAAGATCGCACGCGACCTGATGGAATATTATGAGTGGCATGGTGTTGCCATGGTCGAGTTCAAACTTCGTTCCTCCGACAAAAAACCAGTTCTCATCGAAGTGAATCCTCGCATTTGGGGGTCTATCAACCTTTCAGTGCTCGCAGGTGTGGATTTCCCATACCTCCTTTATCAGATGGCAATGAAGGGTGATGTTGATCCTGTGATAAATTATAATGTCGGCGTTCAGTCGCGGAATTGTTTTGCGGATCTTCTTGCGATGGCTGGCTACCTATACCGGACTGGCCGGATAAAAAATCTTAAGGGAACGCGATTGTTTCCCTTCAATGACGATATCCTCTCAACGAATGATCCAAAACCGGCACTTCAATTCCTTCAATCAGGGTTTAGGCATGTTATCCGGGGTTAAATCGAAGATATTGTGCCTGGAGCCGTTCAGTTTTTTTAAAAGGTAACTCACTCCCATATTCATTTCTCTCGATGTATATGGTTCGGGATATCCCGACTGGAAATAATCCCCCTCCAGAAGGATACTCCTGACATCTTCACCGCTGTGCAGCGAACGGGAGCTGACGTTCCGGATGCGTCCAATCTCCCAGGGAAAATGTGCGTCTGATCCTCCGATAACCGGTTTATCAAGAGATTGTGCAAGTTTTGCACTTGTATTATTCAGGGAGCAGGAAGTCCTCCCATTTAAAGTTTCGAAAAAATCGACTTTTTGGAGAAGATACGATGGTGGCATTTTTTTTCTTCGCATAGGATGGGGAAGGATTGAAATTGCTCCTTGGAGATGAATTTCATCAAGGACATCCCCAAACGCGCGGCTCTGGATTTCTTCGTTCAGGAACAGACCGATAAGATCTCCACACTCTGTGGAGATCTCCTCTCCTGGAATGACGAAAACGCCTGTATTATTCGAGGCTCTCTGAGCCGGGAGTACACCCTGGAATGTATTATGGTCAGTAATCGCTACGGCCGACAAACCGGTTCGGACAGCCTCTGCAATAACCTTTTCAGGTGATTGCCATGCGTCATATGAGAATGATGTGTGCACGTGTGCATCAAACGCAGATGTTTTCATTTTATCTAGTTTTCCGGAGGATTCGTTTTCCTGCATTGAAGAGAATGTCCTGACCGTACTGTAAGTACCATCTCACTCCCGGATCGTTCCATCGCTCGGGATGGACTACCAGATAGATCTCCGGATAATCAGAATTTTGAAGATGTCTCTCCAAATCATCTGTATTCTGTATATCTAGCATGGAATCTGACAGAGGAAGGCGGTCACGCATGTTCCCATGCATTCCCCATGATCGCCCCGTATCAGAAAAGTAAGGAATATCCGGAGATACGGAAAGATGAGCGTCTCCAATGAGGTCAAAATCAGAAAATTGACAGGATGAAAAAAGAGTGCGGTTATCGAATGATGACAGGGGACTACCGTGAGCGCAGCAGGTTTTCACCTCACAGATTTTTCGGAATTCTGCCAGTTCTTCGCGAAATAACTGGAATGCAAGGGTGACATCCCCGTTTGCCTTAGAAAGTACTTCATAGTGATATCCGATTTCATGGCCTAATCCAGCTATGGTTTTAATGATTATGGGTGTATATGTCGAGGGGTATCGAAAATAATAACTTGAACATATATTTTGCGAATGCTCAAATTTTGCTATTTTAAGGGCATTGGTGGGATGTCTGTCAACGTCATGCCGCATGATAACCTGCCTTTTATTTTCGTCTTTATGAAAAAAATAATCGACCAGCGAGACAGGGCAATACTCGTGGTTGATTAAAAATTGTAACAGGGTTTCAAAGCGGGCGTATGTAAAATCTCTCATTGAATTCCCTTATGTATACACATTCCAGTATAAAAATTCCTGGAACTCCTTAATAATTCATTTCCCAATCCGTGAGCGAGATGTCCCGGCTCTCCTGGATATCAAACAGCAATGCAAATGAGAGAAACTGCAGCCCAATAGCGAAAATCAGCAATGATAATACTCCACGGACGAACAGAGGACCTCCTTCAATAAAGACATATTGGAGGGTAAAAAGGCCTGCAAGGAATCCAATGAGTGTGATAAAAAATCCGAAGAGGTAAAAAATTACGAGAGGATGAAAACTGAGAACAATATATTTCTGCCTAAGCCGGTAGAAAAAGTCACAGAATAAAAGCCAGGACACTTTGAGAATATAACTCCCGTACTTGATTTTCGATCTTTCGCGACCATACCGTGCCGGTATTTCCACATCCATAACTCTGAATCCAAAGACATTCAGTTTAACAAGGAGATCGTTACAGTAACCATAACGCGGGTATACGGAATCAAGGTTTATTCTTTCGAGTGCTCTTCTGGCGATCGCAGTATATCCATTCTGGGGGTCCATGAGTTTCCAGTACCCCGATGCAAATTTTGTAAGAAATGTGAGGAGCGTATTTCCTGTAAAACGCCATTTACTCATACCTTTTCTATATTCCGGGCTGAGCAAACGGTTTCCTTTTGTATAATCAGCCCGGTTCTGGATTATCGGTTCGATCAGAGACGGCATGACAATGGGATCCATCTGGTTATCGCCGGCCATAACAATGACAACATCCATCCCTTCTTTAAGCGCATGCTTATACCCCGTGACAATGGCAGCACCAACCCCCTGATTTCTCTGATGTTGAATAATCATCATTCTACTATCTTTTTCCGCCAATTGTGTTGCCAAGAGTGCCGTTTTGTCTTTCGATCCATCATCGACAATAAAAATCCTGTCTGTATAACTGGGAATGGATTGTAATGTATCTTCAATCAGGTTTTCTTCCTGGTATGCTGGCACTACAATGGCTATCGTATGATTATGGTGCACAAAGAGACTCCTTTCTTAATCCTGATAAAACTAGGGGATTATGAATTGTAAGGATAATGGCAAACGACGAGGTTGTATTATCAGAATGCTTTATTGCGATGAGTATTGATAATCTGTATATACTATTTACTGGATATCACGCGTCATTTCCATGAACTACGATAACTTATCATTCAAAACACCAGAATCAATATCCGGTTTTTTCAGTAAATATTCTCTGCATACCCTCATTTTTCTCTTTACGTTTTTCTTAATCCTGACAATCTCTAATCCAGCAGTCTTCTTCAATGACGAATGGATCACATTAAACCAACTCCGTCAATTAGACGAAGGTCACCAGGTGATTTACAATGAGGGTACTTACGGTGTATGGAAAAACGGGACAACAACCCAGTATTTTGATTATAGGAACCAATTGCTGGCATATACCCTGATGTTGCCGATTCTCTCGTTTCCGGCATTGGAATTTCTCTCGATCTTTGGCGACCAGTTCCGGTATATTATCTTATTAATCTGGTCGATCATCCCTGTTTTTATTATGTTTATCCTTGAATTTTACTATCCTCAATATGCCAGGTATCGGGGTATACGGTGGTTATATGTGGTGTTATTGGGGATGGGGATACTTCTGTTTCTCAATCTTTCTTATTATTACACTTTTCCTTTCACTGGGCCCACATCTCCACGGGAGATTGCTGCTGTTGTTTTAACCCAGCATCTATTACTGGCAATGATGGCAGTGGTTATTTTTTCAACCTTGATGATGCTCTTGAAAAATTGTTGGGCCTCGATATTTGGCTTAATTGTGACTCTTGGTTGTTCATCGTATTTTTTTTGGGCGGGGAATGCGAAAGACCATCTCCTTGTCGCTGCAGTGTTCTCATTATGTATTTATTTCATGATACGGTATCTCCTTGAGAGGTCATATGCCATCGGGGCACTCGCATTCATATGTATAGGGCTTCTTGCCTGGGCAAGAACGGAATTTGGGTTTATTGTTTTTCTCATTTCTGTAATTTTTATCGAAATTTTCGAGTTGAGACAAAAAGAAAAAGATAGTATTATTGATCTTGTTAAAAGGTTGATATTACCCATTTTTACAATAATCGGAGCGATCCCTCTTTTTGTAAATAATATATACTTGAATGGAAATCCATTCGCTCCAACCTCTCTTTTGTATATGGAGAAAGAATTTTCTTCGGGTATTTTAGAGAATGTCAGTAATGCGCAGCAAATGGGGGCTTCTTCAGGGATCTTAGTTTTTTTTCAAAAAATCCTGCAGTTCTTTAGCATTCAATGGGATACCCTTGGTCAGGATATATTGGGTATTCTCGTATTACCGGAGAATGGTGTTATGGGTGTGATACCTGTAGCCCCTCTTATCGCCCTCGTTTTAATCTCTATTCCTATATTTTTTTATAGGGAGAGAAAAAAGAGTCAGACTTCGGATATTTTAGTTTTATACCTCTCCCTCATGATCTTTTCGGTATTTCTTACTTACATGGGGAGTGCTCATTCGATGATTACTTCTCGCGGAGTGGCTCCGGATATCCGGTATTTATCTCCAGCTTACCTCCCGATTGCAATGTTGGGAATGACGCTAA
>Ga0265297_10009944_pt1 | contig 12124 bp, 10 predicted proteins | sample Munlanlwell13791_FD_192502 | JGI IMG/M metagenome (GOLD analysis project Ga0265297, IMG submission 192502) | Leachate microbial communities from a municipal landfill in Southern Ontario, Canada - Leachate well 137-91 | ecosystem: Engineered > Solid waste > Landfill > Unclassified | place...
ATATCCATGAAACGTTTTGCGGTTTTCCTGCTCAACTGGTGCGCGCGGCGCGTCGTCGCGAAGTACCGGCCGCAGGTCGTCGGCATCACCGGCTCGTACGGCAAGACGAGCACGAAGGAGGCAGTTGTCTCCGTGTTGTCGCAGGCGTATGACGTCCGAGCCAGTGCGAAGAGCTACAACAACGAGTTCGGCGTGCCGTTCACCGTGCTCGACGCGCCGAGCATCGACGTGCCGGGCTGGGAACGGGCGCTGACGGCGGTCTGGCATGGCGTGATGCTGCTGTTGTTCCGTCGTCCTTACCCGACGGTCCTGATCCTCGAGATGGGCGCGGACAAGCCCGGCGACATCAAGGCCATCCTCGACATCGTTCCATTGACCGTCGGTGTGGTCACGAGCGTCGGACCGACGCACCTCGAGCGGTTCGGTTCGGTCGAGAACGTGTTCGCCGAGAAATCGCTCGTGACGACGAAGCTCCATGGCCATTGCTGGGGCGTGTTCAACGGCGATGACGTTCGTCTACAGACGCTCGGCGAGGCATCGCCCTGCCGCATCGTCAGCTACGGGTTCCAGAGCGGCGTCGCGATCCGCTGCGTCGACGCGGCGGTGAGCCGGTCGGACGACGGCGTCTACGGGATGCTCCTGACGGTCGAGTTCGGGAAGGACACGTTTCCCGTGTTCCTGCCGGGTACGGTCGGCCGACATACGGCCTACGCCGCGCTTGCCGCAGCCGCGGTCGGTGTCGCATACTCGATGGACCTCGTCGAGATCGCCGACGGACTGAAGAATTACCAGCCGCCGCCGGGGCGCATGCGCGTGCTCGAGGGCGTGAAACGGACGGTACTGTTGGACGACACCTACAATTCCTCGCCGGATGCGTGCATCGCCGCGGTGCAGGCACTCCGTGAGTTCCCGGCTGATGGCACACGGTTCGCCCTGCTCGGCGATATGGTCGACCTCGGCCGCGCGACCGAAGCTGCGCACCGTGCGATCGGCAAGGAGCTCGCGGAGGAAAAGATCGACGTGTTCGTCGGCGTGGGCGAGGCGATGAAGTTGGCGGCCGATGAAGCGCGACTGCAGGGCATGGATCCGGACCGTGTCTTTTCGTTTGACGACCCGTTGTCGGCGGCGCGCTTCGTGCAGGAGCGGATGAAGCAGGGCGACACCGTCCTCCTGAAAGGCTCGCAGCGGTCGCGCATGGAGAAGGCGACGAAGGAGCTCATGGCGGAACCGGAGCGCGCGAAGGAGCTCATCGTCCGGCAGGACGCACTGTGGCTCCGCACGTACTAATATTTTTATCCTCGGCAACAAACTAACCAAGGAAGGTGGTGCATCGAATGAGCGTCGAGGTGGAACAGGCTCCTGAAGGAACCATGGCTGAATCACGGTTTGAGTCAACATTGGTGTTGAGGAACACCGGTGGCACGAGTTTCGACCGGGAACGGTTCATCGGCGCTCTGAACGCGGCGCTCGACCGTAAACTTGCGCTCGCCGCGACGCAGTTGTTGGGAAAGTACGTGAAGCCCGGCGAGTACGACGAGAACATGGAGCGGTATGGAGGCCGTAGATTCCATGTCGAGTGTTTCGGCAAGAACGGCGATGTTGCGGAGCACCTGCCGAAACCGTACACGACGCATGATACGATCGCGACCATCGCGCAGGAGGCGTGGCAAGACAGTACCCTCGGCGAGGATTCGTACATGCCGAACGAGCTCGAAGCGCCTCTCGCCGACGAACTGATCGATGGCCATCCGACGGTGAAAGTCCGCATTGTCCTGTCTGTGACGCCCGAGTGACGTCGTTGTGATCATCTGCGTATTGTGCAGTATCATGCAGCCGCCGGAACGTGAGGACTCCGGCGGCTTTCCTTTTGGTGTTTTCTGCCGGGGGCCTAGGGGCTTAAATTTCTCCCGCTCCGTATATTGATTTTCTCAATGTATGCGGGATCCCGCTTTGCGGGAGACGTCAGCCCCTAGGCCCCCGGCACCCCCGTACCCTGGCACGACCCCTGCGGGGAGCAATGCGGTTTGTTTGTTTTTTGTTTTCGATCGATACCAATTGACGGAAAGGCAATATTTCGAGACAATACTCCATATGAGGCAATCGCAGCTGTTCACCAAGACGAAGAAGGAGACACCGAAGGACGAGACCGCGAGGAGCGCGCAGCTGCTGCTCCGTGCCGGGTTTGTGCACAAGGAACTCGCCGGCGTGTACTCGTTCCTGCCGCTGGGGCTCCGCGTCGTGAACCGCATCGTCGCTATCGTCCGCGAGGAGATGCAAAGCTTAGGCGCGGTCGAGCTGTCGATGTCGTCTCTTCAAGATTCGAACGTCTGGAAGTCGACGGACCGGTGGAGCGACGCGAGCGTGGATGTCTGGTTCAAGACGAAGTTCAAGAACGATACCGAGGTCGGCCTCGCGTTCACGCACGAGGACCCGCTGACGCGCATGATGAAGGGCTACGTGTCCTCGTACCGCGACCTGCCGGTCTTCCTGTACCAGTTCCAGACGAAGTTCCGGAACGAGCTCCGTGCGAAGAGCGGATTGCTCCGAACCCGCGAGTTCCTGATGAAGGACCTGTACTCGTTCACCGCGACGAAGGAGGACCTCGACGCGTTTTACGAGAAGGCCGCCGCTGCATATTCGAAGATCTGGCAGCGCGTCGGCATCGGCAGCCAGACCGTTCGTACGTTCGCGTCGGGCGGGTCGTTCTCGAAGTTCTCCGATGAGTTCCAGACGGTGTGCGACGCCGGTGAGGACACGATCTACCTCGAAAAGGACAAGAGCATGGCCGTCAACAAGGAGGTGTACACGGACGAGGTGCTGAAGGAGCTCGGCAAGACGAAGAGCGATTTTGACGAAGTCCGCGCGATCGAGGTCGGGAATATCTTCAAGCTCGGCACGCGGTTCTCGGAGCCGCTCGGCCTGACGTACACGGACGAGGCAGGCAAGTCCCATCCGGTCATCATGGGCTCGTACGGCATCGGCCCGGCGCGCGTCATGGCGACGGCGGTGGAACTCTTCAATGACGAAAAGGGAATCATCTGGCCAGCGACGATCGCGCCCTTCGACGTGCATGTCGTCGAGCTGAACCCGAAGAAGGATGCGGCGATCTCGACCGAGGCGGAGAAACTGGTGAAGGAACTGGAAGCCTCCGGAAAAGAGGTACTGCACGACGACCGTGACCTGTCGCCCGGGCAGAAGTTCGCGGACTCGGACCTCATCGGCATTCCCGTGCGCGTCGTCGTCAGTGAGAAGACCATGAAGGCCGGGACGTTCGAGGTCAAAGAACGGAATACGGGAGAGGTCGTGCATATGACCATGGAGGAATTGGGAAGGACCACATGAATGATCGGGGCGCCTTTGAGCGTAATCAATATATTGAACATGAACGCCGCCGTGCGATCGGCGTGGCGCTCGATGCATTGACGTTGACGCGCGCGCTGCATGACAGCCTCGGGGCGGCAGGCGAGGAGATCGTCCAGAAGAACCGATTCGATGAGACGGCCCTTCGGATCGATGTCGAATCGGAACAGGCGATCATCGATGCCTTGCGTGCGTCAGGCCTTCCGGTAAAGGTCTTTTCGGAGGAGCACGGTACCGTCGACCTGTCGGAGCACCCGGAGTATACGGCTATCATCGACGGGCTCGATGGTACAAAAACCTATCGTGAGCAGCGTGGGACCGGACGGTACGGTACGATGCTCGGACTCTACGAGGGCGGTACGCCGCGCTACGCCGATTACCTTTTTGGCGGCGTGGCCGAACACGGCCTTGGCCGGCTCATCTTTGCGACGAGGGGTGGAGGGGCGTTCATACGACACAAGGAGCAGGATACGCCCGCGAGGACGAGCGGGGTGCAGACGATCGATGGGCGGACGTCGTTCGGCGTCGATGAATATTTCAAGTTCAATCGTGAACTGTACCTGCCGGTCCTCGGGCATCAGCGGCAGATACGGAATTTTTCCGCTGAATCGAGGTACGTTGATGTCGCTACCGGGCAGGCCGACTTGGCGCTCGAATGCAGCCGCAAGGGAAACCTTGAGATCGCATCGTCTTATGGCATCATCCGTGAAGCCGGCGGCGTCATCGTCGACGGGAACGGACAGGATATCGGACCGCAGCGCTATGAAACGTTCGGGCAGGATGCGCAGGTGCCGATCATAACCGCAGCAACTCCCGAGCTGGCCGCACAGATGGTCGAGCTGCTCCGGCAGCACCACCGCGGATGAATGTGGTATCATAGAGTGAGATAGTATGAAAGGGAACACACCATGAAAAAGAACGGCGCATTCGGCGGAGGAGCATACTTCCTCGGGTTCATCGGCGCGGTCGTGTACTTTTTGCAGCACGCGACGGGATTCTGGAACGGTGTGCTTGGGTTCCTGAAGGCGTGCGTCTGGCCGGCGCTCGTGGTCTACCACCTGCTCGGGCATCTGCTCGGATGATTACGCGGCATCGGTTGCCGTGACCACATGAAAATCAGAACCCATAGCATGCGTCAGCAATGACCATCAAGGCGAGGATAGTCCTCTTCCTCTCGGTACTGCTGCTCACCATCGGCTCGGTGGGGAGCTTCATCATCCTTAGGGAGAATTCGGCGCGGAAAACCCTTGAGCGGGAAACGCCCCAGGCGGTCCAGCAGGTCATCGACGCGTATACACTCGACATTCTTGCGCAGGAGATCAACCACTACGACGAGGTGCTGACGCAATCGGCGCGGAACTATGCATTCACCGGCGACAAGAAATGGGAAACGCGCTACAACGATGCAGCACCGAAGCTCGAGACTGCGATCACCGCGGCGCTCTCCGGAGGGGATGCGGCCGATCGCGCGCGGTTCCAGTCCGTCGATGCGGCGAACCGCGCGCTCGTGGCGATGGAACGGCAGTCGCTCACGCTCGCCGACCAGGGCGACCTGACGGGCGCGCAGGCGGTCCTCGAGAGCGACGCGTACACCACGCAGAAGTCCGCGTACCAGAACGCATTGAGCACGCATCTCACCCAGCGGAATGCGCAGTCCGACCGGGCGATCCGTGACTCCGCCGATCTCCTCGGAAGGATCATCCGCAACGTCGAACATTCGCTCGACGGGAATCGCCAGATGTACGAGGGTTTCATGGCGTTCGTGGTCGCGTTGTTCCTCATACTGGCCGGTCTCATTTTCCGGCGCATCCTCATTCCGGTGGGTATCATGAACCGCGCCGCGAAGTCGATTGCGAAGGGTGACCTCGACCAGACGATCCACGTACGTAGCGTCAAGGATGAGATCGGGCAGCTCGCCGGTACGTTCAATACGATGACGGAGAACCTCCGGAAATCCTACCAGCTGCTCGAACAGAGGGTAGAGGAGCGCACGCAGGACCTCGCGAAGTTCCGTCTTGCCGCCGAGCAGGCGCATGAGCACATCGTCATCACCGATCCGGACGGCGTGATCCTGTATGGCAATCACGCCGCGGAACAGCTCACCGGATTCACGTTGAAGGAGATGCTCGGTCATACGCCGAGACTCTGGGGGAAGCAGATGCCCGTCGAGTTCTACCAGCGGTTCTGGAACCGCATCAAGGCGCAGAAAAGGACCTTCATGGGCGAGCTGACGAACAAACGCAAGAGCGGCGAACGGTATCTTGCCGAAGCCATGGTGACGCCGATACTCGGCAAGCGCGGCAAGGTGCTGTTCTTCGTCGGCATCGAGCGCGATATCACGAAACAGCGGGAATACGTCGAGACCCTGAACCGTCTCGCCGCGATCGTCGACGGGACCGATGACGCCATCTTCAGCAAGTCGCTCGACGGGACCATCACAAGCTGGAACAACGGCGCGGTCAAGCTCTACGGGTATACCGCGAAGGAGGCCATCGGCCGATCGGTCGAGTTTCTCGTCCCCGACGAGCGCAAGGAGGAGGTGGCGAGGATCCTCAAGAGGACGGCGGAGGGAAAGCCGATAGCGCACTACGAGACGGTCCGGTTGAGGAAGGACGGCACGCTGGTCGACGTATCGGTGTCCGTGTCCCCGATCCGCGACGAAACCGGGAGGGTCATCGGCGCATCCACCATCGCACGGGACAATACGAGGGAAAAGGAGATCGAGCGGATGAAGAGCGACTTCGTCTCGCTCACCTCGCACCAATTGAAGACGCCGGTCGCGATCATCCGCGGTGACGTCGAGAACCTCCTGTCCGGATTGTTCGGACCGCTCACGAAGAAGCAGCGGGAGTACCTCGAGGATATCAAGGCTACGAGCATCCGGAACTACACCCTCATCTCGGACCTTTTGAACGTCTCGCGGATCGAACGCGGTGTCATCAAGGTCGACCTCGTGCCGGTCAGGCTGACGGAGGTGTTTGATGCCGTGCTGCACGATTACCGTGAAGCCGCGGCCGAGCGGAAACTGCAGCTGAAGGTCGAACCCTTCGATACGACGCTGATGGCGCTTGCCGACCGCGAGAAGTTCATCCAGTCCATTGCCAATGCCGTCAACAACGCATTAAAATACACCGTGAAGGGCGGTATCACCGTACGGGCTTCACTCGCGAAACGGCTGGTCACCGTGGAGGTCCAGGATACCGGCAAGGGCATGGATGAGACCATGCAGAAGAAACTGTTTTCCCGGAATCTCGTGCTCTCGGGCGACCCGTCGCCCGATCACAGCTCCGGCTTGGGCCTCTACATCGCGAAGCATTTCATGCAGCTGCAGCACGGTGACGTGACGGTCAGCTCGCAACCCGGCAAGGGGAGCACATTCTCCTTCACCATTCCATCAGCCTAACATTCACCATACGCCTATGAATCAGACCACCATCCTCGTCGCCGATGACGAACCATCGTTCAGGAAGATCTACCGCGACGTGGTCGAGGCGGAAGGATATGCCGCCATCGAAGCGGCCGACGGCACCGCCGCGATCCAGATCGCGAAGGACATGAAGCCGGCGCTCATCCTGCTCGACATCATCATGCCGAAGAAGGACGGGTTCGCCGTGCTGAAGGCGCTTCGCGAGGACCCGGAGACGAAGACGATTCCGGTCATCATCTTCTCCGTCCTCGGCGAGAAGTCGGACGTCGACAAGGGCATCGCGCTCGGCGCGAACGACTACGCGCTGAAGGGCATGACGACGCCGAGGGAAATCATGAGCAAGATACGGACGCTCATCAAGACGCCCGAGGCGAAGCTGAAAGGCGTGTCCGCACCGAACGTATACCGTGTCCGCGTCGATCCGACGAAGGGTGACGCCGTTGCGATACTGAAGGACCTCGGGCTGGGGAGCATGTTCGTGTGCACGAAATGCCAGAATCAGCTCTACCTTGAACTCCAGCACGATCCGGCCAATCAGACGGGCCACTGGTACGCCGCGCACGTCGTGTGCCCGGTGTGCAAGACGGAGTACTAACGCGCCGTATGCGGGATCGATGTTATCATCACCGCGCCCAGGCGATGTTTTTTCGGCGGGCTCGGTATTCTGAAGGCGGGCATCCGGACGGCGCAAGTGGCGTACCGTCTGCCCGGACATCCGGGACGTGTGATTCCTGTGTGCCAAGGGGACGATCCATGCTCTTGTCGGTGAACGGTGGCTCATGATCTCGATCTGGTACCTCATCGCCGGAGCGGCGCTCGTGGTGTTCATGGTGCGACGGGACCTTCGCCGTCAAATGGTTCTGGCGATGCTGTTTGCCGCGCCGCTTGTCATCATCCAACCGCTCCTGACCGGACACTGGGTGCTTTCAGGACGCGGCTGGGCGCTGCTTGCCACCCAGTGTGTGACCGTCGCGTCGCTGGCGGCGCTCGCATCGGTGCTGTACCTCGTCCTCGTGAACGCACGATTGACGCCGTTCGTCCACCCGGACCGCCGCCACCTCGGCTGGCTCGTGCTTACGCCGGTCGCGACGATCGCCGTGTCGTTCGTGATCCACTGGCCGATGGCGATCGGCCTGCTCGCCGCGTTCTTCCTCGACCTCGCTGCGATCGCGTTCATACGGCGCGATCTCCTGTGGGACATGGTCGTCAGCTGCGCCGGATTCGGGTTCCTGTACGCGGTGCTGTTCCTGACCGCGACGGTGGTCGCACCGGGCGACTGGTCGCCGATCATCTTGAGCCGCGAGTCCATCGGCATCACGGTCTTCTCGGTCCCGGTCGAGGAGCTGCTGTTCGTCATCTTTCTGGGTGCGGTCATCGGCCCGCTCTACGCGGCGACGAAGCACGTCCGCATCACCCCGACGGAAACCGTCGGCGTCGGACCGCAGCGGAAGAAGAAGGTCCTCGGCATCATGGTACTCGCGGTCTCGGCGCTCGTGACCATCTGGGCCGTGGTCATCGTGGTCATTCCGCCCAAGGTTTCCGCCTCCGTTCCCGCTTCAGCGGTCCCGTTGACCTTCCAGCCGAGCATACACTTTTCGCGTCCCGTCAGTCGACAGAGGATTTCGGTCGAGATCACGCCATTCGTCGACGGGCAGGTGGTGTTCGAGGATCCGGCGCTTGGCGGCCATGCCTACCGGACCGCACGCTTCGTCCCGACGGTGCCGTTCGAACCGTCGACGCCGTATGTCGTGGCGTTCTCCGGGATCGGCAGCCTCGCAGGTCTCGGCAATGCGAGTACGACCGTGCGATACACGACGGTGACCTACCCGACGGTGGCGGCCATCGGCAGTGCAGCGCCGGTGAACCCGTGCGGACCGTTCCTTGCGGTACTCGACCGGGCGTCCGACGCGACGGCGTCGTTCAGCTTCACGCTCGAGCCCGACGGCGCCCTGGACGCGGCGCTCGGCGACGATCAAAAAACATTCCAACTCACACCGACCGCGTGTCTGCGCCAGGGAGCATCCTATACCGTGAAGGCCTGGCGGCAGATCATTTTACCGAGCTCCGACGGCCTGACGACCCTGACGAGCGACCGCGCGCTGGTCGCAACGGTCCCAGTCACGACCGCTGCCGAGCCGACCGCGGTGACGATCGTCCCGTCGGGTCAGGATGTCCCCTTGGCGACGCCGACGATCACCGTTACGTTCGCCGAGGATATGCACCCGGACAGCGTCCTGCAGCACCTGACGATCACGCCGACACCGGTCGGCGCATGGTCGTCAACCGACGCCCGCCACTTCGTCTATACGGCGACCGCGCCGCTCGTTTCCGCGACGACCTACCGCGTCACCGTGGCTGCGGGCACGACATCGGCGTCCGGCGGCTTCGTGACGGCCGACCTCACGTCCGGGTTCACGACGATCGGCCCGATCGCGGTGGCGTCGGTGTTCCCGGCGAACGGCACGACCGGCTATACGGTCGACGGCCATGTGCGCGTCACGTTCGATCAATCCGTCGATCAGCTGTCGGCCGCCGGATCCTTTTCGATCGCCCCGCCCGTTTCCGGCGACATCATCTGGCAGGGGAATACGCTTGAGTTCGCGCCGCGCGCAGCGCTTCAACGCAACACGACCTACACGGTCACGCTCGTCGCCGGCGTTACCGGCCCGAACGCGTTACCGCTACCCGCAACCGTGACGAGCGCGTTCACGACCGAGGTCACGAAGGTCCTGCTGCAGATCGCCGTCGACTACCAGGACAAGGCGCTCTCGTGCGAGGCTGCCGCATTGAAGATGGCGCTCGCAGGCAAGGGTGTGAAGGTGACGGAGGATGCGATCATGAAACATGTCGGCTACGATCCGACACCGCACCGTGGCAATGTCTGGGGCGATCCCGACAAGGCCTTCGTCGGATTGATCACCGGCAAGCAGAACACGACCGGCTACGGCGTGCACTGGGATCCGATCGCCGCAGCCGCGCGACACTGGCGTCCCGCGACCGCGTTCAGCGGCTGGACGCCCGTGCAGCTGGCCGACGCGATCGGCAGGGGCAACCCCGTCGTCATCTGGGGCGTCGTCGGACGATCGTACGCCGATCCATGGAAGACGCCGACCGGGAAGAAGGTGGCGGCGTGGAAGGGCGAACACGCACGGACCGTGGTCGGGTTCATCGGACCGGCGTCCGCCCCGACCGCATTTATCATCAACGACCCGTACGTCGGCCGGATCACATGGACGACCGCGACGCTCGTATCGAACTGGGCGACCTTCGGCAACAGCGGCGTGCTCGTGGAATAGGTCGGGTGAACTGGATTCCGGGTCCCCCGGAACCCAGTCCGGGGTAAACTCCGGCGGGCATCCAGCAGTATGAATCTGGACTCCCGCCTCCGCGGGAGTGACAGACTTGCGTTTGTTGCATAGTGCAGCAGCACCATGGAAAATCCGTTCAAGCTTGCATTTCCCTACGGTGGCACTATACTGGGAGCGATTACCAGTAGCAAAACGCATATGCGATACTTCCTCGGCGTGCTCGTCATCCTGCTCGGGGTGACCCTATTGTTGCAGAATACCGGCGTGATCGCCGATCAGAACGTGAAGGATTCCATCGGCTCCGGTCTGGTGATGGCCGTCGGCGTCGCGCTGTTCGTCTGGAAACGGACGGCGTGGGTCTGGGCAGCGGTCATCTTCCTCGTCGGCCTGACCGACCTCGTCGAGAACCAGCAGTGGCCGATGTTCGAAAATCATACTCCCTGGGAGTTCGTCTGGCCGGTGTTCGTCATCATCATTGGCGTGAGCATCATGATGAAGAAGGAGAAGAAGGGGGAGAGGAAGGACAGGGGAGAGGTGAAGAGGTAGGAAGGTTGGGATAGCGGTTGCGGCGGCAGTCGGACTGGGACTGTTTGTATTGATGAGACCGGGGAAAGTACAGGCGGTGTAGGACAGCCAATCCATTGAGAGGCGCGTCGACGAGTCGGATGTGAAATAAAGAATATAATACTGGGCGGACATACGAGATATCCGCCCAACGTCTAGTAACATACGTTTAGTGCCGAGTTGATGACATGTCAATTGGCGCTAGTAAATACTAATTTGTGGATAAATGCTTTAAAAATGGTTGATACTATTGACTACTTGTCCATTCTATATTAACCTAGTACTAAGAGGTTAATATAGATTATACATGAAGAAATCCATAGAAAATACACTGTCTACGAGAGAAGTCGCAAAATTTTTAGGTGTCAGCCATGTAGCTGTATACAAGCGCATCAAGCGCGGCTCAATCCCCGCAACTCGCGTGGGAAGGAATTTTCGGGTTCCCGCGTCATTCGTCGACTCCGTCCGAGGAAAGGAAGTCAATGCTCCCGGAAAACTGGTGATCGATGCTGCGGTAAAAAGGACGGTTCGTGAGTATGGCGAGACATTGAAGCTGCTCGGCGCGGAGTAACCATCGGAAACGTACCTATGAAGAGGGTCACCGTAGTAGAGGTACAATACATTGCGCATCGGCTCGCAAAGGAGATCATGGAGTTCGATGAGCCGATCCCGGAGTTCCAGACGCGATTTCCGAACGTCCTTGAGAGCTGCCTGACTACGCCGTTCCAGTCCTTCAGCCATCATTCGCCGTATCGTGGATTGGTCGAAAAGGCAGCTGCGCTGTTCTACCTCCTCATCAAGAACCATCCGTTTCAGAACGGCAACAAACGCATCGCCGTGGTGACGCTGTTCTATTTCCTGTACAGCAACGGCAAATGGTTGAAGGTCGACAATAAGGAATTGTACAATTTTGCGAAGTGGGTAGCGTCGAGCAACGCCCGGTTGAAGAAAGAGACCATGGCTGCCGTCCGGAAGTTCATCGAGCTCAACGTCGTTGCGCGATAATAGGTACGTAGTCCTACTTCGGAAAAATATTATCCTATACTTACCGCATGCCCCATCCCTTTGAAGAAGAAGCGATCGAAGACCCGATGATCTCGTTCGACGAGCAGTCGGCGCTCCTCGAGCAGGCGCGCGCGAAGCCGCTCGAGAAGGACTCGATGGCGTTCGAGACGCATGACCGCGCGTGCACCTGCATCGACGAGGGCACGCCCGGCGGCTACCGCGACGCAGGGTTAGGCATCCTCGATCCGGAAGGTTTCGATGCCGTCGTCGCGCGCATGCGGAAAGCCGGCGTCACGAGCGTCGAGAGCCACGCACACTGCGGCGCCGTCACGAAGGCGGCGCGGGAAAAACTCGGACCAGACGCGACCGAGGAAGAGGTCGACGCGTTCGGGCAGGACTGGGCCGAGCGGATCGCCAACGCGCTCGGCGTACCGCACATGCACCGCACGGAGCTCGAGCG